>Ga0247774_1001509_pt1 | contig 11683 bp, 9 predicted proteins | sample UWRJL001104B6_FD_179933 | JGI IMG/M metagenome (GOLD analysis project Ga0247774, IMG submission 179933) | Plant litter microbial communities from Arlington Agricultural Research Station in Wisconsin, United States - UWRJ-L001-104B-6 | ecosystem: Environmental > Terrestrial > Plant litter >... | reverse complement strand
GCTTCTGCGGCGATCGCTGCGGCACTGACGACTGATGATATACCCAGAATTGCCGGGGATACTAGCAGTAAATTCCAAAAAGTTCTGTTCATTTTCCTCACACCTTCACACTCTATTCAACTCGACGACCAGCAATTGCCAACTGCTAATTTTTGTGGTTGCTTGCCTGTTGACAATAACTGCCAAAAAAATAGAACCTATCCATAACTGTTGATTCACTGTTGATTCACAGTAGGCGTGTCTACTTCTGCTTGAACTCCGGGAGCCCAGCCCTTGTACCGCCCAGGCATCAATTCAGGTCAAGCCCACTTTACTTTACGGTTGATTATACCATCACCTGCTAATTTCATCTCTCGATCGCCAGATTTGCTTGAGTTGCTCTGCAGGCGATCGACAACTGCTTGTACGGGAGCGACCACTATCTGCCTCAAACTGACAACTGCCCCGAGTCCTCGGTTACGCCAGACTTAACAGACAGTTATAGGTAGGATTGTGGCTGCTTGTCGCATCTCTTATACAACTTTCGATCCTCTTATGTCAAGCTTTTTAACCTAACTTTAAACCTCGCGGCATCTAAGGGGCTATTTCCCGCCAGGAGTGGGGAACTGAGGGATCGAGGCTGGTAAATTTACCTCGTAACAGGCCAATTTCAGACTTGACCAATTTTGGTTTTCTGATGCCCCCAGCAGTCGGGACTTGCCTGGGCGCCATTTTTGATACCGCCCGTCGGCGGGTTTAATTTCCCGCTACTTTTTTAACACAATTTTTTGTGGTCTGGCAGCGGCAGCCGACTCAATGTCTGTTAGCTGAAATTAGAGTTTGGCGGTCTCGCTGTCTGCAGTTTCACGACCAGTTTTTTTTTTGCACAGCCTCAGGATCTCAAAGCACCTTTTTTATGTGATTTATGCCACTGCCAAAGTATCCATTGATACTCCTGGCGTCCAGTCCGCATCAACCGGGTTTGAGTTCGGCAAATACTTGCTTTTAGGCGATCGAAGTTAAAAAACTCGGTTGATGAGAGTAAGGAGTGCATCCAGGACAGTTCTAATTTGCTAACAGCACAAGTAAAGGCCACAAGTTATGAGAGGGCGATCGAACTACTTGCTGTAGATTGGATTATACACTCAACCTTTATATGATAGGTTACATAGAGGGGTAACCTCTATATTTTTTGACACCACATATGACCGTAAGGAAAAGTAAACTGCGGCTTTTAGTATTTGTATTATTGCTGTTAGGAGTGTTTTTTCGCTTCGTCAACCTCGACAAAAAATATTATTGGTACGATGAAGCATTTACTTCCCTGCGGAGTTCTGGATACACGCAAACAGAAGTGCTTCGTGAAATAAGCAGCGGTCAGTTACTAGCGACAAAAGATTTGATGAAATATCAGCAGCCCAATCCGACAAAAAATTTTGGCGATACTGTTAAAAGTTTGGCAATTGAAGAACCTCAACTGCCTCCACTATATTTTCTGGGAGTCAAGTATTGGGCAAAACTATTCGGTGATTCTCCCGCAGCGATGAGAAGTTTCTCAGTTTGGATGAGTTTGTTAGCGTTTCCTGCCTTGTACTGGCTGTGACGAGAATTGTTTGCACCGCCGGAAGTAGCGTGGATAGCCGTGGGATTGCTAGCAGTTTTTCCCTTGCACGTGCTTGACGCTCAAGAAGCGCGTCCCTACAGTTTGTGGCCGACGCTGATTTTGCTTTCTTGTGCGTCTCTGCTACGAGCAATGCGGCTGCAAACGAAGCTGAGTTGGAGCATTTACGCAGTAGCAAATATTCTGGGATTTTATACTCATTTATTTAGCCTGTTAGTTGCGTTCGGACACGGGATTTATCTAGTAGGGACTCAAGGTTTTACGTTGAATAAAAAGGTAGTTAGTTACTTGATAGCAAGTGCCGTATCCTTGCTAGCATTTCTGCCTTGGGTGGGAATTTTACTGGTGAATAAAAGGGCTGCACGCGGGGCGACAAGTTGGGCTAATCTAGAAAGCAACAGGCTATCTTTAGTTAAGAATTGGCTCGGAAATATCGGTCGCGTTTTTTGGGATTTTGGGCTAACTTATAATGCTAGAGCGATATATCTTATTGCTGTAGTGGCAGCTACTTTAATTTTAGCCGTAATCGTAGGGTATGCAGTTTATTTTCTGTGTTCTGAGACGAGCAAACAGGTGTGGCTGTTTGTGGTGACGGTGATGGCGGTGACAGCACTGGCACTCGTGCTGCCGGATGTTATATTGGGAGGAATCCGATCGACTAAAGCTCGCTACCTATTTCCGACTTATTTGGGGATGCAAATCGCTGTTGCTTACCTGTTAGCGACTAAAATTAGGGGGCGGGGCGTGCCAAGCTGGAAAGGGCAAGTGTGGAAAGTTCTGACACTTGTACTGTTAACGGGCGGGGTGCTGTCGAATACGGTTAGTTCTCAAGCCGAGACTTGGTGGACTAAGGAATGGGGCCGGGAAAATCCCGCAATTGCTCGCCGGATCGATCGGGCCCCAAAGCCCCTGGTTGTCAGTGATATTTCGGAAGTCACTCTAGGAAATATACTGTCAATGAGTCATTTGTTAGAACCGAAAGTGCGGCTGCAATTGGTGTTGCTTGACCCGAAAGCGCGCAGTCAGGTTCAGTTGTTTGACAGACCAACTCTACCCAAAATTCCTAGCGGTTTTAGCGATGTTTTTGTCTACGGGCTATCGCAGGGATTTAGTGCTAAGCTGGCGAAAATGCAAAACTCGAAAATAGAGCGGCTGTCAGAAAAAAACGAAAGCCTGTGGGTGGGCAAGTTAGTAAAAAAGTGAGGGTTTATGGAAGATTTTGGTATTATTATTGCCTGCTGCGACCAAGATTATCTGTTTGCTAAGGGTTGCTGTGCTAGCATCCGATATTTTCTGGGAGATGTGCCGATTTGTCTGTTGATTGACGGTACGTTTTCTGTGAGTGCTTTGGAAAAGTCCTACGGGGTGCGAGTAATTAATCGCACAACCGTTTCTGAAGAAGTTCTCAGGAAAAGAAGTTTTGGTTGGGGAAAAACTAAAATGATTGCTTTCTGGGAAAGTCCTTGGTCAAATTTTATGGTTTTGGATGCCGATACGATCGTCTGGGGCGATGTTCTCAAGTTGGCTAATTTTCAAGAATTTGATTTTATTGTAGACAAGCCTTGTTACGATTACGCGGATGCGGATATTTCGGAATATTTCTTTGACATTCCGGGCGTTGAGAAGCATTACCCGAATTTTCGGTGGTCGGAATCGCGATCGAACTATTTCTGCACGGGTACTTTCTTTGCTAAACGCGGGGTCTTTAGCTTGGAAGAATACGTAGAAATTTTAGATTTTACGGCGGCAAATCCGAAGATATTTAAGTACGGAGAAATGGGGTTTTTGAACTTTATGATTTTCCGGGCGGCGCAAGAAAATCGGCTGCGGGTGCAGAGTGTGGATATGCAGTTTTTGGTGCCGGATTTTGACCGGGATTCGATGAAGAAGCGCTTTCCGATGGAGTCAAGCGGACCTGCGGCCGATCGCACTCAGGCGACTGTGATTCACTGGTGCGGCCCGAAGCCAACTTTATCTAGTGGGAAAGTTTACTCGGAACCGATGAATTTTTGCCGCCGCAAGTGTCAGGAGGATGTTTGGGACCGCACGGGTTTGGCGGCAGATATGTCGCTGCAAGTTGAGGATTTACAGCGATCGATCTACGTGTATAAGAATAAGTTTAAGAAGAAGTTTCGGCAGTTGGCCCGGAAGTAAGTAGGATTTTTTAACCGCAGATGTCAGCGGATGAACGGGGATGCACGCGGAGGTCGGCTTACCCTTCGAGGGGTAAAGTTGGCCCGGCTGGAGGTAAAACTTGGCGGTGAACGCTTATTTTGTGGCTTTCCCGCTGAGTTTGCATTTCGACGGCGATCGCCTCAAATTCGACTTCCATGCAGCCGTAGGGAATCTCTAACTCGACACTTGCTCGCACGCTTCCCAACCCGTCAGCTTTAAATTCGGTAATCCAGCGCGGCCCGTCGAGAATCAGGTAGGTTTGCCGATCGAACACCCAAACTTTCACATAAATCCGGGGCATTAATTCCGGCAGTTGCACTTGCACTTTTACGGGCCCGCCGGCGACGATTTCGGCGCGCGGCAATTCCAAAACCGGCATCGGTACTAACTCGTCTTCTGGCAAAACGTAGGGTGTTGGGGGAGTTACTTCTGCTGCGACAGTTGCGGTTTTTTGAGCAACTTGTTTCGGCTGCGGGGGATCGTCAAAAACCACAAATTCTCTGGCTTCGGGGCTAGTAGATTTGGGATCGGAAATTGGTTCGCTGGTTTCGAGTTGCTGCTGGGTTGGGCTGCTTTCTTCCACAACGGCAATTTCGTCGCTGCTATTAGCTGCAGCTTTTGGAGTTGGCGACAGGGTGGTTGCTTTGAGCCATTCGGGGGATTCGCCGTTGCTGGCTAAGGAACTCAGTCGCGACCAAAATCTATTTTGGACGTTTAAGGTTTGAAATGCCTGTTTTGTGGGTGCTGGTGGAGTTTCTGGGGCTGTTGTTGCTAAGGGGGGGCTGTTTTCGGGTTTTTGGTCGATCGCTCCGATGGAGGCTGTTTGAGGGGAAGTTGGGAGGTCTAAAGGTTTGGTTTGTGGGTCGATCGACTCTGCTGCAGTTCGAGGCGCATTCGAGATTTCCGAAAGCAATTGCGATCGGCTGCTTTCGGGCAGTTTGTTACCGAATGCGGGCAAATCTAGGCCGAGAGCACTTGGAGTCTGACGGGAATGCAGTTGAGGGGGTAAGGGCACGTTTGTTGGGGATTCGGCGGGGGATGGAGGGTCTAAGGATTTTTCTACTAGCTTGAGGAATGATAGACTTTTGGCGCTCCCAGGCTGTTTTGAGGCTGTTGGGGAGAGTTCGGCTTGATGCTTTTCTTCGATGAAATTGTCTTTAATTGCCTCTAGCAGGTGCTCTAAACGGGCTGTTATTGTGAATACTTTGGTGGCTAGGGTGACGCTGCCGCTGCTGAGAATTGCTTCTCCTAATATTAGGCGGCTTTTGCACTCGGTTGGGATGTAGGTGACGCAGGCAAAGATGCAGGGGGGAACTTGTTCTGGCATCGGCTGCTGGATTTCTGCGAGAATTTTTGAGGTTTGAGGGTCGCGCAGGTAAATTTGCAGTTGTGCTGAACCGATGAGTTGTTTGAGTTCTAGCGCTTCGGATTCGGGGATGAGAGTTGCTGTTTTTCGGGTTTTTTCGGGGGCTTGGGGAATGTCGATTTTGCCGGAAATGATTAAGGGGCGACCGAGTTGGGTGACGAAGGTTTCTCGATCGAGGGCGAGTTCGAGTTTGACGCCCGGTTTGGGTTCGGGGGTTTGGGGAGTGGGGAATTGGTAGATTTTGGTCTGCTGCGGTGCTGACTCGGCGGCTGGGAGTTGGGCTGGTGCGCGCCGATCGACCGATGCTGCGATTTGTGGGGCTGCGCGACGATCGGCCCAAGCTGCGTTTTCTAAGTGTGAGGGCGAGGTTGCCGGTTCGGTTTGGTCGATCGGCGGTAGGGGTTCGGAGGTTTCCGATTCTGCAGGCAATACTTCCAACTGAACGCCGTACTGCCAAGGTTTTGCTGGTGTTGATTTGGGATCTGGCAAGCAGGAGAGTTCCCACAGTCCGGGTTTGAGCCTGGTGTAGGGAATGATCACGACTAATCCTTCGGGGTTGGTGCGGGCCGATCGGCTTTGGACTTTCCGCTGCGCCGGTTCGTCGAAGGAAGTATGGGTAACGCGAATTTCGATGTCGGTGTTCGGATGCTGAATGCGAGCAACGACGCGGTATTTGCCTTCTAGAATTTCCACGTCGGGGGTTTCTAGGGGCAACCAGGCGCGATCGCCCTCTTTCTGTAGCAAAAATTCTAATTTTTTCATCTTTGTTTCCCCTTGAAGGCTCACCCTTGATTCGTCACAGCTTGGCAGCGGGCTGTTGAGCGACAGCTACAGGCATTTAATTACTTTATTTTTTATAGCCTATCATCACTCTCGCTCAAGAGGCCTACTTACCAAGGACTGCCAATAATGCTAAAAGCTGCCCAATAGTAAGGATGGGATAAATCTTTGCTGTCGAGTTTGGGGATGGACGGGGGCAAGGGAGTTTCGCCTCGGGAACTTCGCAGTTGACCGCCTTCGATCGTCACTTTGCCTTCGATCGCAGCAATTTGTGCTTGCCTGAGAGCTTCAGCTTTAATGATTGGAGGGTCTTTTGGCCTGGTGATTTTTAACTGCTGGTAAAACTCACTCATCAGGGCGAGAGTCCCTGCATCGCTGACATACCACAGGCTGGCGAGGGCTGATTTTGCTCCTGATTGCAGCGCTAAGCCTGCAAATCCGAGTTCTGCTTCTTTGTCTCCCAAGGCGGTTCTACAGGCGCTTAATACTAACAGTTCAAGAGGCGGATTGTTCCATTTTAAATCTCTCATTTGATCGAGGCCCAGTTGCGTGTCCCAAAATTGAATGTAGGAGTTATTTGGGGTTCCGGGTCGGAATTCGGCGTGGGTGGCGAGGTGGATGATTCCGTATTTTTTTTGCTGTCGCTGGGATTGCAAGTTTACTATGGTGAAATCTTGGTTGAGAAAGGATTGACCGGGCCACTGTCGGGCGATCGCCCCGAGTTCTAACGGGACTGCAGGCAGCGGTTCTTTGTTCGCCGTTTCTGGGAAATCAGATGCTCCCATTGCTAGGACTTGCGCGTTTCTGAGGTCCGTGTAATCGGTGTCTGTGAGTTTGAAGGCGGGGATGCGGGCGAGGCTGTATTTTTGGATCAGAAATCGCTGTCCGTCGTGCATTGCTGCTAGGGGTACGGTTCGCAAACCTTCGCCGACGCAGAATAGCAAGGTTTCAATTTTTGCTGTTTGCAAATCTGTTTCTAGGGGTGCAACTATCCATTTGTAGAGTTGTTGGGCTGGTTCTAGATAGCTGGTGGTTTTGATGTTTACGGGGTTGGTGATTTCACTGTTGAATTCTTTGACTGCTGAGAGCAGTTTCTCTTGTTTGGCTGGCGGGACGCTGCGGAGAATCGGCGGGCGATCGGGTAACATTAAAATTAATTCTAGTTGGTCGGTGCGCGGGATGGCGTAAATTAAAGCTGGTTTTTTCTTTGTTTGAACTCCTAGGCGGGAGAGAGTTTTTGATATTGCTTCGGCGGTTTTCGCACGGGCCGCAAAATCTCGTTCAAAGTATTTTTGATAGTCTTCTCCCCAGTTTTCCTCCATTCTGGTTACGACTTCGGTGAGGTTTCCCCGATCGAGCAAATTTCTCATTTCTTGCCCGTTAAGTCCGCCCATGCCTGTGTTTTGGGCAATAGCAGCCAGGTTCGCGGTAATCGGACAGAAAAATATTGCTGTCAAACAGTAAAAAATAGCTGTTTTAATTTTTTTCAGAGTCTTGTGTTTTTGAGGGTGCTGCTGAGATTTGTAGGGCATGATTTTGGGGCGGTTAATTGCGCAGTTGGCCGCAGCAGTTGGCAAAAGTTTGGATGTGGGTGGGAATATTTGACTCGGCTGCCGATCGCCACACCATTATAGCATTCTAGACAAACCGCAAATATCTGCTGTAGGGTGCGCACACCAGCACCAACAGAGTCCCCGCGCCAAGAAATTCGCGATTTATATAAACTTTTGTAAATTCTGGAGAAGTTGTGCATAAAAATCGCCGATTCCCGCTGATAAAGGAATAGAGGGCTATGCAGGAGGATGTGGCCGCACCAGCCGATCTCGATCGGAGAAATAGCTGAACTCCCGCGGGCTGCATCGCTGCTTAGAGAAAATTTTTCTGAGTATCCTTGGAACAAGAGATGCCTACTAACGATGAAATTGACAATGGCTCAAACAGCTACCTATAGCTGCTAAAAATCACCACTCTAGAACTTTAGGGCGACAGCAAGCTATGACCAAATTAATCACCGAGATTAAAAAATATAAAATCATTAACTGTCCCCAAACTCCTAATTTATCCGGCGAAAATTATCAGGATTTGTGTGCAGAATCCCACACAAATTGAGCGGGCGCTTTTGTAAGAAAATTCACAATTACCGACCTGAGAAAGAAGTTATTACCGTCAATGTTTTGCGGTTCACCTATGCCGCCGACGAAGACTTTTAGTTTATGTTGTAGCGGTTGAGGTGCAAAAACTTGGAGGCGCCGCGAAATGGATATCGCATATTTATCTTCTACTAAATACTTCTCGGCTTTCCCGTTGTAAAGCACTGTCATCGGTATATTCCGCAAATTCCCGTCCCGTACAAATACTAATGTTTCAATTTGAGGGTTTTTCTTGAGTTCTGGTTCTCTAGGATTTGTGGATTTTTAAAAGCACCAGTCAGCCGCAATACATCGCCTAAAATTCTTAAGCCAGATGCAGCGCTTTCACTGTTGGGTAAATTTTAAACAATTGCTTTTAATCGCGGATCTATTGGGTAGTTAATTAAGTTCAAACAATCAAAGCCATCCCCCTCTAAAACAGGGAGCAAAGTATTGCAAGCTTGGCGGTAAAGTCCGGCGGATTGTAGATTTTGGGCTGCGACAAGTTGGCGGTGGAATATTTCAGTTTGACCCTTGACTTGAGTTGCGGCAATTTTCGCTAATACAGGTACTTGCACGCAGCACAAAAATGCTGTTAACGCTGTCAAAAAACACCAAATTTTCCAGTTTTTCATATTGATATATGTTATATCAATTCCGGCAGTCCGGCCGGAATGATATCAAATCCGCGCTCGATCGTCGGGCGTAAAGTCGAATCCCGAGGCCAACAAATAATTCGCGCAATTTTAATTTTCTTGACCCCTCCTTCAACAGTCAACAGTCAACAGTCAACAGTCAACAATTTATTGCACTTTTCCTGATTTATTATCCAAATATTGTGACCTCGATCGCCCACACTCCTAAGTAATATGTAAATGTAATTAATTATTTAGAACATTTTACAGTATGCGGTCGATAGCTTCTTCCTTCTCTCGCGACGATAACTAAACCCTTCTTGCTTCTGCTATGGATTGTGTGCGATCGAACCGTGCCTAGTGCGCGATCCGACTGCGGAATGTGTCTTAGTATTTCTTCACATATCGTGATTTCGGTCTATGATATATGCCTTATCGCGTATTTGTGTTTAAAGCCCGTTACCGCGTACCGCTGATGAGTCAATCAACCAATTCACCGCTATCCCAACCAGTTTCTCGACGCACCGCCCTCAAATTCCTCGGAGTCGGTGCCACCGGCGGGCTGCTGGGCTACTCTCGATTTTCCAAGCCAGAGCCCGCCATTTTTGTGCAAGATTCTCTAGACTTGCCGCGAATGCTGAATAACCGCAAAACCGTTGCAGTTGTAGGGGCAGGCTTGGCAGGGCTCGCCTGTGCTTACGAGCTCAGTCAGCGGGGTTTCGCCGTGACGCTGCTGGACAAATCGCCCCTACTCGGCGGTAAAATTGCTAGTTGGCCGATACAAGTCGGCAACGAAACTTTTATGATGGAACACGGTTTCCACGGCTTTTTTCCGCAATACTACAACCTCAAAAGTGTGGTTGAAGAACTAGAAATTACCGATAACTTTGTATCTTTAGAATCCTACGCCGTTGTGTTTCGAGACGGCAAATACAAACCAGAAGTTTTTCGTCCCAACCATTCAGCTTTTCCCTGGAATATAGTTGACTTGGGGATATCTTCTCCCAACAGGCTCAAGTGGGGAATCAATCTTACAAAACCCGCTCACTGGGAAGTATTCCGGGAAATCGGCGGTTTTCAGACTAAAAAAACTTTCGATCGCCTCGACAATATATCAGTTGCCGACTGGGTAAAAGGTGAATTTCCGCGCGGGCTTTATGACTTGTATTTTCTGCCTTTTGCCAAGTCCAGCCTCAACGCTCCCGACGAATTGAGCGCGGGAGAATTAATGCAATTTTTCCACTTTTACTTTTTCGGAAATCCAGAGGGTTTGGCCTTCAACGGTACGCGGCAAGATATGGGCACGAGTTTGGTGCAGCCTATTGCCAAAGCCATTGAAAGCAAAGGCGGCAAAGTATTGACAGATGTCGCAGTTAGTGAAATTCGCTGGGAAAACGGTCAGATTGATTCTCTGAGTTACCAGTCTGGAGACGTGCAAAGTAAAATACCTTTTTGGGTGAAGCGAAACGCGCTGTTAACTGACAGCAACTCTACCGAATATTTCGGCGCAGGGGACAGCGTATTTTCTGCCGCACCCTCGGGAAAAGAGGCAATTTCTCTGAGTTGCACTCACCAAGGCTGCACAGTTCAGAAACAGAAAGACGGTCAATTTCACTGTCCTTGTCACGGGGCAGTTTTTGATGCCGAAGGGCGAGTTGTCAGCGGGCCTGCTCAGCGGGATTTGCCTCGATTTAAGGTAGTCGATGAAAAAACAGATGAGGTACAGTTGGCCGCAGCGGTTAACCAATCGCAGCCGCAAAATTTGGGAGAAACATTGAAGGCTGATTACTATGTTTTTGCGGCCGATGTTCCGGGGATGCAGCATTTGTTTAGTTTGAGCCGCGGTGGGGTGAATCCGCAAGTGCAGGGCCGGATCGAGAGCTTGAAAATAGCCGATCCGTTTGCGGTGGGCCGCTTTTGGTTCGATCGCGAATTTCCCTGGGAACACAGCAATTTCACATCGCTTTCCGGCTACAAACTGACTGACAGCATTACGCTTTACCACAAAATTCAGGATCGGTTCATCGAGTGGAATCAGGAAACTGGCGGTAGTGTAGTGGAACTGCACGCTTATTGTTACAAGGAGAAGGAATTTCCGAACCAGCAAGTTTTGCTGGCGACTTTTGAGCAAGAATTGTACGAAATTGTACCGGAATTAAAAGAGGCAAATATGCTGCACCGGGAATTGGTAAATCAAAAGAATTTTTCTGGATATCCGCCCGGTAGTTATGCAGAAAGACCCGAAACTTGCTGCGCTGTTCCCAATCTTTTGTTTGCGGGAGATTGGGTAAAAATGCCGTTTCCTTGCGGTTTAATGGAAAGGGCGGTGAGCAGCGGTTTGTTGGCAGCTAATGCTATTTTATATCAGGAGGGTTTGCAGAGGCGATCGCTCTTGACGGTGAATCCCGAAGGCGTGTTAAAAATCTAAGGTTTGTAGCGGGGCGGGTTTTATAAATCGTCAATTATCGGCTGCTATTCTCGGTAAAACCCGCCCCCAGCCCTACCAGTTTAGATTTTAGATTTTAGATTTTAGATTTGAAAAAATGGGAATGACTGATTCAATAAGGGTTTCGAGCTTTCCTACAGTTGCTTTCTTTTTTTAAGATGAGTTACGGTTTGCGCGTGTGGTTTCGCTGAGGAGAAAAGGCAGAGCTTGCGGCCCAAAAAAATATCTGCGTTGAGGGGGGTGGATATGCGGTTAAAATATTATTGAATGAGTATAAAGCAATAATAGATGCTGAAAAGTAACTGCAAAATTCACAATAACTCTGTAATGTTTGATGCTTTTGCAACAGAATACGATTTCGCAGCCACCTTGCAAAGCCAGAACGATTTCTTTACTAAAAACCTATCGACCAGCAAAGGTGCAGTATTAGATATTGGCTGCGGTTCGGGAATTCTTGCTTTTGAATTAGCCCAGTATTACGATAATGTAGTCGCCGTCGATTTATCAGCAAAAATGCTGGCGATCGCCAGTCAAAAACGCTCAGCCCCCAAT
>Ga0247774_1001508_pt1 | contig 11685 bp, 10 predicted proteins | sample UWRJL001104B6_FD_179933 | JGI IMG/M metagenome (GOLD analysis project Ga0247774, IMG submission 179933) | Plant litter microbial communities from Arlington Agricultural Research Station in Wisconsin, United States - UWRJ-L001-104B-6 | ecosystem: Environmental > Terrestrial > Plant litter >... | reverse complement strand
CTCCCAGTGGATTCAATTCACGGTGCGCATCTACACCAACATGGAGCTTGACATGAACGCCCTAGAGCGTGTGTTGGAGTATACCAAACTACCGATGGAGGATCAAGGCGGGGAGAAACCTCCTGCCGCGTGGCCTACCGAGGGAAGGCTGGAGGTGACCGATTTGGTCGTGGGGTACGCGCCTGATTTGCCTGCCGTGCTGAAGGGACTTTCATTCAGTGTCAATCCACGCGAGCGTATTGGCGTTGTAGGTAGAACGGGTGCCGGAAAATCGTCCCTTACATTGGCTCTATTCCGCTTCATCGAACCGAGCGGAGGAAACATCTTCATCGACGGCTTAGATATCTGCAAGATGAACCTGCACGATCTACGTTCCCGGCTGGCTATCATCCCCCAGGTAAGCTTCCCAAACCCCAAATACCCGCTGATCAAAGTCAATTCTAATCCTTCCCAGGACCCGGTTCTCTTCTCTGGCACGATCCGCTCAAACCTCGACCCCTTCGACGACCGGACAGATGCCGAGTTGAAGGATTGCCTCGCACGAGTCCACCTCCTCGACGATTCCGATTCCACCCAAGCTGCCTCTTCGTCTTCGGGAACGTCGACGCCTGCCAAGAACACAAACGTTTTCCACGACCTCGCGTCGCCCATCTCCGAGGGGGGCGGCAATCTGAGCCAGGGCCAGAGGCAGCTGTTGTGTCTCGCGCGGGCCATTGTTTCGCGCCCCAAGATTATGGTGCTGGACGAGGCGACGAGCGCGGTGGACATGCATACCGACACGCTGATCCAGCGATCGATCCGCGAGGAGTTTGGCGACTCGACGTTGCTGGTCATTGCGCATCGCCTCAGCACGATTGCCGACTTTGATAGGATACTTGTCTTGAGCGATGGGCAGGTGGAGGAGTTTGGGACGCCGAGAGATTTGTGGAGTGCGGGGGGCGGGTTTAGGAGTATGTGTGATCAAAGCGGCGAGAAGGAGAAGCTGAGGAGTATCATCTTCGGAGAGGAGACGAAGGGGTAGTTGTGTAGTCTAGCCAGTCTTTCTTTCGTCGTGTAGGTCTTGTTGATAGTTTTGATTTCCTGGTACTCTTCTAAGATATAAAACTGGGGTTGTGATTTGGATACTTTGCTTTTCGGTTTTCGCCTTTGTTGTCGATTTGAATTGATAGAAATACACAAGTTCTGATCCAGATAGCCTACCGGGAAAACTCAAAGTATATACACCATTCGTCTAGCTGCATCCCCTTTCAATTCCTTCCACCGGTTGTTGTACCCTTTATTCCCTCCCCCCCCCTTTTTTTAAAAAAAAAAAATCCCTTGTCCTTGTTTTGTTCCCTTCTTCTTGTGGGCTTCGTCCTGGACTCATTGCCGCACTACGCCTCACTCGGTAGTCGGAATGGTCCGAAAATAAATTGATTGTAAATTCACTGGGACTTGGTTGTGCACACTGGACAATAGCTATCGAAGTAGTTGAAGCTAAGAATGAGAGAAAGATATCGCACATCGAATATGTGCTAAGGGTTAAAGAAATTCGTTGGTACAAAAACTACGGTATCGTTCCTCTACTGTGATCGTCCCAGCCCTCCGTCTATACGATAGTCTCTGTAATGTACAAGTTTAACGCACAGTTCTTTGCGCATCTCAGAACTTGTAGACCTGCTCAGTCGTGTATCCCAACTCCTTCAAGATACCACTCAGCTCGCCCTGATCCTTGGGACTCTTCTTTGGTCCCGAAATGGCTTTCATCAAACCCGGCGGCCCACACACAAACACCTTCACATTGTCCTCCTTCGGCTCCGGCAGAACTGTCTTCAGCAAATCTTTAGAAATGAACCCTTTACCGCCAGCCCAGCTCTTAGGCGGCTTGTCAAGCACGTAAAAGGCACGGAAGCGCTGCGGGTACGTGTTTTCCAGATCCGCAAACTCGCGCTTCAGCAGGATATCCTCCTCCGTCACGTTACCAAAGACCAGCGTCACCTTGGTCTTGTCGTCTGGGTTCGAGAAGATGGCGCGGGCAAGCTGGTACATAGGCGTTATACCCGTTCCGCCTGCTACCAGGGCGATATGGTCGTGCTTGTTGGGGGTCCAGGGGTATTTGGGCAAAGGGCCCTTGAAGTCGAGGCGTTGGCCGGGCGTCAGTTCGTGGACATGGGTGGACATGGGGCCGTTGGGGTATTGCTTGATGAGGAGATCCACGTAGCCTTTGGCGTCTATGGAGAAGAGTTAGACAACAAATACCGAAAATGTTTGCAGCGCATTGGCTACTCTACCTTCGTCGCTGATGGGCGTGTACGGCCGCACCACCGGCTTCTCCATCCCCGGAGCCTGGTGCTTAGTCAAAATAGCGCTGGCAATAACTAGGCCCGAAACCATATCCTCCTCTGGCAGCTCGAACCGGAACTTCTTGGTGTTGTGGTTGACAGTCTGCACGTCAGCGAGCTTGAGCGACACGAACCCCTGCTCACCGCCCGTGAAGGCCTTCTTCGGTTCCAAGGCAACCGCCTCATTGGCCTTGGTGGCAGGTCCCGAGGAGCCCATCATGTAGTATCCGGCAGCTCCAGCCGCGGCGACGCCGCCTACAACGTACAGAAGGGAGTTGCCGGAGCTTTTCGGCGGAGGGGAAGCTTCGCTGGCAAAGCGGCGAGCTTGGCGGAGGGGCTGGAAGGCCCGGAAGGAAGATCGGGCGAACATTGCAGGTTCGGCTGGACGAGGTTATGGTGACAGGCGCTAATTGGAGGTATATATGGCTTCTGTCAAAGGTTCTTGTGATTCTGGCGATGTTCCTGAGCTCTACTTGGTTTGGGAATGCCAAAGCGTTTGAGCACGACATGACGTCGGTGGGACCAAGCTGTAGGCTGACTAATGATTTTTTTCCCCCGTAGCTTGTAAAAGCGGGGGGTATTTGCACAAACGAGCAAAAAGGCAAAATTTTCCTCCAGCAACTTCAGCAAGCTTTTTGCGTTGTTGAACGCTCCGTTCTCTGTCGTTGCTTGCACAATCGTCACCAGGTAAGATGATCTCTACACCCTATAAAACCCATAGCAATATGATTATTATCTTATTGGAGCTGTCTGAATGACCGTGTTGACCGATCTATGTTTTAATTTCTGATTTGCAACCCTCTCCACCTTTTTGGTTTCCTGAAGACATGAAAATATTCTTCGTCTAACCTACTTCTTCTAGTAACCCAGCCGTCGAGCGGTCGGTTTCCACGATGGAGACGTCAAACGGGGCTGCGGCTGGACCGTCGCAGAATGGAAATGGTGACGAGACGGAGAGCAAGCTGCGCTTCTGCACGGTCTGCGCAAGTAACCAGAATCGGTATGTGTTCACATCCTTACACCCTCCTCGTCCTTCAACATCTAACAATGACAGATCGATGGAAGCACACCTCCAGCTCGCAAAAGCCGGGTACCCCGTAATCTCCTTTGGTACCGGCTCCCTCGTCCGGCTCCCTGGCCCGACCATCCACCAGCCAAACGTCTACAAGTTCAACCAAACCTCGTACGATCATATGTACAAAGAACTCGAGGACAAGGACCCCCGACTCTACAAAGCCAACGGCATACTTAACATGCTCGGGCGGAACCGTAACGTGAAATGGGGCCCTGAGAGGTGGCACGATTGGCATATTGGCCTTCCCCGCCTGCAACACGCCAACGACCGCGGGTTCGAAGGAACCGAAGGAGGCGTGGTGGATGTGGTCATTACGTGCGAGGAGAGGTGCTTTGATGCAGTAGTAGAGGATCTGATGGATCGCGGCGGGCAGCTAAATCGACCTGTTCATATCTTCAATGTTGATATTAAGGACAATCACGAGGAGGCGCAGGTGGGCGGACAGGCGATTTTGGACTTGGCGAACAGCTTAAACAAAGCTGCGCAGGAGGCGGGCGGGGTTACGGGAGGTGCGTTCGATCAGAGTGTGGCAGGAAAGGGCTTTGATGAGCAGGTGCCGCAGATTTTGGCAGAGTGGCAGGAGAGATGGCCGAATTTGCCGGCATTGTGGACGCTTTCGTGGTTGTGAGAATCTTCAACGCAGCGTCGCAACTTCACAGGGTCACAGGACCATCTTTCGGCTATGCTGGGCCAGCGGGCAATCGGTTGGGTCATGGAACGGCGTTTAATGGAATACCCCAGGATGGCGCGTTTGTCGGTTTAAGCATACATTAGCATTTGCAAACAAAAAACCCAGCCTGTGGAATACGGACAACAGACTCTTTGCACTTGCAACCCAACCCTCGATGCCTTTAGAAACGTGGGGCCCCTTTCACAAAGCTTGGTCACATGATGAAAGCCGCTTCGAACCTTCACCCAACTAGTCAATGCTTCCGTACCAAAGACTCCCAGTCTACGGAAAGGGTGGCCAAGTACAGGCGACTTTGGATCTGCATCTGCATCTGGATTTTGGATGGAGTTGGGGAATCAGAGGAGATGGAGCGATTGGGATGGAGACTGAGAGGCCAAGAGATCACACATGGCTCTGTTTCAAATTCTCCGATTGGGATTCTAGAAGACTACCGACACTGCGGGCACCGTCTTCTAAAACCAAGAGGGGCATCAGTTTCCGAGTTGGGGAGGAGCGGTTGATATCGATTACCGACTCCATCTGCCGTTCATGGACGGGCTCGCATCATCACGAATCCCAATCCTTAGCACTCACACATGGAACTTTGCATTGCGACTCGTTACGATAGTCAGAGCACAATCGCGCTTGGAACAACCGTATCATTCGCGGCTCAAAATCTCGCTACATATTGACTTCAACCGCAACCTGGAAAGGGCACCCGTTGGGCCCATGGCGTGGGATATCGACGGTATAAACCGGTAAGCGAGCAATTATCATGTGCGGTGTTGTCTCCGCCGCTCTGAACATCGTCGGGTAGCATCTTCAGCTTCTTTTTCCGAAAATGATGTTCAGTAAATATAGAGAAGATCTTGTCTAGAACCGCAAACGTGGTCGAGACATTTGCTTTGGGAACATTTCATGCGGCTCCAAGTTGGTACCTCTGGCGAGGGTGCCTGATTGGGTCTGTGGGCTAGGGAAGCCCCTGATCTACGTCCGGGGTGTTCGCAACGGACGAACCGCTTGTAGAACATCATGGAAGGCTTCACGATAGAGCTAAAGAATCGGAAACGTGTGGGTTGAATCAATCTGACGAAGTCTCGAGTTGAACAAATCTGTCGAAGTCATTTTCGAGGCCACTGGTCGCTGGGAAATCACGAGAAATTTCCTACGGGTAGATCCAAAATTGTAACTTTATGTGCCACACAGCCGAGGACTAGACCCAGGTTGCAATCAATATCTGGATAGAATATCCGTATGCGGGCCGGGATTGGACATTTCCCTGGTGGAATTATTTCCTGCATATTGATAAGGTGAAGGTTGGGCCCTCTGTAATTGCACTCGGACCTTCGAATTACACGAACCTGGGAAGACACGCCCTGTACGAATAACGGCTGCCGTGATATTTCACCGAAGTTTGGTTCCAATTCCGGTTGAAAAATGCTTGCTTGCTTGCTCTGTCCATGCCGCGGATAACAATCAAAGCCATCAAACTTCCCGCGACCTCAAAGGCCCAGAAGTTGATGTTGAGCAAAGCAATTTAACGACCCGGTTCTAGTGCTTCAATGAAACTCCCACCAAGTATCCCAGGCATTGCCCGTGGACGGGATAGCCCCCCTTCCCTCAGCCATACGCATCCACGTACGATGGTAGACTGGGGAGATTCGTTTAGGGAAGTGCCCCATTCCTCATCATTCGTCCTGTGCGGTAGTGGGTCTTTAGGCCCAAATTTTTGAAAAATTTTGTGGACTTTGAGCTATGCAAAACACTCATCTTCGGCATGACGTCTAGAAACTGGGAGGCCAACTTCTGAGGATGACGCGGTTGGTGATATGTGGGGCATTGGGCGACACGCACCGTTTCCATCCAGTCGCGGCGCTAGGTCTTTAGCACCAACGGTCCGAATTTACAGAGGTAATGTGTTTCGCGATAGAAAAATCCAGTTGCCAAGAGAATGAATGAATGAATGAAATACTCGGACTGAAGTGGCGATTACTATTTCGATTCCATCCTTTCTACGAGATCTGAATGCCAGAAATTAAGCTCGAAGCAAGGGAACGTTTTGCATTTGTTCAAGCTCACGGTTGGATTCATTTTTCTCTCATGCAAGGCACCACCGCCATATCTGATGCCAGAATGTGGCGGTTCGATACTTTGGCGGGGCGTGAAATTACTGCAATCTACGAGCAAATCCGGGGGAAACAGCGGTACCGGTTCCTGGCAAGTTTGTACCCTGATCTTGCCGCCCCTGAACCAGGACGGCGGCGGCACCACCCCCCTTTGTTAACGCTACAAGCCCAGAGAGGACACTGACCGCTGCGGTGACCAATACCAAGTGCGACAGAGCCCCGGCGAACAGGAGGCGCCGTCACCCATTGGTCGCCGAATCCTTGCCAACCACTTTCACGTTTCACACCTCACCAGTACCGTCGCGGATTTCTGTGTCCCACGCAAATCCTCTTTCCCTTCACTCTGCCTTGTGACCAGCTTGGCTTTCGTCCTCATACAAATCCTGTTTGTCGCAAAAGTCGTGCGATCCTGAGTCAGTACGTTAAATGCTGCCGCTGACATTACACAACGCCGAATTTGCACAGCACCGAATAACATTACGCGCCTCACAACTGAAAGCTCCCGATGTCATCGATAGGATCGGAATAGCGTGCCGGAAATAGGGGGAGGACTTTGAAAAGAACCGCCTACCAGTGTACGACTGTGCGCTGCCAACGTCGTTTTGACCGCAGCCTCGACCATAGACAAGCTAAAGTCGTTGAAGTCTGGGAGTCCAGAACGCTGCACCGAACGAGTTGCTTCGAAGGGCAAACTTTCGAGGCGGAAGGCGAATTGAAAGCGTACGAAATCCACGAATTTAAGCAACCTCGACAAAAACGAACGAGAGCACCGTTACCATCTCCATTTTTCTGTGGTGGTGGCGTACTACGGCGTCCACTAAGACCATCCGTTTTCGATTTGGGAGGAGAAAAGAGGACGCCACTGCTGGCCGCAGCAAATCGTCACTTGTTGCAGCCCTTTCGCTGAGGACCTGAAGCACGTCTCCAGCGACTAGCGTCTCCGTTTGCGTACGCGCGACAAATTGGGAGCCTTCTAGAGAACGAACCGCCCACCACTCGCAAGCCCGTAGTCAAAGAGGCAGAACAGAACAGCTGGCACCTGCGGAAGCCTCATCGAACCCTGGTATTTTCAACGAAATACCCCTGGGACTGGCCAACCCAGACTTCTCTTTCCCATAACACGAAACCCCCCCCGAGCAATGAGCGGGCGAAATGCGCCGCTTTCACCTGTATCTCTAGGCGGAAACGACTGGTCTTCGAATATGTCCAAATACAACCAAAACGACGGGCCGTACCCCAGCAATCGCGGCCAGCTCATATCACCACCAAACTCGGGCGGGTCCAACGGGGTGATGAATGGCTTTCCACCGACTCGCAGCGTCGGCGGGCCATCGCCTCCACCGTCCATCGGCCGATCAAGCAACGGAACAAACATGTATGCGAGGAGCGAGAGCGGCCGGAGCGGCAGGGACGATCAGAATGAAACGGTGCTGGGTCAGCACTACATTGCTCTCCGCGAATTCTTGAGGGGCCGAGATGGAAAGCAGCTGGATCCGCCATCGAGCAAGGCAAAGGACAAGCTCCAGCGCTTGACGTCCGTGCAGTTCCTCGAGCTCAGCACCGACGTGTACGACGAGTTGACGCGGCGACAAGCCTACAGTCGGCGGGCGAATAACGGATCCGGTGCGCCGCCATTCCTACCCCCCGAAGACAACTTCCACCCCAAACGGAATCAGGCGCGGCAAAAGTTGTCGTCGTTGGGACAGTCGCGATTCCGAGATCTCGCTACCGACGTGTTTACGGAACTGGAGGGGAGGTTCCCGCAATTTGTCGACGGCGACATTCCGAGAATGGGAAGTTCCATGTCGGTCCGGCCGTCGAGCCGGTCGCAGACGCCGGCGAGTGATATGAATGGGTATGGCGCACCTCGTGGAACGAGCCGGAGACGACCGTCCAACGCGAGCTCGATAAGAGGGATGACGGGACCTGTGGGCAGTGACCCATACGGAATCCCGCCGTCGCCAGGTCTTCCTCCAGGTGACTTTTCCCGGCCGATGCAGAAACAGTTCCAGAGCAACACAATAGTACCAAATAAGAGTACCATGGTCGAGGAAGACGACGACCCAGTCATAGAAAACGGACAGGATTCTTCGTACGGGCCAGGGCTGGACCGAGTCACAAGCAATAGGGAAACCGAACGGAGTGCAGGTTCACAACGGAGTAACATACAATCAGAGGTATCACAAGACATGTTCCTTCCCACGTCACATAGCGGCGCTGACTCTAACGCTCCACAGACGGACAAGAAGCTCATCGAAGACTACCAACAACAAGTAATGGAATTAAGGGAGAGACTAGATAGCATGGAAGATACCATGAAGAGAAAGGACGACGAGCTGAACAGCGTGCTTGACGGCGAGCGGTCAAGAGCGACGGCGTCGAACCTCGAAAAGAAGGAGTGGTCTGACATGCGATTGAGGCTAGAGAACCAGCTCGCCCAGGCCGGCGACGCCAGGGCAAACATGGAGAACCAGCTAGCGCAAGCGGAGGACCGCATCGCGTCTCTCCGAAATGATATGGATCGAATGCGGGCGGACCGAGAGAACGAAGTGCGGGACCTCCAGGACCAAATTGGCCAACTGGAGGGTGAAGTTGACCAGGCAAGGCAAGACGCGCGACAAGCGGCCATGAACATGAATGCTATGAACGTCAACAACAACAAAAGCAACTCAGCCAATACCGACCCGCAGCTTCTGAGGGAGAACGAAGAGCTCAGGGCTGCATTGAAGGAGCAGCAGGCAGTAACAGACGAGGTACGGCGCAGCGCACAGGAATCGTTGCGGGAAATGCGCATGCTCTCGCAGAAGAGCAACTCGGCCTACGAGAGACACGACGAGCTGGAGAAGACGGTCGAGACCCTCGAACGGGAAGTACGCGACTGGAGGAACCGGTACGCCCGCACGAAGACGCAACTCCGAAATATGCGGGCTTCGTCTCTAGGCCTTTCAATCGAGCAAGATGCCGCACGGTATGTCCGCGAGAAGGGATTCACCCGGGAAAACGGACTTGTCAAAGACGTACACGTCACCAAGTTCCAGATCTCCATCGACGAGCTCCTACAAAAAGCGCGAACCGACGACCCTGAGAAGATTATCGAATCTATGAAGCGCGTTGTTGTCTGCGTTAGGACCATCACGAAAGATGTTGACGATTCTGGACCGAAGAGCGACGACGTGATGCAGGAACAGGGGAAGCTCAAGCAGAAAGTGTCATCGATGGCAAATAACTTCATCACAGCGTCCAAGAACTTTGCCAGCTCGGCAGGCATTTCACCCGTCTCTCTCCTGGACGCAGCCGCTTCTCACCTCGTTGCGGCCATTGTCGACCTGCTGAAGACGGTCAAGATTCGGGCCACACCTGCCGGAGAGCTAGATGACGATGACGACGGCACCATTACTCCAGTCGACTCAACGGGTTTCTTCTCGCCCCGGAGCAACGGGCAGTCATCCATGACCACCCAGGACACTCTCCCCCCGCCCCGTCCCTTCCAGGGACTCGGCGGAAGCAGGGCAAGCGCTGATTCATCGGCCTACAGCCCCATCAGCTCCCCCCGAGACTCGGTCGATCCTCCCTTTGCCCGACGCCCCATGTCCCGCGGCAATGGAGGCATGAACGGTGGCATGGCGTACATGGCTATCAACAAAAACCTCCCTCTTGCTCCCACCAGCAACCCCTACGCAAACATAAACGGCGCCCCACCGAATGGCCGAAACGTTGAAGATCTCAAGATTTACCTTGAAGACCAGACGGCCGTACTCGTCCAGTCCATTCAAAGCCTCGTGGGCTCCATCCGCGGGGACTCGGAAATTTCGCAGATTACCAACGAGATTAGCAATATCGTCGCCGTGGTGGACAAGGTCCTTGACGAGACGAACGCCACCGGCAACGCGGCTCTTTCGCAGCGCCTGGGACAGTGTCGGGATAGGCTGATGGATTCTTCGGATCGGGGCAACGACATTGCCGCGAAGGGCAAGGGGTCGCAGGATCGGGAGTGGAGAATGTGGACGCAGACGTTGCCGCCTATTGCGTTTGAGATTGCGAGGGAGACCAAGGAGTTGAGGCAGAAGGTTGAGCAAATAGCAGGGCCGCGGGGTGATGACCAGTTTGCATGAGCTGCAAACTCTTCCGTCGCTCAAAGATGCCTTCACATCTTCCCTCGCGTCCGAATAATTCCGCCCGATTCTACGCCTTTTCTAAACTTCAACCCGCGACACCGAAACCTCACGCTTTATGAATGATACCCAATAAATACTACGCCTTCGATGACATCATATAACCCAACAACCTCCGTACCATATATTCCTAGCCTACAACGTCCCAGGTATAGGCTTTACTCATAGTCATCGTTGATCGCTTTTTCTTCTTTTTGTCTTCTTGTTTGAGTTGTCCTGCATGGCGTGGGAACATTGCATAGACAGTGGGGACCAGTTCTCTTTTCTTGCAGGATCGAAAGCCGGTACATGTTCTTCGTTGTTCTCAGGCGAGGTTGTTTATTGTCTTTGGTGCGTGGGAATGCAGGTCTTGTGAGAGACGGTTACGGATGGGATACCATACCATTGAAAAGGGGACTCGGTCGTGTAAGGCGCAGAGCAAGTGGTGGGAGAACAGGTTATTTTGCATTAGTTAATGAGGTCGTCGAGGCCGTATTGGCTTGAATAAAATCATGAAGATGACACCAGATACATACCCCTTGGCTATCACCCAGCGCTCGTGTTGCCTCCGAATCAACTGCTGTACACAAACATGTTGTGCAGGTCTCCTCCGACACCTCCGTTTCTGCCGCCTCCGAATCAACTGCTGTACACAAACATGTTGTGCAGGTCTCCTCCGACACCTCCGTTTCTGCCGCCTCCTCACATTATGCAGCAATTTCTCCATTCTGAACGTCATGCTTCAATGTGACTATCTTATATTGGCCCCTTGCGTTTATACTTTACGAATACTTTTCATTGGTGGCGCTTATGTCTGAGGCGCAATTATCACTAATAATGACGGTATGGTTTTCCTCTTGTGAAGAAAAATATGGGCATAGGCTCAACTACCACGTCTGTGGTATGCACATTATCGTGCGCGGCCAGTGTGGCCCGTCTCGAGTATGTCCGCGCAAACAGATCGAAGACATTGATACTAAGCCAGCCTGGCCATTCTAACCCGCACAAACTCAACCCGTTTTTATACATGCCTGCCGGCCAATAAATCCGCCATCCCACTAGCCAACAAAAAAAGGAAACCTCGAAATACACATTCCCGCCACCGGTGCCTTCGTTCCTTAACCTTCTCCATTACGCTCTTCTCCTCGCAACACGAACGAAAGTTTCCCCTTCATCAAATATCAACCCTACTTTGGTTCACATCGTGGTTTCCATCCCTTCCTCCCCCCGTCCTTAATCTGCTCGTCTTCCTCCATGGACCCATCTCTCACGCATACCGCTGCGGTGGCGGCTGCGGCGGCGGCTGGTGCCCCTGCCATCCATTCACCGCGCCAGGAGGCGG
>Ga0247774_1001507_pt1 | contig 11699 bp, 9 predicted proteins | sample UWRJL001104B6_FD_179933 | JGI IMG/M metagenome (GOLD analysis project Ga0247774, IMG submission 179933) | Plant litter microbial communities from Arlington Agricultural Research Station in Wisconsin, United States - UWRJ-L001-104B-6 | ecosystem: Environmental > Terrestrial > Plant litter >... | reverse complement strand
ACAAATGATATGTGCTGGATAAGCCGTCACCCGAAATTAGTTTTAGGACCCATGGGAAGCAGACGCTGGCTTTCGGGTTGCCGGCCGTGGAAGCGGAGTCCCCGCCGTACGGGGTCTTCTGTTCCAATGCCGATATGGATCGTATCATATCTGCTGTTTTATAGCATCATTGGGTTCGTCGGGTTCCTCGCATATGCGGCATACGTGGAACAACCCCTGTAAGGAACTTTCCCATTGGCCCATTAACGTTTGATCTTCGCCGTGTCTCTTCAGAGCCTACAGCGTCAATTGGAGCTGGTGAAAATGATTGCGCACCGGGTCGCTAACGTGGTTTCTCAGCCAAGCCTCAGTATTCGGACCTAGCTCAGCTAATGTCGGCACAGTTGGTATTGGAGAGGAGATGCAGAGCAACCCTCTGGGCGGCGCTGTCCTTGCCAACACACCACAGGTTGCACTCTCGATTGCCTATCTAGCATACAATGGTCTCTTCACGAGAATGCTGGCGGAGCGGGAGTGGTCCTCCCTAAGCGTCATGTTCCAATCATTGCGCGTCTCACGCCCCAAAGGGCGGCAGAAATCATCATACCGACTGCAGCTCCCATTTCGCTGGTCCATTCCATTGATGTTCATTAGCGGTCTCTTGCACTGGCTGGTGTCCAATTGCATTTACATCAACCTATATGTCAGTAAGTGCCGAAACCTCGGGAGTCCGCTTCTAGGCCATGATATTGTAGCACATGGCTAATAATACTCCATGCATCCCATCAGGTTATCCAGCACTTCCACCTTACAGTGGCAATGAAGAGGAAAATGGCGTTGGCTACTCGACAAAGGCAATTTTCATTACCGTGATAGTGTCATTCTGTCTATCTTTGGTACCCATCATCTTGGCACGGTTCAAACTTCCGGGAAACATGGTCCTCGTGGCCAACAATTCGGCCATCATCTCGGCGGCATGCCACGCCATCCCCACCGAGTCCGCCGGCGCTGAGACGTCCGACGTTGAGTCGATGCACCAGATGCTACTATATGAACATCACAGATACAGCAAGGCGAGCTCAGTAATGTCATGGAAAAGCCCAGATGAGCAGCTTTTGTACGAGATGTCGACGCAGAAGCTGAAGTGGGGAGTCGTTTATAGGGGCCGCGGGACGCCGGCCGCGCCTGGCCATATAGCTTTTGGCACCCTGGATCAAAACGTCGAAGCCCCAATTGAAGGGAGCTATTATGCTGGGAAGATGCATGGATCTGTAACCCAGCATGACGGCGAAATGTGAGACTCCTGCGGTAGAGTGGGAAACGTGGAAGAGGATAGAAAATACTTGGCCTTCCGTGTTGGTCCATGTACTCTCAACCCCACGTATCCCCTCCTCAGTGAACAGGTCTGGCCAAGATTCCGGAATGCTAGTTAATAAATCTTTAACGTGTTTCATTTCCTCATGAAAATAGCTAGAAAATTTTGACTGGTAGCCGTTTAAATCAAATCGGTGTTTACTTTCCTCCTGCCGACCCGCGGTCGCCAACGAGTCAACAAGTGGCGTCGAATTCATTTCGATGTGAAAAACCCATGCAACCAACATGAGACGATGTCATTTCCCGTTAACGATGAAAATAAAGAAAGTCTCCGAGGGAGACACCCATGCCGTTCTGCGTTCATTTTTTAGCTCTCTCCTAGGTTCTAGGTCCTACATTTTCTCTTTTTCTTTGTTCGCGACAATTTTTTCAAAACACAGGCGCCTTGTACTGCGATGCCTTGAGCCACGACCGTTGAGCCATCGAAATGGAAATTTTTCCAACCTGATGCCATTCAAGGACGTTTTCAAGGCTTCTTAAAACTGGATACACAGGATGTCCCCGCCCGCAACATCAAACGGTCGTGCATGGCGCCAACCTCAGCCGCACAGGGGTCGGATCCGAGAAGGGTCCTGGATGTAGGGCTGAACAAAAAGCTTGCCATCGGATTGGCCAAGAGCCTCGATGGCGATTTAACATTCGCACCAAAGCGTTTTGGGTTCTCTATTTTTAGGAATTTTGGCTGCGGGTCGGCGCATCTCAACTGTCCGATCTCCTAGTGTTTTCTGGAAATGGTCGGGGTTACCAAAAGGGTAAGCAGCGCGATGGCGAGCGAATATGTTGCGTGTGTAGAGAGGATATCTCGTCAGTCTGATGCGGCAGATTAGATGAAGGGAGACTAACTGACATTATTCTGAGTTGGCGCCAGCTCTTGAAGATGATGTTGTATTCATTTTGAAAGTGTGATAATTTGATGGCATTTTCCCATCAGGCGCAAGGCTAGAATGATCACAATTCTAGGATAAGAACCGAACATCCTCCTCGTGAATGCGTGCCGAAGCAAGCCCGTTGGTCTTTACAAAACACCAGTTTACCATGGTAGGTAGAGGAAATGGCAGAGCATAGTAATCCTAGGTTCTAGGATTCTGACCAGAGCCGTTGCAGGAGTGCCGGGACTTGCACAGCATTCGGAGGGATCTCCCGAAACATTTAATGCAAATGCGAATGTCAACCCCGGTTGCTGTACCAGCACTGGCACAGGGAAGCTCTGACACAGCTGTAACCGAACCAATACCCATGCGCCCTTGTTGGCCAGCTCTCTCGTCCGAAATATTCCTCTCTCGTCCGAGCGGCTGTTCTTAAAACCGATCGTTCCCGCCCCTTGCAGGCAAGCCTCAGAGCTGAGAACCCAGTTGCCCCTTTTAGCTCCATCTCATTTCCTATGGCGCAACCTTAACCAGACGACCAAGACGAAGTGCATCCTGATTGTAGTCGTTAACCATGTGCGGCTACTTGAGCATTAGGGGTTGACCACTTCTACCCTTGCTCTGCGGCTGGGCATGGTCTCAAACCCAGACCCGACCAGCTAATGCACCCGCATCATCTGTCCCCTAACTAGGGGTCCAACGTGAAATGAGGTTCGGACCACGATGGGATCATTCCAAAGACTACAAAATGGGCTGGATGGTAGCAATACGTGCTGTTTTGGGTAGCTTTCGCTCAACTTTCTCTTCATTTTCTTGAAGTCCGAGTTGTTTGCTTTGCTTCTCGTCGCTCATTAACCCCACGATCTTTTCCCAGCCGTCCTCGGCGCTTACATTCATTTTCCCTGTCTCAGTCTTTTCTAGATTTGTTGAAGTCTACGGTGCGATACAATGCGATCTCTCAAAACAAATCTCTGCGCGGTAGCCGCGATGGCTGTTGCTGGCGTTCGGGCCGAAGGCGAGGAGCTTCTCTTTAAAAGCGGTCTCACTGGTGTTGAGTATACCCAGGCTATGTCGAACCTCAAGAAAACAGGTGCGTCAACTTACATGGCATTATCTCATCCAGGGCCACTATCTCCGCGTATCCAATGTCTTTAGGCCTCCTGGAATTGACTAGAATACAGCTGTCGTGGTTTCGGACGAAGAATGGGCCTCCTTGACAACCGCAAACTTCACTCAGTTCAAGGCCATCGTCATTGGCGACACCCAATGCCGCGGCGACAACGCCCTCGACTTCTGGAAGTCCTCGTCGGAACAGTGGTTCCCTGCCATCACCGGCAATATCGTTGCGTTCTCGACCGCTCACACCAGCTCGCAGCAGGACGTCTGGACCAAGATTATTGACCAAGCCATTACATTTGCGTCGTCGGGCCAGGGCACGGGTTTGTACTTCACTACCTCTTGTCTCCCTGTAGGCGAACATGCCATCGACGCCCTTGCTCCTTTTGGAGAGTTTTCCGCCAACGACGAGACACCCACGAACCAAAGGAACCCCACGCATCAAGTCGGGAACTTCCCTAATATCGACAGCATTTCCGATGAGGAGCTTGGGGACTGGGGCATCAACCTCGCCGGGTCGTTTACCAAATTCCCGAACAACGGTCCCAATGCTTTCGATCCCGTCTTCATTTCCACCAACACCGATGCTTTTGGTCAGCTCTCGTTCTCGGACGGAAAGTCTGGCTTCCCTTTCGTCATTGCTCGCGGTGTGGTTCCTTTGGGCTGCGGCGATGGCAAGTTCGACTCCGAGTTTGAAGATTGCGATGCCACCACGCCGTCTGCCAAGCTGAGGTTCGCCAAGCGGGCAGACTCGGCCTGCACTTTCAACTGCCACTGTGCCGAGGGCGTCGAGTGCCAGCGTAAGAAGGCTGATCCTTCATCTTCGTCCAGTCCGACTTCCTCAACCACGTCGGCTTCACCTGATTCCTCGGAGACGACCTCCTCGAGGACCAGAGTCATCCTCGGCGGTGGCGATGAGGGTACTAGCACTTCAAGCAGCGCCTCTTCCGGTGCCACCTCCAGCAGTGGCCCTCAGTCTACCGACAAACCTGATGGTGGCCCTGGACCTGGCGATCGACCTGACGGTGGTGATGATCATCACGGTGACGGATTCCCTCACGGTGGTGATAAGCCTGACGGCGGTGATAAACCTGATCACGGTGGTAAGCCTGGCGGTGGTGATAAGCCGGATCACGGTGGTAAGCCTGGCGGCGGTGATAAGCCGGATCACGGTGGTAAGCCTGATCATGGTGATGAGCCCTACGGCCATGGTCAGTCTGGCAATCATGGTCGTCCTGACGATCATGGACGGCCATATGGTCACGGAAGGCCTGACGACTACGATTATGACAATAACTACGACCATGACAACGATTACGACCATGACGACGACAACAGCCCTTACGGTCATGGCGTCTTTGTCCACAAAGGTCAAGGACATGAACTCCAGCATCGTCCTCATGGAAGCAACGTCATTGGAATTGAGATTATCCTCATTGTGGACTACGTTTATGTTTGCCCCCCCGGGAGCATAGGTATCTCACCTCTCTTCGTCTCTTCAAAAGTTCTACGCCTTATCCAAGGCTTATACTGACTTACTTTTTTTAGTCACGACAACCCACACGAAGTATCTCTCGACAATGACCCGCCCCGTGTACCATACCCGAGTCCCCAACTATCCCTGCTACCCCGAAATCTTCGGCGACCCGCGTCCGGAGGAGTACACCACCATCGTCTGGGTAAGCTTTTGTCCTTAGCTCGTCATCCTTCCACGTAGAGAATATCGCAGCGTCTAATAACCACTTGTTTCTTCAGGAATCCTGCCCCGCGAAGCCTGATCCGTCTCCTGTCTACACCGTTCAGCACTGCCACTCGTGCGACTACGCAACCTACACTACCTCGTACCCCGAATACACCCCTGGCCTGCCCTGCTACAGCTGCCTCGCCGCCGACGAAGACATCGAGATCCCCATTGTGGCGGCCGCGGCCGTTGACGACTCGGCTCCCGCTTATACGGACACGGCCGTCTACGTCGCTCCCCAGGCAACGCGGACGGCTGCCGCGCCTTACGTCCAGGTCACTGCCGGAGCGGTGCCGAAAGAGCTAGGTCTCGCTGTCGGCGTTCTCGGAGGCATTGCTGTGGCTATTGCTGCCCTGTAATGAAGGGGTTCTTTCAAGGCACTCTTGGAGGCGTGATTTAGGAGTACGGAGGCAGGTGTAGCCTGCGGATCAAAGCAGCAGGTTTGGCTTTGTGTTTGATTCTTTGCATTGCGTAGACGGCTTCCACAAATATGGAGGGTGTAACAATACTATTTACGAATAAAGAACCGTCGTTGACGTGTAAACCTGGTTTTTCCTTTTTTCCCCTGAAGCTGGCTGGCTTTTCTCTAACATGCCCCGCTTCGTCGAATACTAGCATACCTCAATTGTTGAGTATCCGTCCCGCAAAATATGGCTCGGCAAGACACTTGGACTCTTCGCAACTCTCGCTTTGCCACTCTGCCCTCGCCACGCTAGTAGACTCTGCAAAGGTAGAAGTTGTAAGCTTGATCCTCTCCTGGATAAGAAACAAAGCATGGGTCATGTAGCGAAAAAACACCTTCGGGCTGCATTCCTGCAAACAGATGAGGCCGTGTCTGGTCGGCTTACAGGTCCCAAGTTGTGGTGGAAGTATATGTCAAGTGTTCAAGCGCCACTCTCCGGGTCCACATTCCATTACTCTTTCGGGCTGCCGACACATTTCATCTGACAAAAGACGACCCGGTTTGTTTCATAGTATTTTCTTACCGAATACCCGTCATTAAAACCAATCCATCGGATCTCCCCTGGACTCTTAAAGGAACAGGAGCCGGAGCCGGCGCTGGGAAAGCCAAATCTCGCCTAACGATCACAATTTACGCAGAATTTCGGCAGCTGATGTTTCATTCAGTTGGGGACTAGAATTCTCGACAGGTGTTCGAAGCCTGCGTCAGCGATTGCGTGGTTCTTGCATTGGAAGAGCCAATTTATGCAAGAGCTGGCAGCATAGCCTTGCATCCGCCAGCGTACAGCCTCCAACGACCGCCATGATTGACTGCGTTGGCAGACCCCCACCATTTCTTTCGGAACGAAGCGTCCTCGGCTCTTCTCTTCCCCAAACAACACGCTCATTGCTTGCCCGTACCAAGCCCTTTTATGCTATGTATCATTTTCCATTATCTTCATTTATACAATATAGAAAATATCAAAGGCTAGTTAGACATTGGACACAATCTAGAATATATAGAGTTCCACATTCGGACTCCAATACAACTCCCTTGTTGACATCTCAGTTACCCGGAACTCCGCGGGCGAGCTATTCAGTGTTTCAAAACTGGTATCGCATCCTGTGGGGCCAGCATATCCAGAACCATTCCTTTACATTCCACCCGCGCCATTTCCATTTCTTGGGCTTTACATAAAATACATCACCAGAGTCAAGTGTGATATGCGGCATGGCTTTTGTGAAGTTAGCAATGTGGAGAGGACATGTGCGCCATTATCGCAGCATGCGTATCGCCGGTCCAGTCCGAGCGATATCCAAATCCCATTTCATTGCTGACGACCATCCATTCGTTTAAGCTCGCAAACTCGTGAGAGAGGACGAGGCGAATCGCATACGGCGTCGCCGTAACCGAGTCAATGTCGAGGTTGTGCTTTTCGACGACGCTTAGGAGGTGGCGTAGCAACGTCCGCATAGGTAGCGGCCGGCTAGCGCGCATTGCGTGGGCAAGCGAGCTGACGTGGACGTTCGAGACGAAGAGGTCCACCGAAGGGGGTCCGCCCGTTGTGATACCGCATGCGTCCCGCAGCTCGCCCGTAGCGGGGTCTTCGTACTTGCCGCCGACCACGGGGCGCTTGGCCTCGGAGTCCCACCCACTGGGATAGAATTCGTCCGGGTGCTTGGCGGTGAAGGGTACAAGTGGGCAGGCTGGGCCGGGCGAGGGGGAGTCGGGTAGGGCGGCGGTGGAAGGCGAAGACATTTTCTTGTCTCTTGTGACGGTGGTTGGGGTAGTATTTTGCTGTTCTCGCGGCAGGGATGAAAAAGAGAGTTGAGTGTTAGCGCGACGTTTTTGAACTGAAATTGGGTTATCAGGGGCAGAAAATGCTTGGGAAATGGGGGGCTTTTGTAAAAACCACTCTAGTGGGAATTGGGAGAGGATAAAGCCTAAAACGCTAGAGGGCTAGTTGGCTTATTGCGCGCTAGAGGCGCCTTATAGTCGGGCAACGCAGGGCCAATATTAAGAGACCATTGGAAAGATGGGTTCTGTAAGTATCATACAACTACAACTTAGCCAATAGAGGGAACCTGCGAGTAGCTAGATACAGGTAATAAGTTAGACGCGCGGTGCATAAGATGTTGGCGATAAGCCGTAGATTATGCAGAGGGATGTGACTGGAGGCAGGTCTTTTTCAATCGCTAGATATATCTTGAACCGTTGTAAAGGCGTAAAGGCGAGGTGTGAGCATATCGGAACCGAGTTGGCTTCAAGTTGTGATCTTGCTAAATGAAAAAGCCGTCAGGACTCACTTCTGCCTAGCTCGGTGCGGCGACGCGAAAATTCTCATTCGTACAGCACAGCTACACGGGATGGTTCTGCTCTTGGTACAATTCACTGCAGATATGATGGTTTCACGACGTGGAAGATGCAACACTTAATTTTCCGCCAAGTTGCCCATAGCCAACAAAAGTTGCCCATGACCAACAACATGCCCGCGACCAACAGCTTTACTTTTATATAGCATTTAATTGGGAAATCGGGATAATTCTGTGTAGATATAATAATTTCATATATTGGAGGTGCAAAATTCAATTAGGTTGCATGATTACGAATGTCCAACAACGTACCTGCGACCAACCTACCCGCAACTAATAACCTACTTGCGACCAACAACCTACTTGCGACCAACAACCTACTTGCGACCAACAACCTACTTGCGACCAACAACCTACTTGCGACTAACAGCCTACCGCAACCAAAAATCTACCCACAAGTAACAACTGCACATTTATACGGAATCCAATTGGGGGCTCGGTATGATACGGTGTAGATGTGATCGTTTTACGTAGTTGTAACACTTTGACCCAGGCGCGCAATCACGATATTCAACAACGTCACTCACATCAGAAAATCAACTAGGGTCTAGGTTGGAATTGTTCGAGCCAACAAGACTAATATTGTAAATGTTATCAACTCTTGATCTCTATTTATTGACCTTGGATCCCAGATCTTATATAAATCCAAGTCCTCAAGTCCACTCGTACTTCGAGAAATGATTTTGACAAAACATTAACAGATTTTCAAGTTTCAGTCCCGGAAACCTGAGTCTTCGAACCAAGTTCTGAAGTCATTATTTTTGAAAAGTATCCATCGAACTTCATCTAGCAATGCTTGTACGTCACATGGCCCATGGCTCCCTACGCCAGCGCGGTGGCATACAACGACGCGAATGTTTCTAATAGAATTAGTTCCTTCACGCGTTCCTAATAATCGCCACTGCTGCGACCACCCTCGGCGCTCCAGCCACGGAGCCGCCCGCCCCAACATCGGCTGCCGCTGATCCACAGGTCTATTTTCATATGGCATGCATGCCTGAGGTCGCCAATATCTGCAGGTCGAGCGTCTGCAACACTTCCTGCAACATCCATGGAGACCTAAGCACCCGCTGCCGGCAGTGTGAGGAGCCCACCTGTCAGTGTAATCCCATGTATGACTGCGTCGGCAGTGCTTGGCATTGCGGTTTGCGAGCTTGACATTTCGGCGAGAATTTTCAAGGGCTGGTAGGAATTGCAAGAAACCTCCACAAGAGGGCTAAGTTCGTGCGCACTCTTCCTTTTTTTCTTTTCGCCTCTGTTAGCAGTTGGCCGCCTCTGGTCGTCTAGCCTTCGGCCGCAGCTGTATTCCTTGGTAGCTCCCACTTCCGTAGCTTCTTTAGTTTTCCTAGCTTCGTCAAACTGATTTCTTCCAGCTTGCCTTTTACTCTTCAAGTCTCTGGCAATTCCGTCTTCCTCCAACGCCCCTGCCCCCTCTACACCTTTACTGGAAAGCACCATGGACTGAGCTCCCTAACCGATACCGTACTTGATCCGACGCCGAGCCCTTCTTCTACCTCCAACAGCATATTAAAGTATTTAGTTCCTCAGAGATCACGAAGTCTCTTGTTCATTGTACCTCCTTGTTCATTGTAACTCTAAATTATAACTAAGACTCTAAACTGGGCTTGTCCCGGGAACTCTCATTGAGGTCCCCAAAGCGGAGACTCCCCTTGCAGATACCCGTTAGTACACCTAGGGGCGAGAGGTTCGAGCGGCATGTCTAAGGCTATTTTCGTCATCGAGTGCATTGCCCTGTAAGGTATTGGCGGCGGTTCGTGGAAGTGGTTTACTTAATATCTTTCTACTTTTTTAATATGCTTTGCTGTCCGAACTTCGGGAGCATTTCCGTGAATACATCGAGGCAAAAGAGAGCTTAAGGTGGTTCCATTCCGTATCTCTGACAGTTCTTGACGCTCTTCCACGTCTGCTAGGTCAACTGCCCTTTAAGGCTTGTAAATATATCACCTCTACGGTTCTACTTTTTAGCAGCACAGGCCGCTGTGTGGAGGCCTCGGTTAAGCGGAAGCTAAGTCAGGCTTGAGCCGGCCTGACAAAAAGTGGGACAGGACCACCTGAGTTTGAGCAAAGTGCGATGACCTGATTAAAGTCATATTACAGCGTATCCATTCCCTCCTCTAGCTCTGTCCCAGACCCGTCGCTCGAGTTGAATCGCATGCTTGATGGACCGATGGACCTTTCATCCAAGGTTCAGGCGGCATCAGCTGCCATTTCCGCCTAACGGCCTTAGGTAATTAATTTACTGTTGCAGGCAAGCGTTGAAGCTGCAAATCTCACAGCGACAAGAAATCTGCTTTGAAAAGCTGGAATATCACAGCTGCTGGTAGCTGATATCCACGACCCACTGATTCAAGGCGAGAAGTTTTCAATAGCGCGACAGCGCTCTCTCTCTTCCTCCCTAGCGATTACTTCACCACCTAGCAGGACCCGCTAAAGAGGCTCGCGGATGGAATACTGCTGCCATTGATTGGTCTCTGGTATGCTCTCGCGGCCAACTGGCCATCGCGCCGTGTATTGGCTGCGCGGGTTATTTACGAGCGGGACGAGTAGGCGTAGCCCTTTCCAGAGTATTTTATCCTCCCAGCGCGTTGGGGGTTGCTTGCGCTAACTGCATTGTGCGTAGACGCTCTGAAGAGTGCTCATTCCACCGCCGGAGGACCAAGGATCAAAAGAAGTGGGAAGTGCAGCAAGTAAACATTAATCACACAGGGGGCCACAACGACGACTGGTTTCACTGCGGCTATCCACTTTCGAAAGTTACCAACAAAGCCAGAAAATCTAGTTTTTGAGATTAGCTTCCCATGACGGTCTCGCTAATAACTGGATAGCCCTAACCAGAGACCGGCTTTCGTTATCCACATAACATTCCTGCCAATGCTGAAGTTCCGCCCCGTTTTCTGGAGTCCCAGAACCTGATTCTCGCGGAAGAACCGCCCAGAGATAACTAGCTTGTTGGGGCGGCAAATGGCAGCAGTCCGCAGTCTGGCCCGGTCCAGGAGGACACCAGTGCTGGAACAGGCAATACCCTTCCCCTGAGAGACGTCCAAAACGCACCATTCGCCCAACATGGAAAGTTTGAAGAAGATTTAAGGAATGAACTTCTTGGCAAGACTAGGATTAGACGCAAAAGGTTTCAGGGATGCACGGGACTGGGCGAGCTAAGCGGTCTGTAGTATAATCGTTCTATCAGTATTTAGGATCGTTTGCCTTCTGGAACGAGGACGTCGCCGCGCGGGAGCGAGGCTACGGCGGCCGGCCGCAGAGAAAACTGGTGCCAGATGGCGTTCCGTACCCGCTCATCAGCCACACGGCCATCGCGAACGGCGTCATGGCGGGTGCCGATCCGGCTGCGCGACTACGGCATCCGCAGAAACCGCTTCGCCACGGCGCCGGCCGAGTCTGCCGGCATGGCGCTGACGGATGGCGGGTGCAGGGTGCGGCCCATCTCGGTATAGTAGCTAGTTGAGGGGGGTTTCAGAGGCCATTTGACGGGCGGTTGCCTGCCGGTGCCCAGCCCGAGTGTGTCGTTGGCGGTTCGACGACTGAGGGCGATTTGACAGCCTCCGAATTAGACGATGGCATCATGTGAGGGGGGACCACCCAAATTTAAAAGGACGCGAAACTTGGTATCAGCGGGTCGATATTGAGCAAGATGCGATAAATAGTAGGAACCCTAGCGCAATTTAATGGCGCCCCCGCGGCCCAGATTTCCGATCTACGTGAACATCAAAGGAGGGTTGACTTCGTCGGGCGTTCATAGGTCTGAGATAAGGATTGTGGCTACCACTGAC
>Ga0247774_1001506_pt1 | contig 11702 bp, 8 predicted proteins | sample UWRJL001104B6_FD_179933 | JGI IMG/M metagenome (GOLD analysis project Ga0247774, IMG submission 179933) | Plant litter microbial communities from Arlington Agricultural Research Station in Wisconsin, United States - UWRJ-L001-104B-6 | ecosystem: Environmental > Terrestrial > Plant litter >... | reverse complement strand
TGGCTAGGCGGTCGGGAACACGCCCCCCGGATCCGTTGATGGCAACGCCACCCACCGCAACGCATTCAAACAGCGCATCTTTCGTGCATGCCCAAAAAAAGAAAGCGTTTTTCTTCAATATTCGGACGATGTAATCCCACAACCAGTGGCGTTTGCAGCATGGATGATAGAGGGAACGAGACCCGCCACCCCTGCCGCCCGCCCATTCGGCCCATCAGGCCTACTATGGATTCACCCGCCCTGCCATTTGCATCCCAAGTAAACGACGTATTAATATGCATCCCGGTCACTCGAAGAAACCCACCCTGTCGCCAACGTAGAGTGAATGGCTCTCCTTCCCGGGGTTGCGATGCATAAGAAGACGCGTTAATCCGCCTCCAACAAGGCTTTCTTGCTCTTTTCCTGTCATTAACAAACGCAAAACCCAACGAGTTCTTTCGTCCTCGTCCTGTTCCGCCTTAAACGGCTTCAACATACTAGCGTACCATAGTATTGTTTGCAGAAGACAGCCAAGATGGAGGAGAAGCACGAGCCCAAGGTGGACCTCGCCCACGAGGAGATCAAGGTGAGTAGAATATACAACATGGTTGTAGCCTTGCGTGAGGATGCACGAGGGCCCGTGAGTGGGCCCCCGGGGACGCTGCGTGTTCTAACTCGCGGTGTAGCGAGCAGTCCAGTCCAAGAAGGTTCAGGGCAACGAGGCCTTTAACGAGGCCATGATCAAAGAACCGCCCTCCGCGTGGACCAAGGCTCAGATCATGTTGTATGCCTTTTCCATGATCGGCTTCTTCTGCTCCACCATGAACGGCTACGACGGCTCTCTCATCAACAACCTGCTGCAGAACCCGTGGTTCCAGGAGAAGTACGGAGTCGAGAACGACGGCATCTGGGCCGGCATTGTGTCGGCCATGTACCAAATCGGTGGGGTTGTGGCACTTCCTTTTGTCGGACCGGCGATTGATACCTGGGGCCGAAGAGTTGGCATGCTCATCGGCGCTCTCACCATCATCATCGGCACCATCATCCAGGGAACGTCCAACGGCCCCAGTGCCTTCATGGGCGGTCGCTTTCTTTTGGGTTTCGGCGTGTCAATCGCCGCCGCCGCCGGTCCCATGTACGTTGTCGAGCTGAACCACCCGGCATACCGCGGAGTGGTCGGTGCCATGTACAAGTAAGTGTAGATTGATCCAGACCGGCCCGGACGGCTCGAGAGCCGAGCCGAAGAGGAGGCTGCCGCTGACGCAAGACCCACGCACGCACAGCACGCTTTGGTTCTCGGGCTCCATCATCGCCTCCGGCGCGGCCCGTGGCGGTCTCAACACGGGCGGCGACTACTCGTGGCGTCTCATCACCTGGCTCCAGGCCCTCTTCGCCGGCATCATCTGCCTCTTCTGCCTGTTCCTCCCCGAGTCGCCTCGGTGGCTCTACGTCAACAACAAGCAGCAGCAGGCCAAGGACGTGCTGATCAAGTACCACGGCAACGGAAACGCCGAGTCGCCCTGGGTCAAGCTCCAGACGCACGAGTACGAGGAGTACCTCGACTTGGATGGCGCCGACAAGCGTTGGTGGGACTACCGTGCTCTCTTCCGCAACCGCGCCGCCGCCTACCGGCTCATGTGCAACGTCGTCATCTCCATCTTCGGCCAGTGGGCCGGCAACGCCGTGCTGTCGTACTTTTTGGGGTCGGTCCTCGACACGGCCGGCTACAGCCATCCCATCGAGCAGGCCAACATCACCCTCATCAACAACTGCCAGCAGTTCTGCTTTGCCATTCTCGGCGCCATGCTGGTCGACAGGATCGGCCGCCGTCCGCTCCTTCTGTTCTCTTTCAGCGGTTGCACCATTGTCTGGCTCGGCATGACCATTGCCTCGGCCATGTGCGCGCGCTCGCAGACGGGCGTGACCGACGACGGAAAGCCCATCTTTAGCAACCATAACGCCTCGCAGGCCGCCCTCGCCATGATTTTCATTTTCGGGTCCATCTACTCGGTGGGCATCACGCCTCTTCAGGCTCTGTATCCTGTCGAGGTGCTATCGTTTGAGATGCGTGCCAAGGGCATGGCCTTCTCGTCGCTGGCCGTCAATGCCGCCGGTCTCCTGAACCAGTTTGCCTGGCCTGTTTCCATGAACAAGATTGCCTGGAAGACGTACATCATCTTTACCGTAGGCTCATCCACCCTTCCCTCGACGCGAGGTACTTGCGGAGACGGTTGCTAACCATGACTAGATTTGGGACGCCATCCAGGTCGTGTTCGTATACTTCTTCATCCCCGAAACCAAGGGCCGCACTCTCGAGGAGCTGGACGAGATTTTTACGGCCAAGAGCCCCGTCAAGGAGTCGACCAAGAAGAAGAAACTCGAGGTCGATGCGTATGGCGATATTGTCAACGTGAATGATGTTTAAGCGCCGAATCTCATAGCAGTGGAAGCGTGTGATGGCTTTCCGGCTTCTCGTCGAATAGCCATTGGTCCGTGGACCTTAATGTAGCACTATCATGCCCAATACATCAGAGGGTTTTACCTGCATTGACGCGTCCAAGTCCCTTTAGCCATCGTTTAATTTCATTATCGTTCAATTCAATCCACTACATAGGCAATTTTCCGCTACGACCTAAAGCCTTAGCACATCTCTGTACAGACATGATTGGGGCTCTTCTGGCCCCCTGGCCGCCTCTACGCTTGTTCCCCTTCCTGGTCGTCGATTCGCCTGCTTGTTTTTCGGCACCCACACAAGCCCTGTTCTCCGTGCGGCATCAGCCCATCCTCGTCCTGCCCCGGATTGACGCTCAAGTACCCGAGGAACAGCACGACCTTGTAGAACCCAAAGGCGAGCAGGCTGCCGAGGGCCGGTCCCACCCAGTAGATCCAGTGGTAGCTAACAAAGCTGGCCTCCACCACGGCCGGGCCAAACGACCGGGCCGGATTGACCGATGTTGATGTTAGAGGGACACCAACCATGTGGCACATGAAGAGGGCAATGCCAATGCCGAGCGGCGCGAGATGTGTTGAGCGGTGCTTCTCCACGGCGAGGAGAAACACGACCATGACGAGCTGCGCCGTGAGGAACATTTCGATTAAGAGGCCCTGCACCACCTTGACGCCAGGTCCGAGCCTGTTGGCGACGCTGAGGCGGCCGGGGAGCAGACCATCGACCACGGCGGCGGCAGCAATGCCCGCCACAAGTTGGGACACGACAAGCAAGCCGGCCCTGACGGGCTTGACGGCACCGACTAGGAGCAGCCCGAGCGTGACCTAATACATGGGTCTTAGTGGTAGAAAGAAAGATGAGCAAATGCCGCTTACAGCCGGATTCAGCTGTCCTCCAGAGATTCGGTAAATCGCCCACACGTTTGCCGCCAGCGCCCCGCCAAAGGCAGCCGATATGAAGAGTAGCGCGGCCGAATCAGGCTCTTCATCGCGTCTGGAAAGGAGGTTGAGGTCGGCCTGGGTTGCGGCAAAGGCCATGAATAGAAACATAAAGGTGCCGCAAAACTCGGCGATGCAGGCAATCAAGTCATTCCGCACCGTGTCTGGTAGCCCGAGCCTATTTGCGTGCCGGTCAGAGTGTAGCGTATGTAAGCGAGAAATTGGAGATGGCCTAGCTGCGGACATCGTGACCCTTTCGTTTCGAAAATACCAATGCCCAATGATGAAGATATGGGTTGAGAAGGATAGAACGGGGTTAATGGGACCTTATATTGCTTCATGGCTTGACGTAGCTGTTGTATTATGGTTGAACTAACATTCTACGCCCACATGATCCAATCGTGAGTGCCCCGGGCAAAGAATTGCGTGTTCATCGGAGGTTTGCTTGTGTGGCCGCAGCGCTATCTAGGCCGTGGGGGGATACATGTGAAATGTACAGAGTGGCACGACCATCAGGACAGAAATCTAGATTAATATCGCAGACATGCACGGTTGAGGCCAACATACGACTTGAGACACGGAGAATCGAGTACGAAGAAGGCGAAGAGGTAAGTGGGCGTCGGTGGGGCTAAGTAGGACGCCATGACGGAGAAGCATGGGCTACCATTTCAATGCCTCTAGGTTCTGGACCAGGGGGTGTCTCTGATGTCTAGTGTGCCATCTTCCAGTCCGGGGTTATACATCTTGGATAGAGTTCACCGGGGTGAGGTTGAACCTTCTGATGGACAAGACAAGTTGACCAATGAACCATTGCCAAAATCTTGGGATTGAGCCGGCTGATAGGGCAATCACAGAGGCCTGTTAACGGAAAGCCGTCGTTTATCTTTTGGACAATAGATGCAAGGAATATCATACAGAGTTGGTAAGACCCGAGAAGATGAAAATAGAAAACGCCAGCATGATGGTATCCTCGCGTGGTTGGTGACTTTATATACTGATCGCTGAGATAAGGTGATTGGAGGACGAGATTTGTCGGAAGATTTGTGGTGGCCGGCGAGCAGAACCACGAGGTTGATTGTGTTCGTGTCTCCGTTTCCGTCCAACCACGCCAGCCTTCACATGTTTATTTGACGGTACATCACCCAAAGAGGCTCACCCTGAAATTGCCGAGACCTGCAATAGCATCGAAGAAAAATTAGGTCCCGGTCCCAGCCGAAACTCCGACCATTGTTGCCGGCATTGCTGCTAGCGCAACCCAATTGGCCGGACTCCAGAACGTCTGCCTGGGACTTGACGAGGGAGTCGATGTGGGCTGGAAGTAATACGGTCCTTTGCAGTCGGTTGACTATACTTGGATAACAAAAAAAAATTGGAGGAATAGTATGGATGAATAATGAAAAATAAGGAAAGCTACCAGCATTACGAAGCGGAACACAGGAAACCGTCAATTGTACTGTGATATCGTAGCTTGGCCCAAATAACCAGGATTTGAAGTTTTGGTATCTAAGTGGCAACAAACAAACAGACGACAATGGGACTGCATGCTTACGTGATGGAGCCGGCTGCGCTGTGAGGGCACGGCGGGCCGTACGGAGGCGCCAATTCTGCCCTCGCCCGCGTGGAGGTGAAACTAGCGCAACCCCTCTTTGTCTTGTGTTTCCTCACAATGACCTCACTCGTCAGCGATTCTCGGAACGGCTGAAGCTTTTCAATGCAGGATCGCCGGCATTACCCTCCCATGTCATTTTGACTGCGGACTTTGCGCCACATCCTCAACATCCATCATGAGCGAATCTCAGTCTCCTTCAGGCGATGCCGTTCCCGCCTTTACCGTCCTTCCTGCTGGCACGGCGCCGCCCGCCACGATTCCATCCACGAGCCCGGCAACCTCGGGCGGCGGGCCGGCGCTGAACCCGCGAAGCTGCGTGACGTGCAGGCGGCGAAAGGTGCGCTGCGACAAGTTGATGCCGTGCTCCAACTGTCGCCGCGCCCACATACAATGCGTCTTCCCAGCGCCCGGCCGCGCGCCGCGCCGCCCGAGGGCCAGGGACGTCGACGCGCCGACCCGGAACTCGACCGAGCGGGAAGCCGAGCTTCTGAAGAGGCTGCGAAAGCTGGAAGGCATCGTAGAGGAGCTCAGCGGCCAGGTGGAAGTGGAGAGACAGCTGTCGGCCGATTCGCCCGGCGCCGACGACGCGCGGTCGGAGCGAACCGAGCGAACCGAGCGAGCGGATCGCGCGGAAAAGATGGAGAGCATCGTGACGGGGAGCGTGAGCAGCCCAAGCGGCGGGAAGGAGTCGCCGCTGGCCACCACAATCAGCAGCGCGCCGCGAAGCGCGTCGGGCGACGATCTCGTCACCCGGCAGAAAGAAGTCTACAGGCAGTTTGGTCGGCTGGTGGTGACGAGCAAGGGAAAGGACCGGTACATAAGCAGTGCCTTTTGGTCCAAAGTAAACGACGAGCTCGACGATATCCGAAGCGGCGTCCACTCGCTCTCGGACAATACAGACTACTCGGACCACGAAGACAACGCTCCCGCACCCGAGGTGGTCGACAACGACCACAACGCCTTCATCCTTGGCTATAAATCCTCCAGCGTCGACCTGGCATCTTTCCACCCCCCTCCCGTTCAGATACCCTATCTCTGGCAGAAGTACTGCGAGAACATCGAGCCGATCCTCAAAATCATGCACGTGCCGACCATGGCCAAGTTGATGAAGGACGTGCGCGACGGCACCAGGACCTTGAGCGCCTCGGAGGAGGCACTCGTGTTTAGCATCTACTTTGCCTCGATAACCACGCTCGAAGAAGACGACGTGAAGCCGACCTTTGGCTTGCCCCAGGGTCCTCTGTTGCAGCGCTACCGCTTCGCGCTGGAGCAGGCGCTGGCCAAGGCGAACTTTATCAAGAACCCCGACATGATCGTGCTGACGGCCTTGATTCTCTTCCTCATCGTGGTGCGGCGCCACGACGACAGCCGCTTCTGCTGGACGATGACGAGCGTCGCCATCCGCCTCGCCCAGGGTCTGGGACTGCACCGCGACGGCACCCACCTAAAGCTGTCGCCCTTTGACACGGAAATGCGGAGAAGACTCTGGTGGACGCTGTGCACCCTAGATCTGCGATGCGCCGAGGAGATGGGAACCGATTTGGGCATTTACGAACAGACTTTCGACACCAAATTTCCCTCCAACATCAACGACGCCGACATCTTGCCTGACTCGACCGAATTTCCCCTACCCCTGGACGGCCCTTCCGAGATTGCCCTGCCTCTCGTCCGGTTTGAGATTTGCGCCGTGAGTCGCAAGCTGGTTGCGCTCGCAACGGCCGGCGGCCCTGCCTGTCCGAGGGACGCCATTTTGACCATGGAGGAGCGGGAGCGCAAGCTCGTGACCGTGTACGACCGCGTCGAATCCAAGTTTCTCCGGACGCGCATTGGCTACGGCAGCAAGGAGAAGGACCCGCTTCACGGCATCGCCGCTCTCGTGGCAAGGATCATCATGGCCAAGATGTCGCTGGTCATTTACCAACCCATGCTGTTCCCCGGCAAGGACCACGAGCTCTCGGCCGAGATCAAGGAGCGCCTTTTCGTGTCGGCCGTGGAGATTGTCGAGTACAACTACCAGCTCAACAGGATTGAAGAGTTTAAGAGGTTCCGGTGGCTCTTCCAGACGTACACGCAGTGGCAAGCCATTGCCTATCTGTTGCTCGAAATGGCGCGTCGTCCGTGGACCCCGACGCTGGAGCGAGCATGGGAAGACCTCAACGGCACGCTGAGAAGCCTGCCTCTTGTCGACTTTAGCAAGATCACCAGCCATCTTGCCGTTTGGCTGCCGCTGAGAAAGCTGCTGCTCAAGGCAGGAAGACACCGGACGGCCGAGATTGCGCGCCTGAAGGCGGATCCCGAAGCGGCGAGGCTCCTGGAGATGAGGGACCCCACGAATCCCCAATTTGCATCCACACCTAGCTCCCACACCGAGATGCAAGCGCTCCAGGAGCGACGAGAACGGTGGTTGGCGCTCATCCGGCCCGACGACAGTGGCCCCCGGCAGCCAAGGCCAGCGACAAACCCGCCGCCAAACCAGGGGCAGCGGCAACCACAACAGCATATGCCGCCCACGCCGGCCCACCAGGCACCTGAGCATGGCCCAACACCGCCACACCAGGCTCACACCCAAACCCAAGCCCAGATCGAAGCGATGCGTCCGTCCATGAGGGTTTCGGGGCAGGACATGGAATACTTTAACGAACTACTCGGCAACCCATTTAACCCCATCGACTTTTACAGTGCCATGTCATCCAGCGAGGCTACGCAGGAAGCGGCACTCCACTACATGTACGAGGGTCAGGGCAGTGCCGGTAGCAGCAAGAGTCCTGTTGCCGGCACCGTCAGACAGCCGCAGCCGGTGCAGTCCTCCGCCGCCGCCGCCGCACCGAGGCCCTCGGCCGGCGAAATTGCCCTTCGCCAGCAAGCCGTGCATCTCGAGGCAACAAGGAAAGACGGGCAGCAGTGGCTTTGGTCTGATCCGTTTACGGTTCTAAACTCCAAGATGGAAACCGAAGGAGGCGATGCGGTGTCGTTGGGAGATGCCGAGAACATGGACCTTGACGAATTCAATTGGCAGACGTGGTCCGAGTCGATGAAGGGGCTGGAGTTGGGCGGATCTACATGGAATCCCTAGCACGTGGAAGCTTTCTCATCTCGCGTCCTTCACACACAATTGGACGTCATGTATCATATACTCGCAGGATAGACGCTGTTGCACAACTCCGCACAGCTCCAAATTACCCGAGGTGAAACTCGCTACGACAGCGGGCTCGGCGTTCGTCCCTGCCCAGCTTATGCTCCCGTCCCCGCTCCTGGCTGCAAGGTATGTTTGACCCAGTTGCCTGCATTGCGGCATGTGCCCCGCCAACGTCAATCGCGGCGCGGGGTAGTGTAATGATGTCAACGGCGGGCGGTAAGTGGGACTGTCTCGGAGTTTTGGTTTCAGCCAGTTTGTTATAGGTCAAGTCGGCCGTTTCGAAAGTCCATATTGTGGAAGCAGAGCCACGACAAACAAACGTGAATTGACAGGAACCTCTCTTCGGACTGCCTTGCGGCATTCGGCACGCGATATCGACAACGTCACTCAAACATGTCTCTTCCAAAGGACCACTATCTCCAGGCTAGCCGCTTCACCAGGCACGTCTACCAAGATGTCTACCCCGCCATCGACCCGACCAAGCCGGAGCTTTCGCTCGCAGGCAAGGTTGCCATCGTGACGGGCGCAAGTCGAGGAGTGGGTGCGAGAGTGAGTTTTCGGCCTCTGGCTTGCCTGCTCCCACCTTCCCGAAATCTCTCTTGCTGATATTCCGCCGCCAGGGCATCGCTCCCGCTCTCGTCAAGGCCGGAGTCCGTGGCATCATCCTCCTCGCCACGAACCGTGATCGTCTGAGCGCCGTAGCCAAGGAGCTCGGGCAGCTGAACCCGCAGGTCGAAACCTTGGTCTCGACCGTCGACATTACCGACAACTCGGCCGTCGCGGGGCTTTTCAGGGACATCAATTCGAAATGGGGCCACGCCGACATCCTCGTCAACAACGGAGGTGTTCTCACCGGCGGCGAGGATCTCCATGAAGTGGACCCGCTCGCCTGGCTGTCCAACATGACGGTGAACCTGCAGGGCGCATTCCTCCTCATCCACCACTTCTTGAAGGGGCTCCCGGACCCGAAAGCGACTCCGGCCACCATCGTCAACATGACGACGGGCGTGGCGCACATGGTCATTCCCGGCATGAGCGGCTACACCACGAGCAAGCTTGCGCTGCAGCACCTCACGCGCTACGTTGCGGCGCAGTACCCCAACGTGGCGTCCGTGAGCCTGAGTCCCGGCCTGGTCGACACGGATTTGCTCCAGCCGTACTTCCGTCAGTTTGACCTGGACACGCCCGAGTTGACGGGCGGTACTGTTGTGTGGTTAGCCAAGGATCCAAAACGTGCGAGCTTCCTGTCGGGCCGCTACGTTTGCGCCGAGTGGAGTGTTGAGGATTTGGTCGAGAGGAAAGACGAGATTGTGACGAAGAATCTGCTCACCGTGGACATGCTTGGAACTTTTGGGAAGGACCAGTTCGAGTAGACAATACTAAGCACGCGGGACATGAAGATCAAAAAGGATCTATGAGGACGCTTACCTTTGGACGTGACACACGAGGGAGATGGGCAGGATGAACAAAGTGATGAAATCCAAATATCCAACAAAGTGTGTTTCCTAAACGGACCGGGATATTGCAGTCTACGGTTCCCGTGACCGTCTCCATTTGTCCATCGCTCCCACGTTTTGAATCAACCGTCCGAACGCCACGCATATGAGAGACCTTGCCTCGGCCAGAGACAACACGGCCGTCGACCATTGATCTCCACCACCAACCCATAAAGGAACGCATGCAGAGTCTATTTATCCTCGTCCATGCCTTTCCTTGTTGCCCACGAATTCCCCGTCATCGTTAACAAGATATGCCGCCTCGGCCTTTGGAACGGCGGTGCCCGACAACTTCTCGTACTTGAGCCAGCACCAGTTGTCTTCGGTGCCCTGGAGGTCCTTGGTGATCCAACTCACAATGAGGCAGCGGCCGTTGGCGCTCTGGGGGAACATGTACATTATGGCGCAGAAATTGATGCAGTCCTCCATGGTCGACATGGGCACCTTGCAAAGGTCGGCTCCGGGGTAGTTTGCGTTGCACTCGCGCCGGAACTTGAGGTTCGTTCCGGGCACCTCGTAGGTTGAGCCGTCCGAGCCGGGACACGACTCTTCGTAGCCGCCCCATTGGCTCTGGACGGTAAAGCTTGCCAGAGCGCCGACTTGGGCGGTGGGCGAGGTCGAGTTGCCCGAGTTGGTTTCCGACGATGCCGGGCTGCCTGATATCTCCCTGCCGATAAGTTAGTTGGCTGCCGTTGCCTGTATGGGATTCACCCAGAACGTCCGAGTCGTCAGACAATGAAAAGACGCCAATACCAAGAACGTACACTAATTTTTTCTCGGCCTTGTTCTTCTGGCTTGCCAGAACGCCGGCGGCGGCGGCGGCCCCAATCGCGGCGGCCAGCAGGATGACCGAAGCGACGATGATGTAGAGCGTCTTCCTCTTCAACCCGCACGTCCGTGCCGACCCCACGGCGATGGGCATATCCTGCGGGTTCGCATCCCCGTACTGTCCCTGAGCTTGTCCCTGGCCTGCGTAGGCGGGTGCCTGGTAGAGCTGCCGCTGCGCAGTCTGAGCATCCGCCTTGTTGGCCTCCTCTGGCGAGCACACGACGGGCGTGTCGTCGTACATGGGATTGTAGTGTTCCTTATAAGTATTATCCATCTCGTCCGATGTTACAGCCAAGCGCGTTTGTACAAAGACGGAAATGGAGCTTTGTAGACGCGCCTATGAGTCGCTGACACGTCTGGGCGGCGGCGAAACAAGCACGATGGGGGAAACAACCATGTCTTTAAACCATGGCGAGGCGTGGCAGGGCAGCGAATGGCGCAAACCCTTTTCATATCCATGTTGGCACCGATCGGTGGTTACAGCCCTGTTCTCTGGCTTTGTTAAGATGCTCCCGATTGGGGTGCTGGTGTCTTCTGGGCGCCGCGAAGGATTTGGTCTCCACAGCCCCAACTGGACAGAATCGCCGACCTGCTCATCATTGGACTTTGGAACCAGGCCGAGCCACCCAGCCAACACCATTCACGTTTCGACTGTTTGACACTCATGCATCGCGGGGCGGCTGGGGACGAATACTCACAATTTCGATTGACAGTTCGCTCTGCATTTACTCCCTCTTGAATTATTAGGCGTGCTTTGGGATGCCCTCGACTTCAAACAGGTTGAAAACAATACGTGCCACGTCAGCGAGAGCTGCGCCATCAAGTCGCGCCTAGTGCCAGTGCCCACTGCCCAGGAATCCATAGGAATGCATCGTGATCTCGTGTTAATAGCGCCATAGACCATTCGTTGTCCTTAGTGGTCGGATTACTACTCCCAAGGTCTTCAAGGGATTTTAGGACGAGGCTGCGGCTGAGGCCGTCAGGCGCGGGAGACGGGCGCCCGTCCGCTGAATGAAAAGAAAGTACCTGGCTTGATGCTCGAATTTTCTGTCTAACATACATGATTTGTACTGTTGAAGCTGTTACGAAGGAGAAAATGAAAAAGAGGAAATTGCGTAGGCGATGAAGCCAGAGAAGATTGCCGCAGTGAAAGTTGAAATTGCCCCGCTGAAGCTTCCTTGCCTCCTAGTTATTAGGTGCTTATCTTCCGTCGAATTGAGCTGCCCGGAGCTGAAGCCAGAGCAGCGGTCGGCTCGCCAGCAAATCG
>Ga0247774_1001505_pt1 | contig 11702 bp, 6 predicted proteins | sample UWRJL001104B6_FD_179933 | JGI IMG/M metagenome (GOLD analysis project Ga0247774, IMG submission 179933) | Plant litter microbial communities from Arlington Agricultural Research Station in Wisconsin, United States - UWRJ-L001-104B-6 | ecosystem: Environmental > Terrestrial > Plant litter >... | reverse complement strand
TTCGCCGTCGTCGCGTTTCACCGGGCGAAGCCAGAACGGCATCTCCGGGGCGTCCTCACGGGACTTGCCGGACCACAGCGGCGGCGCCTGCCGGCCACCGCCGTCGGTGTTGTCCCGGCCCTTGCCGCCGGCTCCTGGGTCCCGCTTGGGTGCACCGCGGCCCGATGCGTTCTTGGGCGGCGCGCTCGGCTTTTCCGCGTCGCGGCGCGGCGTCGTACGCCCGCCGGACCCGCCGCCGAACCAGCTCCGCCCGCCGCCGGATCCGCCGCCAGCAGGCGCGCCGTCCCTGTCGCCGCCGCCACCGCCGAGCCAGCCGCGGCCACCGTTCCCGCCGCTCTGGCGTGGTGGCGGGGTTCCGCCACCGGAGGACTGCCCACCGCCTCCTCGGCCGCCGGTGCCCCAGCTCGGGCCGACCGGCGCCGCGGGCGGCCGGTCGCTGCCACCGCCGGGCGCCGCCGGGCGGCGTTCCTCACGGGGAGGTGAGGAACCGGCCGGAGATCGTCCGCCAGAGCGCGGGCCGAAGAGCGCTCCGCCGTTCACCTTGCCACCGGACGGCGACGCCGGCGGCTGTGACCGCGGGGACAGGTTGAGCGGCGGCGCGCTCCCGCGCGGGGTGCCGGCCGCCTTGGCCGCGAGTTGCGAGGCGCGTCCACGGCGTTCGGACCCGATCGACGCCCCGCCGCCGGTCCCGGCCTGGTCGCGGCCTGCCTGGTCGACGTCGCGTGCGTCGTCGACCATGACGAGGCTCGGTGCGGTCGTCGTGGGACCGGACTCCCGCTTCGCCCAGCGGCCGAAGCGGTAGCCCGCGGTGCCCGGCACGGCGGCGGTCGCGACCGCGGTGCTGCGCTTACGCGTCTCGCGTACGGCCTGTTCGAGGTGTTCCTCGCTCTTTCGCGAGCCGACGGCCGAGTAACCGACGGCCGCGAAGAGGTGCTGGAACGGCTTGCGGTAGATGAACGCCGCGAGCGTGACCAGGGAGATGAGCAGGATCTGCAGGCCCCACGGCAGGCTCTCGGCCATCACCAGCCCGTAGGCCCACAGCAACAGGGCGAGCACGCCGATCAGGGCCGCCTGTTTCAGCAGGGTCGAGAGCAACAGCTCGAACCACCGCACCGCGATGACCCGTCCGATACCGGGATGGATGCCGATGCCCAGGAAGATCGGCCCGGCCACGAGCAGCAGCAGGAACGAGATCTTCATGACCATCAACATGACCGCGATGACCAGGACGAGCAGGCCCGCGACGAGTGCGGCGATCAGCGCCCCGAAGGAAACGGCGAGCCGCGACGTCCAGTTCTTGCCCTGGAAGAGCGGATAGACGCCCGGGTAGTTGCTCTTGATGTTCTTGGTGACGGCTTTGTAGTCATCCGCCTTCTTGTCGACGTTCGGCTTCGCACCCGAATACTTCTCGGTGAGGTCGACCGCCTGTGCCGACAGCAGCTTCGCGCCGTTCTCCTGGACGATCTTGCTGTTCGCGTCGTCGGTGCCGAACTCGCCCATCAGCCACGGCTTGCAGACCAGCGTCACCCACAGCCCGTTGGCGTTGCGGGTCACCGCGTCGTTCTGCACGGCCTGCTGGGCGCCGGGCCCGCCCGGGATGCACGCCGAGGCGTTGGCGTTGCTCTGTGGCAGCGCGGCGTTGAACGCCGCCGTCGCGCCGTCGGACACTTTCGTGCCGAGTGTCGTGAAGTCGCTGGGTCTGCCGATCAGCCAGACGAGCGCGACCATCGCCATGACCATCCAGATGGTGCCCTCGGCCACGCGGCTCGCTCGTCGCCGGATCAGCCCCCACCAGGCCAGCCACAACGCGCCGAGGATGACCACCCACGACCAGTACTTCGCGCCGAAGGTGTTGCCCATGCCGCGGATGACGCCGTCGACGGTGCCCTTCAACCAGCCGAGCAGCGACTCCGACGCCGCCGCCTGGTAGATGGTGATCGTCGTACGGTCGAACGCCTTCGCGAGCGTGAAGACCACGTTGGAGATCGAGTTGCCGACCATCGCCATGGCGTCCGAACAGCCCATGTCGACGGCGTGCCACGACTGGCCCTCGGTGCCGTAGCGGTCGTAGTAGGTGAGCTTGTCCGGCTGCGCCTTCTGCAACTGCGCGCTCGGGTAGTCCGGGGGCTTGACCATGCCGTCGATGCCGGAGCCGTACTCCTCCGGAGAGGGATGGTCTGCCGGAGAACACGCGTCGTTGGGGTTCGGCAGGGGGGGTGCCGCGCTCGCGACGCCCATCGGGCTGAGCACGAACACGGCCATCAGCAAAAGTATGAGAAGCGACCTGCGCTTCCCCCGAGGTTTCTTCGGTTCCGCGACCTTTCGCCGACGGCGGGTGGGGGGCACCCTCATCGCGGAACCTCCTGGGTGACTTCGGTCGCCGGGTCGTGCGGAGCATTCTGCGGGCCGGGGGGCGGCCCACCGTCGCGGCGGCCATCTGAGGCCGCGCCGGCGGCCTCTCCAGGCTTGGCGCGCGTCGGGTTGGTGTCGAGCCAGCGGAGCAGGTCGTCGGAGACGAGGTCGACGCCGATGCGGCCGGCCCGGCCATCGAGATCGCGGAAGATGCACTCGCCGTTGCCGAGATTCCGCAGCACGGCCTTGTGCTCGTCGGAGTTCTCCACGCCGAGCAGGGACATCACGTTGCCGACCTCGTGGCGCTCCGTCGAGCGGAACGAGTAGACCGACGACAGGCAGTTCGTCACCTGTTCGTTCAACAGGTCGCCGGCGTTCTGTGAGACCAGGATCAGGGCGGTGTTCCGCGATCGCCCCATACGTGACACTTCGGGGATCAGCTTCGCGCCCTCCGGCGTCTGCGTGATCGCCCATGCCTCGTCCAGGAAGATCGCCTTTGGCAGGTGCCGGTCCAGTCCGTGCATCAGCCGGCGCGCGAACTGCGACACGAGGTACATCAGCGCCACGGACAACCGCTGTTCGTAGGAGTAGTCCTCGCGTGGGATCGCGACGTCGGGCAGGGTCAGGCCGCCGAGCGTGAACACGGTGGTCCAGCCCGCCGTGTCGATGCGCTCGCCGCCGGAGGGGTCGAAGCAGAGCCGGGCCAGGCTCATCTCCGACATCGAGCGCAGCACCGCGCCGAGGTTCTTCGACGCCGGGTCGCCTGAGGCGTCCAGGTAGTCGACGACCTTGCCGAGCGAGGGCTGTGGCTGGTTGGCCACCGCGCCCACGGCCTGGATCATCGCGGACTCGCGCTCCTCCGACATGCGTGGGAGGAGCAGCCGGAGCGTCTCGGTGGCCATCGTCTTCTTGGTCGCCAGGTCGTCGCCGAAGCTGAACGGGTCCAGCAACCCCGGCGCCGCCGACCCGAGGGGCAGCACCCGGGCCCGCCGTCCGCGCCCGCGCAACAGCTCGACGAGGGACTCCGCGTCGCCCTTGGGGTCGATCGCCGCGATCGTCACCCCGCGCAGCGCCATCTGGTAGATCAGCAGCAGCGCCAGCGTCGTCTTGCCACCACCGGGCTCGCCGGTGATCGCGACGGCGGTGGGGCGGTTGCGCGCGGCGGCCACCAACGGGTCGAAGTGCACGACCGAACGGGCCCGGCCGAGGGTCTCGCCGATGTACGGGCCGACCCAGCCGGAGGCCGTGTCGTCGAGCCGGTCGCCGAGGTCGACCGTCGCGGTCGGCATGCCGCCGGCGATCGTCCGCAGCGGCTGACGCTGGGCGTAGGCGTTGACCCGGATCCGGTCGCCGGGCAGCGACTCGCAGAACAGCGAGAACTGGTCTCCGGTCGAGCAGACGATGTCGATGCCGAGGTCGCGGTAGTGCTCGACGACGGCGTCCACGCGCTGCTGGAGCAGTTCCTCGGTCGGCGCCGACACGATCAGCCGGTGCCAGCCGTACACGAACGGCAGGCGCTCCTTGGTGATGCCGTGTTCGAGCATCCGCGCGGCGTCGATCTGCTCGGCCAGCGCGATCGGCGCCTCGGCGCCGGCCTCCCTGATGTGCTGGTCCATGTCGCGGGCGTGCGCGAGCTTGCGCTGGACGTCCTTTGAGGCCTTCGCCGGCGGGACGAGCTTCATCCGCGCCGACACCTCGACCGGGAACGGCAGCGCGTCGGCGAAGTGCAGCCACGGCTCGCCGTCGGGGAACGGCATCAGATCCGGGAAGCGCGCGAAGGACAGGTACGCGGCGTACGAGGAGCCGTCCGGCTGCTCCATCCGCAGGTTCGACCGGCCGTTGACGATCGAACCCTCGACCAGGGTCTCGATCTCGCCGGCTCCCCACGTGCGGCGCGGCGTGGCCGACGGCGGCGGGTCGGTGAGCGCTCCGCTCGCCGCGTGCTGGAACAGCCACGCGACCTCGGTGGAGGTCGCGTGCCGCGCGTACAGGGCACTGCCGGTGAGCGCCCGGCCGAGCCGCTCGGCCTGCTCGGTCCAGCGCGCGATCTCCTTGTCCGGGATCGCGTCGTCGTGCAGCCCGAGCGCCTCCTCGCTGCGCTTGTACAGGCCGAAGAGCTGGCGGAACGCTCCCCCGGACAGTTGCGCGCCGACGCCGCGGGGGCCGAGACGCACGCCGAGGTAGACCTCCTTGGTCCAGAAGTCCTTCGACCAGACGTGGGCGTACATCTCCTCGAGGTAGTCGCGCCAGCCGGGTCCTCCGTCGGAGGTCTGGTCCAGTGCCAGCGCCCACTCCGCCGCGGGGTAGGTGCGGTGCGCGATCCGCAGGTGGATCTCGGCGTCCTGCATGCGGATGCCGGCCATCGCGATCGTGATGTTGGTGGCGAGCGCCTCGCGCTCCTCCCCCGTGGTGAACTCATACGACACCGTCGGCAGCCGGAAGTAGGCCCACGCCGCGTTGTCGGTGAGCAGGATCCGGTCGTCGAAGTAGCGTACGGCCAGCCTGCTGCGGACCTTGGCCCTGCTCATCGGTGGCCTCCCCGCTCCTCACTCATCGTGCCGGGGGCACACGGGACCGCCCCGTACTCGGGCGATCCGCCGCGCTCGCGGCCCACGGGTCGGCTCATCGGGAGAACTCCTGCTGTGCGTAGCGGTCGGGGATCTGGACGAGGCCGCCGGCGACGACACCGCCGAGCGCAATGTAGGCCTTGCGGGTGGACGAGCGCAGTGTGCGCAGCTCGTTGCGGGGTGCCCGGTCGAGGCTGAGGTGGTCATCCCACGGGATCCGTACGAGCGCGCGGCAACGACCACGCGCCACCGACTCGGCCTGTTCGACGTCGTCCATGCTGCGGCGGCTCACGCCGTTGATCACGGTGACCGCCTTGGTGCGCAGCTCCTCGTAACCGTGCCCGTCGAGCCACTCGAAGGTCATCGCCACCGCCCTGGACGCGTCGGAGCTGGCCGGCGCCACGAGGACGATCTGGTCCGCGTACGGCAGCACCCGCGCCACCACCGCGGCGGCGGCGTCCAGCAGCGTCACGGCGTAGAAACGGTCGAGCGTACGCATCGCGAGCGCGTAGTCGCGGTCGTCGAGGGCCTGGACGGGGTTCTTGCCCGCGGCGACCACCTCCAGCCCGGACTTGGAGACGGAGGTGTAGCGGCGCATCATCTGGTAGCCGCTGACCTGCTCGGCGTGCGTGATCAGCGAGGTCAGCGTCTCGCGGGTCTCGGTACGGGTGCGGCGTGCCATGGCACCGGGGCCGGGGTTGACGTCGACCGCCACGATCCGGTCCCCGCGGTGCTGGGCGAACGTGTGGCCGAGCATGAGCCCGGTCACCGTCTGCCCGGCGCCGCCGGTGCAGCCGAGCACGACCACCCGCCGCGCGCCGTCGAACGCGGTGCGCACCCGCTGTTCGTAGTCGCCCTCGCCACTGCCGCCGCCGGAGAAGATGCGCCGGAGGCCGCGACCGTCGTCCTCGCGGTCGTCCTGGTCGTTGCCCTGAGGCATCGGACCGGGCCGCACGGGCGAGGCCGGCCCCGATCGGACGCCACGGGCGGGCGACTCCGACGGCGCGGCGCTCTGGTCCCATCCGCGCGGCATCCCGGGACGCCCGGGAGGGGTGCCCGGGCGTGCGGGTGCCACCGGTGGGGCGGCCGCCGGCCGGGACGCGGCGGCCGGTGGCAGCGGTACCTGCGAAGGCGGTACCGGCCTGCCCGCGGGCCCTTGCGGAGGCACGCCGGGCCGCGGTGGTTCCGGCCGTTGGCCCGGGCCCGCGGCGGGGCTCTGGACGGGCGGCTGGGGTGGTTCGCCCGCGGCCGGCCCCTGGCCCGGTCTCTGTACGGGCGGTCGCGCCGCGCCGGGCTGCGGCGCCGGCGGCCGCGTGTCACGCGGGGCCGGCGTCTCACCGTGTGAGCGGCCGCGAGCCTGCCCGCCGGGCCGCGCGAACGGACCCGGCGGCGGGCCCTGCGGCGAGGCCTTGGGCGACGCGCTCTCCTGCGCGTCGTCGCTGTCACGCTGGGCGGCCTCCCGCCGCCCCCTGGCGGGCCAGACGATCTGGTCGGTACGGGCCGAGGCGATCGCGTCCTCGTCGTCCGGGAGGTTCGCGTCACCCTCGGACACCGACCGCGCTTCCTCGCGATCCTGCCCGGCGTCCGGCCCGACCGGTCCGGCTGCCGACCGCGGCTCCTCGCCGTCCCGCCCGGCACCCGGCCCGACCGGCGACCGCGGCTCCTCGCCATCCCGTCCGGCGCCCGGTCCGGCCGCCGACCGCGAGTCCGTGCGGTCCTGGCCGGGTGTCGCCGGAGGCTCGTGCGCGGCCGGGCCACGCCCGCCGCGCTTGGCGTGCCGGCCGCCCGGCAGGAGCCGGATCACCGGCGCCGTCGGCGTGTCCTCGTCGGCCTGCTCGGCGTCTGCCGGGACGTCCTCGTCGGACGGCCGGGAGGCCTGCTCGCCCTCCGTGGTGGAGTCCGGCGACCGCCGGGTGGGAGCCGCATGGCGTCCGGCGGGACCGCCGGACGGAGACGAAGGCGAACGCGCCGCAGAACCGGGCTCGCCAGGACGCGCCGGAGACGCGCCGGTCGGTGCGGATTCGGGCGACTCGCCGGTCTGGCCGGCTTCCGGGCTCTCTCCGGGCTGGCCCGATGCCGCGGGCGTCCCGGACCGCCTCGATACCGAAGGGTCGCCGGACCGCTCAAGATCCGGGTGCTCACCCTGCTGCCCGGCCGGCGCGGGCGAGTCGAGCCGCCCAGACGGCGAAGTCTCACCCGGCTGCCCGGCCGACGCGGACCGCCCGGACGCGGAAGAGTCACCTGGCCGGCCGAATGACGCGGACGAACCCGGCCGCCCGGACGCCCGCGGGTCATCCGATCCCGCCGCTCCCGCGGTCTCGCCGGGACCGCCGACGTCCGCGTGCTCGCCCGGCTGTCCGGACGGCGCGGACCGGCCGGGCTGCCCGGACGCGGAAGAGTCGCTCGATCGCACCGGTGCCGCGGGCGCGTCCGGACGGTCGTCGTCCACGCGCTCAGGCGGCGCGGGCGGGCCCGGCCGCCCGGAGGCGGGAGATCCGGAGGACCCCACCGGTGTCGCCGGCGTCCCGGAACGGCCTGGATCCGGACGCTCGGACGTGCCGGGCCGGCCGGGCTCGGAGGGTTCCGCGGACCGGCCTGGCACCGGTGGTGTGCCGAACGGGGTCGGGCGCGGTTGCGGGCCGGTCGAGGCGGCCGGGCGCTCGGGCTCGTGGGACGTGCGGCGCCGGCGCACCGGGCGGTGCGGGCCACCGGCGGACGCCGGGCCGCCGCCCGGCCGCTCGGTCTCCGACGCACGCGCCGCGGGCCGTTCGGGCTGGTCCGTACCGTCCTCGGTGTCCGGGGAGCCGCCCGCCGGCGGAGGCATCGGGGCCGGGAAGCCGCGGACATGCCGGGGCGACGGCGGGAGCGGGTCCCGCCGGATCGTCTCGGGCCGCGTCACCCTCGGGTCGTCGGACTCGGCGTGCGTCACCTGCGGCTCGTCGGAGTCGACCCGGGTCGCGTTCGGGTCGTCCGAAGGCCGCACGCGCGGTTGGTCGTTGCGGGTCGCGCGCGGGTCGTCCACGCGCGTCGCCCAGGGGTCGCCCGAGCCGGGCCTGGCCGCGCTCCACCGCTCGCCGGGCCGCCGGCCCGGTGCGCCGGCGGACGAGGGTGACACCGTGGAGGTGCCCTCGTGCGGCGTTGGCCGCAGGCTGGGCCGCTGCTGTGCGCGCGCCGGCTGAGCCGCCGGACGCCGGGACTGGCCCTCGGCCGCACGTGCCGGCGGCGCCGTGGCGCGTGCGGCGGCGGGCCGTACCGGGGCCTCGGATCCGTGCAGCGGCGGCGCGCTCTGGTCGGCCTGGGCCGCGACGGCCGGCCGGGCCTGCCGCGAACGCCTGCGCGTCTGCCCGGCGTGCACCCGTCCGGACACGCCGCGGCGGCGCAGCCACACCCGGCCGACGATCGCGACCTCGTCCGGCTCGCGGATCGGCGTGAGCCGCGCCCAGGTCTTCGCCTCGGTGAGGTAACGGAGCTGGGAGATCATCAGCTCGGTGAGCCGTTTGCCCTCGATGACCGGCCGGGTGGCCAGCCAGGTCAGCACACCCGGCGGCACGATGTAGACCACGTGCCAGGGTGCGTGAAACGGCACCTGGGCTATCTGGAGCAAGATGATCCAGGGCAGAAATATGCCAACGAAGACGCCGATCTGCACCAACGGCAGTGGCATCGGCAGCCTGAGATCATAGAGCTTGTAGAGCCGCTTTTCGATGCGCCAGATATTGGTGTACGTGGGCAGATCCACGCGGGCCCCACTCCCCTAACCGAGACCGGCCATATTTCAGAACAACACGGCACCTGACCAATCAGGAAATATTTACTCCTAGCGCCTTGGCGATCGCCTTGGCCGTGGTCTCGATGATATTCGGAACGTAGAAGATCACTCCGATGCCGATAGCAAGAATGATGAACTGAACAAATCGCGTGATCTCCCTGGTGAACAGGAAGAAGATCGCGACAATCGAGACGATGACCAGGAACAGCGGCCCGAAGATCTGACGAAGCCAGGTCGCGAGATTATCGGTGTCTAGGCCATTGGCGGGCGCCGCACTGACGTCGTGCGGGAGCATCGCCAACATATGCTGAATCATCGACCTAGCCTTCCTCGGTCGGCGACTTAATCGCAGTGTCGAATGAGACCGGTCCGCTCGTCATGACGCGGCCGGAAGAGTAGAACCTCGTATGTCCGTTACGTACCAATTATCGTCTTTCTTGAGCATGGTGAGCTGGTAGGTCTGCTCGAGCTTGCCGCCCGAGACCTTGTTCTGGCCAGGAGCGACCTGCCAGATCACAGTCGCGTTGACCGTCCGCGAGTTGGCGTCGCCCTGCGGCGCGTTGATCTCCTTCAACGCACTGAAGGCGTAGACGTTGCCAAGACCCGTCAGAGGCGGGTCGGAGTAGCGCGGCAGCGAGGTGGTGTCGCCGCTCCCGTAGGCCTTGAAGAAGCCCGTGAGGGGCTCCTGCAACTCGGTTTCGAGCGCCGAGTCACGGTCCTGGTTGGCGGCCGGCAGCGCCGCCCTCGGCGGCGCGGGGAGCGTGGCGGGACGACCGGAGATCGCCAGCGCGCCGTCCTTCGCGTAGACCGGGACGGCCAGCTGGAACAGCTTGCCGTTGGCCTGGACCAGAAGCGTCACGACCGCACGGTTGAGATCCTGTGCGTCGACCGAGGAAACGTGGGCCGACCGCAGTACGGACTTTCCGGTGTTGTCCCAGCCCAGTTGCGGGTCGACCCCGGGCGCGATGAATTGCGACAGCTGTTTCTGCCGGTCCGCCGCCGCCGCCGTCGCCGGGTCGTAGTTGAGATAGACGTCGGCGAACGAAAGCGCATATGAGGACGCCTGCTCCTGGGGAAACGCAGGCTTTCCCCCCGAGGTCGTCGTCGTCGGCGTGTTCGACTTTTCGGTGAACCGCTCGAACGGCGCCCTGATGCCGTTGACCAGCACGACGATGAGGAAAGCCCAGAGGATCACGCGGCCGACGTAGATCCACCACCGTCCGCCGGAACCTCCCCAGCCGCCACGGTCGCCACGACCACCGCCGCCGGACCCCCGGCGGCCCTTGCCGCGCCGCCCCTTCTCCTCCGGGGCGCCCCAGGGGTCGGCGGGAGCGAAACCGCCCGGTGGGTAACCGGGGGTGCCGGCGTCTACAACGCCGGACGACCTGCGAGCCATCGTCCCTCCGCTCGCGCCTGCCCAGCCGGATCGGCGCGCCGTCTTATCCATCTACTGGTGTTCGATTTACCACCTTAACCACGGCGGTCAATTGTTCCAGTGTCGAGCGGAGATGCACAGCCCCGGCACGCGGTTGTGGATAACTCCGTGTGACGGGCGGTATTACCGTAAGGAGACGTTCGTCTCTCCGAACTACACGTTGAAGCGGAACTCCACAACGTCGCCATCTTGCATGACGTACTCTTTGCCCTCCATCCGGGCCTTCCCGGCGGATCGGGCAGCGGCTACCGAGCGTTCGGCGATGAGATCGTCGTAGGAGACGATCTCAGCCTTGATGAAACCGGTACGGAAGTCGGTGTGGATCACGCCGGCGGCCTCCGGAGCGGTCGCGCCCTTCCGGATCGTCCACGCGCGCGCCTCCTTCGGCCCCGCGGTCAGGAACGTCTGCAGGCCGAGCGTGGAGAACCCCACCCGTACGAGCTGCAGGAGCCCGGGCTCCTGCTGGCCGGTCGACTGCAGCAGCTCCAGCGCCTCGTCGTCGGGCAGCTCGATCAGCTCAGACTCGATCTTCGCGTCCAGGAAGATCGCCTCGGCCGGCGCGACGAGCGCCTGCATCCGCGCGCGCACGTCCTCGTCGCCCAGCTCGTCCTCGTCGACGTTGAAGACGTACAGGAACGGCTTGGCCGTCAGCAGGTGCAGCTCACGCAGAACGCCGAGGTCGAGCCCCGAGGCGTACAGAGTCGTGCCCTCGTTCAGGACCTTCTGCGCTTCCTGGGCCGCCGCGACGACGGCGAGCCGCTCCTTGTCCTTGGTGGTCCGTGCCTCCTTGTCGAGACGCGGCAGGGCCTTCTCCAGCGTCTGGAGGTCCGCGAGGATCAGCTCGGTGTTGATCGTCTCGATGTCGCGCAGAGGCGCCACGTCACCGTCGACGTGGGTCACGTCCGGGTCGTCGAACACGCGGATGACCTGGCAGATCGCATCGGTGTCCCGGATGTTGGCCAGGAACTGGTTGCCCAGCCCCTGCCCCTCCGAGGCGCCCTTCACGATGCCCGCGATGTCGACGAACTGCATGGTCGCGGGCACGATCTTGGCGGAGTCGTACAACCGCGCGAGCTCGTCGAGACGCGGGTCGGGCACCCCGACCACGCCGACGTTCGGCTCGATCGTGGCGAACGGGTAGTTCGCCGCGAGAGCGGTGTTCTTGGTCAGCGCGTTGAAGAGCGTCGACTTACCGACGTTGGGCAATCCGACGATTCCGATGGACAAGCTCACGGACGGCGAGTCTACGGCCCCGGGGCACCGGGACCGTCATCCGGCGAGCCCGCGCAGGTGCCGGACCGCCTGGGTGGTGAGCGCCCGCACCGAGGAGGCGGGCTCACGCGCGCCGGCCACCGGAAAACTCTCGAACGTCAGGCTGAAGACCACGTTGCTCACCCGCGTGTACGTCCTGCAGCTCCCCGCCGCTCCCCGGCTCGCCGCGCAGGCCATGAACGACTCGTCGCCGGCGGACAGTGGCGTGATCGTCGCGCCGGGCGCGCCGGCCTGCCGCCGCCGTACGTCGTACCGGTCCTCGGCGTCCTTCACCGACGGACGCTCACCGGGAAGGGTCTCCACCGCC
>Ga0247774_1001504_pt1 | contig 11705 bp, 11 predicted proteins | sample UWRJL001104B6_FD_179933 | JGI IMG/M metagenome (GOLD analysis project Ga0247774, IMG submission 179933) | Plant litter microbial communities from Arlington Agricultural Research Station in Wisconsin, United States - UWRJ-L001-104B-6 | ecosystem: Environmental > Terrestrial > Plant litter >... | reverse complement strand
CAACTCGCAACGGCTTTTCGACTCCCACTGGTGCATCAATTGATACTGCACTCCTGCTTCCTTTTGTGTACCATATCCCCAGATTCAATTGAGGCCATGACCAAGAAAATCGACCGGAGCCTCTCTCGAGATCTGTTAGGGAACCATGTATCAATTTGCCAGGACCAATTGGATGCGTCTTCTTAGCCGATATCGCCATTTTTGTGGGCCCGTGGCCCGTGCACGCCGCACCTTTCAAGGTGCTTTACCCCACAGCCGCAGGTATCGCCACCAACAAAAACGACTTTTTTTTCCGGGCCCGACTTTTGATGACTCCGAGCAGATCTTGAACTCGGCATAGTTTGCGCTTTTGAGTGGAACATCTGTGACTCAACGGGGCTGGACACTTGAACATCTCTTCGGGACAGCTTCCAGTCTTTTCCATTTATCCTTTGTCCTCGATTCCTCCTGCTGCCGGTTCGCTTGGTGGTTTTCTTGGAAGTAAACGTTGAGAAACTCTCCACTCCGCCGTCAAGATGCTCCGAAGTCGCCATGCTGTGTCGACGCTCAGGACTTTCACGTCCGCGTCCAATCGCACCTTCACGACCACGAGGGCCGCTGCCGCCGTGCCGAAGAAGCTGCCCAAGGTCTCGTCGACGAGGAACAAGGCGACTGCGGCAACATCCGCGGCTCCGTAAGTAGCACGTGTGGCGGGAATGGCGACGGCGGGGTTGAGTCACCGAGGTCGATGCTAACGACTGCGCCCAACAGAGATGTCCGGCCTAAGCCCAGCCCTGCCTTCAACCAGGCGCCCAAGGTCACGATACAGCCGCTAGTCAATCCCCGACCTAGCGACATGGACGAGACGTTAGTAAACCGGACGATCGGATTGGGGTCGTGTTTGCCCGCTGTACACGTGCTAACCGAGTCTCAGCTTTATTGGGATGACGGGTGGTGAGATCTTCAACGAGATGATGAAAAGACAAGACGTCAAGCATATCTGTACGTTATTCTGCCCTTTCCTGCGAGGGAGCTCACGACTAACGAGGGGTAGTTGGCTATCCTGGCGGTACGATTCTTCCCGTGTTCGATGCCATCCACAACTCGGAGCATTTCGACTTCATCCTCCCAAAGCACGAGCAGGGAGCCGGACACATGGCAGAGGGCTATGCAAGGGCATCGGGTAAACCTGGTGTGGTTCTCGTGACTTCGGGGCCTGGTGCAACGAACGTGGTCACTCCCATGCAGGATGCCCTCTCGGATGGAACGCCAATGGTGGTGTTCTGCGGCCAGGTGCCCACCAGCGCCATCGGCAGCGACGCGTTCCAAGAAGCAGACGTCATTGGCATTTCCAGGGCCTGCACTAAGTGGAATGTCATGGTCAAGTCGGTGGCCGAACTGCCGCGCAGAATCAACGAAGCCTTCGAAATTGCCACCAGCGGACGGCCTGGTCCGGTGCTCGTGGATCTGCCCAAGGATATCACGGCCGGCGTGCTGCGGAAAGCCATTCCTACGGAGACGGCCATCCCGTCTCTTCCAAGTGCGGCTTCAAAGGCAGCGATGGAACTCAGCCACCGGCAGCTGCATTCTTCGATCCAACGCGTAGCCGACCTGATTAACAAGGCCAAGCAGCCCATCATCTACGCCGGACAGGGCATTGTTCAGTCGGAGGGCGGACCTGAAATCCTGAAGCAGCTGGCCGAAAAAGGCTTCATCCCCGTCACGACGACGCTCCATGGCCTGGGCGGGTTTGACGAGCTCGATTACAAGTCCCTGCACATGCTTGGGATGCATGGGTCCGCGTACGCAAACATGGCAATGCAGGAAGCCGACCTGATCATTGCTCTAGGAGCCCGCTTCGATGACCGAGTTACAGGGAACATTTCCAAGTTTGCGCCCGGGGCTACCGCCGCCGCCGCCGAGAACCGGGGAGGCATTGTTCACTTTGAAATCATGCCCAAGAACATCAATAAGGTTGTACAGGCCACAGAGGCGGTCGAGGGTGATGTCGCCGTCAACCTTCAACTGCTTCTGCCTCTGCTCGAGTCGCGGAGTCGGGAAGACCGGAAGAGTTGGTTTGACAAGATCGACGCATGGAAGGAGAAGTGGCCTCTGAACGCGTACGAGAAGTCTGAGCGAGGTGGTCTCATCAAGCCGCAGTCCCTCATCGAGGAGCTTAGCAACCTCACAGCACACCGGAAGGACACGACTTACATTTCGACCGGAGTCGGCCAGCATCAGATGTGGGCCGCTCAGCATTTCCGGTGGAGGCACCCCCGGACTATGATTACATCGGGTGGTCTTGGCACCATGGGCTACGGTCTGCCCGCTGCCATTGGCGCAAAGGTGGCTAAGCCAGACGCTCTTGTTATCGACATTGACGGCGACGCCTCGTTCAATATGACCCTGACGGAGCTTTCGACGGCAGCCCAGTTCGGGATCAACATCAAGGTTATCGTACTCAACAACGAGGAGCAGGGCATGGTGACACAGTGGCAGAACCTCTTCTACCAGGATCGCTACGCTCACACACACCAGAAGAACCCGGACTTTATGAAGCTGGCAGACGCCATGGGAGTCAGCCACCGACGGTGTAGCCGTCCGGACGACGTGACTGACAGCCTCAAGTGGCTCATCGACAGTGAAGGCCCGGCCCTCCTAGAAGTCATTACCGACAAGAAGGTGCCGGTGCTGCCCATGGTGCCGGCCGGCTCGGCTCTCCACGAGTTCCTCACGTGGGATAGCGGTAAGTGGCATTTTCTGTTCAAAACCAGTATAAAGCAGTTCTGGAGGCTAACAGTTTACACAGAAAAGGACAAAAAGCGTAGAGCTCTGATGAAGGAACGGACGGGTGGTCTGCACAGCTAAAGCAACTTAAGGGACAGATAACTTGGCATCTGGGTCGTAGTTTCCCAGCTAATTTGGCGCTGCATCTTTCTCACATTGGGCAGGAACAAAATGGGTTTCCGGGGCGTTGGATTGCCTTTTCCAAGTGTGTAATAGCATCTTCAAAAGTCGGCTACTTTTTTATATAAAAGGGGGGGCCTATGCCCCCCCACTTCCAAGAATGGGACACTTTATTCATCCATGCCGGATTGAGATCTATATTTTGCTATTCTAGTTAAGTTATAGTTGACACCTTGTGGCGCTACGCCTTCTTTCCTTTTGTTCTTCCCCGTTGCAGCAACTCCGAACCAAATCTCCCTCTCCCTCACATTCCTCTCTTCCAAATACCTATCCCATTTATCCCTCGCCCAATCTTGCGCGATCCACATCCTCGTCTCCGCGCCTCTCGTCCCTCCGCGCCACAACCTCGACCCCGTCGTTAGGCTTATTCAAGATCCCCTCCATCTCTTCGTTTCCGACGAACCGGATCCAGCCGGAGCAGCCGCCATCCTCGATAACGTCGACGGCTGGCTCGCGCCTGTCAGTGCCGCGCCAGTCGAAGGCGAGTTCATCCCGGGCCGAGGCCATCCAGGGGCGGGCATGGAGGAAGAGGGCCCACGGGTAAGGGGGCAGGGAGAAGGTGGCTTAGAGGGGGATCCGTCGCGGAGGAGCTCGAGGGTGCATGGGGAGGGAGTATTGGGCGGAGTAGGGGCCGTTGAAACTTAGGGAGAGGGTTCCTCCAGAGGTGGTGGGGCTGAAGGTGGGACGGGTGTGGTCCTGGTATAGGGGCTAGCAAGCAGGTGAAACGAAAGGCGAGGTTAGCATGGCTAATTTGGGATTTGGAATAGGCAGGCCTTTTGGACTGGGCTGTGGCTTGCGTGGGGAGAGAGATGGCGGAGGGGTGGAAAGAAACATACTTCTTCATTGACGGGTGGCCGGAATCGGGCTGCCGCCTCCTCCTCGACAGGTCAACCGTGAGCCCCGATAGGATGAGTCTTTATCGGAGAGTTCGTCCTTGGCGGGTTGGAAAGGGGAGGAGAGTGGTGACTTCTAACCCTTAGCGCGTTGTGCCGTCTGCCTTCTTCGGGTCGGCTGTGGGGGAGGGGATTAGTCTCCTTCTTCTTTGACGGGGCGGGATGAAAGGGAAGGGAATGGCTTTCCATTGACGATGCAGCAGGCCATTTGCTTATTCGGCGCTGCGTAGAGTTGGTGGTAGCGGTGGTAATTGGTGAAGGCTCAGGGTTTAGTTTCTTCTTGGTCGCCCTTATTTACCCCCTCGTTTCCATCGGCTGCAAAGCGCGCGACGAGTTCGGTAGGGGTATGTCTCTGGTGGATGCTGTTCCCGGAGGCGACGACGGAGAGGGTCGTGCCCTCGTGGTAGAAGCCGTCACGGGCTACGGGAGCCGCCATTTTATCGAATGGATAGAATTGATGAGGCCTGACTAGTGATTCCAAAAAAAATCAGAATGAAATCCTTGAGGTAGGGGTAGAAGGGGTTAGAAAGCGCGATTCTTGTAACCAGAAAAGGAGAAGGTGAGTTGGAATCAAGCATGTTAAGTGTTGAAGCCACCCCGCGGCACTAGTTATTCACGTTTATTGCAAGCATCACATCTCTGACAAAACTGACTAGGATCCCAAGATAACTGTGGTTCGGAACGTGTTCTGTGTTGTCGCTAAGACGCGCGACTTGACCCTCAATGAAGTCTTGGATGGGACACGATTTGATAAGAGAACATTGCTTTTTTTTTTAACTTGTACAAATCTTGCACAAGACTCTAACGAATGCGCTACGGTAGACTTCCCTTACTTTGTCAGGTACAGGCTGCTAGGAGGACAGTAGCGAAGAAATTAAAAAGAATGACGGGAGAAGGAAAGAAGGAGGAGAGAGGCTCGAGAAGAAAGGGTACGCATTCAGAAGAGAGGGTAGGCTACTGGTGGGTGTCCTTCGCTTTGTTGACTGCTGGGTCTCTCTGATAAAGCCTTCGTCGTTTTGATCGGCGTTTAGGCTCGGATACAGACTACTCTTCCATTCGACACCAATCGCAGTCAAAACAGGGCTCGCGGACCTCGACGTCGTCGAAAATCTCTTCCTCATCCGAATCTTCATCGGTGTCCACAAACTCTCCCTTGCACTTAGAGTCGGTATCGTTCTCTTCCTCCGTTTTGTGTAGTTCCGCCGCAGTGATGGTAGTCTCGGAGGCAGGTCGGAGAAAATTAAGGTCGGAACCAACGTTTCCTTCGATTGTAGAGGCTTGCTTGGCAGCTAGATTCTCTTCCGATGCGTTGTCATCGAGAACCCCCTTTTCTCTATCATTCAACTCTAAAGAATCTGATATTCCATCTTGCCAGCTCTCTGAGTTAACCTCCGAATCAGATTCAGTATCCTCCTTTGTGTTCTCCACCCCTGAGTTGTCTTCGCAGGGCCCCAGGTCTTGGTAATCGGAAACCCCGGGGTCATCTTCCTTAATAGATTCAACGATACCGGGGAGCCCGTACCCGCCAACAAGACCACCGGCCTTACCACGACTTTTCGTGGGCTTCTCCTCACTTCCGCCTTCCAGGCCAAGTAAGCCTCTATTCCCATTTTTCTCTGCATTGCCCTCCTTTCTCTTTCCTCCTTCACCATCTCCATCCCAATCCGTCTCAGAACCCACCGCCAACCGCCTCTGCTCCGCCGCTCTTCGACAACTCGCCCTCCCACAGCCTTCCAGCGAACCCTTGTATCCACACATCCTCACCTCCCCTTCGGGCACGACATAAACCTCCACTCCATCGACCCCCTCGTCTTTTTCCCAGCCGCCGCATCGTTCACACCCACCCATTTGGTCCCGGCTTTCGTGCGTGCAAAACCTCACTATCCCCACGCGCCGGATGGTAATCCCGCCGGGCCGCCCGTTTTGGCCACGAACGGCGTGCCAGCCCAGCCCTTCGAGGACATTGCCCGGCCAGTTTGAGGTGGCGAGGCCGCCTTGGTAGAGGGGGTGGTCGGAGAGGGTGAGAGGCGCTTCGGGCCAAGAAGGGGGCCGGGGGGTAGGGGACCAGAGGAGAGAGGTTACGGGTCCAATGGGGTGATGGGAAGGATGGATGACCTTTGTTGGGGAGAGGCTGTGGTTTTGACAAAGGATGTGTGGGTTTTTCGATCCTTGAAAGTTGTGGTTTGGTTTGGGCTTGTGTGGGATATGAATGGATGGAGATTTTTAGTTGAATTGGGAACACTGACCAGAGGGGAGTGGCCGCTTGTCGTAGGGAAGGAAAAACCAGGAGTGATGAACGTGGGTCTGGTTCCGCCCATCCGTGAATTGATTCGTGTACCTGAGATATCGAAAGAGGCTGTCTAGTTTGGTTTGTGTTAAAGAGAAGGGGTGGACAAGGGAGAGGTATTGTTCTTTCTTGGAGCTAAACCTAGTATCTTCGCCAGGCGTGTTTTGACCTGACTGGTGTCCTTTAGAAATGGATTGCGTTGACCCCTATTCCAACAAACTCGGACTTGAGAACAGGTGCAGTGTTTTTACAAAGATTGCATATTTAGGCATGCCATTCAATTCTATAAGAATAAAATCTGATTCACAAAAAGAATGCAAAGGTTATTATAATACAATTACGGAACAGCCATCTTATGAATTCTATGCGATTACATCCCTAGTAAAATAATCCTTTGCTAGCTAACTTTAGGATGCCATGAAAGTACCTATCACGGAGAAGACCGAAACCCATCTCTGCTACCAGCCCAAGTTGGTGTTGCTACATGAACTTCAATATTGTGATGTCGTAGTAGCATTGAGTTTCTTATCTCCATGGATTTTGAGGAGCCACCAGATTCGTCAAGATGCGGAACTCGTCTCCATAAACACCACCGTCACAGCCGCATCTGTGACCAACGAGACAAGCATCTCTATTTGCCGCGTGGACGATCAGGGAAACAACAAGCGCAACGATGGCGGCTGCCCTAGAAATCTTGATATGGTTCTTGATTTGCGATGGGTCAATTCCCATGAAAAATATGGGCACAACTCGTACAGAAATGCTCCGCTGGCCATGGCAATGAAGAGCCTGAACGCGCCGACGAACCGGGAAACTTCGAGTGGCGGGCCCTTAGCTACATTAACTTAAGTATGCACTGCTATTAGTCAGAATGGGACAGCCAAGGAGGTCGATTCTGTATCATGGTGCCCCTTCCTGAGGGGATCAATTTTCTCCTGGAGGTGATGAACAGTATATAATGAGACTGAAGAGACTACTACCCTCCTAACCCAGATTCTTATAAACCAGTGGAAGGAGCATGTAGGAAGCGATTAGTCGTGTTCGTGAGCAACGCCATTTCAACCACTGTACTAGGCCCTTCCGGCATCAATTGGTGTTGCTTGATCTCGATACTCGTGTTTGATTTCGGCGCTTCGCGCGTAGGTCATCATCCGTGCAGTCGCCCACACGGGCCAGCGAAATGCAGATGTAGTTTTAGCTTCACTACAGAACTGGCGCGCTATGTGGGAGGGTGTAACGAAACTGTGCCGCCATGCCTCTCTATTAACGCGAGACCTCAGAATACGATGTCAACTCCATTATACACTGCAGTTTTAGCTTCACCACAGAGGATGCATATTAGCCCTGGAGTTGTCGAGTGCTCTGTGGACCGTCTCTGCCCCCTTCGCGTGAGATTGGAAGAAGCACCTGCCTGAAGTGATAAGCAACGGAAATGTTTCTATATATTGAAAACAGCAAGGTAGCCTGTATTGCAAACCAATGTCCTTCGCAAATAGAGTCGCGTCTCGAATCGTCCGGAGTTCCTGCTGCCTCCGAAGACGGCGATATATTAATCTCGATCTCGCTGTCAATTTCGCTGCTGTTCCTCAACGGGCTTCGGATATCACCAAGACGCCCAATCTTCTTATTGGGCGTCAGTGATCACTGTGACACGAAATGATTCTTCATCCTGGAATCTGATTGAATTGCTGTATGATGATGATCCGTCTAGGCTCCTTCGGAAGTACTAAATAAATGAGACTAATAACTAGTGAAATGATCCTAGTGATCATGGACTCCTAACCCTTAGGGATCTTCCCTGCTCCTCTCTGTATTATCCCCTCACGGGCACGAGACTGCCCCGAGTCAATAATAATAAGAAAAGCTCCACCAGATACAGACCCTGAAGAACAAATCTGAAATTGCCCATTGTGAAGATGGCAACGGCAGTCTGAAGATACTGAAAATTTAACGAAAAAGGTATCTTATGCGAAAAAAACGAATGTAGACAGGATGTGACAAAAATAACCCACCTGTCAGACATCGCAGCTGCGATATTGATGAAGATATCACTGCAGTTTTAGCCTCTAAGTAGATAGTTATCGACTGTCGCCTGGCTGATAAAGCACCGTAGCCTTGGAGCAGTTGGGCGCAGGGCAACCACTTCAAGAGGAACGGAATTCTTTGCCAAGGAATAAACGGGAATCACTGCGCGTTCAGATGGACTTCCAGTAATCATATTCTTACAAACGAGGTTCGTATTAACCCGCGCATGCAACACAGGAGATTGAGAAACGACGGCCTGTTCAAGCAAAAGCCATCCTAGCTGTAATCTACGAAGTCATACAGAGGTGATCTCCATATACTCCCTTTGCGCTGCTTGCGCAAGTGTATTGGTAGCTTTTGTCTGCTTCTTGGATTGAAGGACAGGCCTGCCGGCAAACAAACAAACCTTCTTTCGACCTAGCAAAAGTATTTACAAAATCGCGTTGAAAGTTTGATAACTAAGATCCTACATAAGTGAAAGGACGAGAAAAGAAGGTTTGCTGTTCCAACGCTTCCAATCGCAATTATCACCACACATACGGCTCTGGAACGAGCGCGGCAGCTGTGCCTTTGGCCCCAGCTCTCGACGGGCAGGGATAGTTATACTTAAATAGCGGTGCGCTTCGCTGACTGGGGTGGGCCCTAGGGCTGTGACCTGCAAGGTTCAAAATGGGTCCAACCCTTTTTCGCGTCTTTGGCCCACATCGTGGCGAGTTTGAAACGCCGTGCGGTTATCAGGGGCTGCGGAGTTGATGATTTTTACTGCGCCGCATAATCCCTTCGACCTGTGCGTTTCGGGAGAACCAACAGGCGCGAGATGCACCTCTGTAGAAAAATGAAAATCGAAGAAGAACTTCAACTGTGACCCTCTGTTGGGGTTTCCCATCCCTTTCTCCGCTGCTTCATAGTTCTGTCGCCGTCTTGTCGCCCGAGACATTCGTCTTCGTTATGTACTACCGCCATCAATCGACATGCAGGTCAAACAAACCCCACGACCCGCACCGGACAATGGTGAAGAATACCAGCCAACCTTCCGAAGCTCGAGGGAGCTGATCTCGCGGAGTCCAGTGGGCCTCCAGCAACATGATCCCACGGAGCCGCTACTTGTTAGTCCGGACGCAGAGCCTTCATCGCGCATCGCCACAACAAATGTGTCGCCCCTTCGCTCACCGGACGACGACGGACACGACCTGACAAGTCATGGGCATGTCGAGCCAATTCATAAAGGGACGACAGAAATAAATCAGGAAGGTGATCGCGATGAGACATCGACATTACTACCGGGCAGCAAAACTGAAAGGAGACCAGAGGAGTCATCACTCCTTAACGTAAGTTGGAGACCATTCTGGCTTCGGCGGAGAATATTTGGCATTTTCATAGTTATCTACCTCTCTTTTGCCGCTGCCATATCTGCCTTGACGGCGTATTCTTCTACCCATAATGGCATCGTCGACCAAGGAGCCAATCAGTCTCTCGAGTATATATGGAAGTTTGGTCTAACAGCTGGTACGACCATTCCCTATTTTGCGCGACCTTGGCACTCCATGCTCTACTAACGCTTGGACGCCTTCTCGTCCATTAACAGTGTTGGTTATTGTGGCGTCTTTATGGTCAAGGGTAGAACTCCAAGCACTCAAGTATACACCATGGATTGAGCTTTCAAGCTGCAGCCGCATTTCGCATCAAGGCTGCCGGTGCGAGTCTCTCCTCGTCTTAGACTACACGCACACGTTTTCGCCTACAGCTCTCTACCGGGCGATAAAGAGCCAGCACTGGCTTCCAGCACTGGCGCTGCTAGTTTCATTCTTAGTTAGGATCAGTATTATCCTCTCAACGTCGTTCTTGACCTTAGCGACCAGAATAACAATGGTGGAGGTGCCCGTTCAAGTCATCGACTCTTTCACGGAGCCGCAGTTCCTGTCATCGGAAGGAAACTATACCTTCAGACAGATCAAGAGCTGGGTCGATTATCGCCCATTCTACATTCCGATGGCGGTACGGAATCTCAGCCTTGCCTACCCCTTCGGCCTCACCCAGGACATGGCCTTTCAGACATTCGAACCTATCATATCAGAAAAGGAACATAGTTACCTTTTTGGACCAGGTGTTGGCAGTATCACGATCTGGGCCGTCGTGGACAGCCTGAAGATTGAGCTCGAGTGCGAGCGGTCCCCGACGTGTGACCAACCGCTGCCAGCAGGCATCAGGGTTGACGAGCACGAAATCGAGTTCCCTTCATGCGATGGTCCTATAATAGGACTTGGCATGATCCGGGAACCCAATTTACCTGTCGATGATATTCCAAGAACGACGGATATACACGTCGAGTGGAACTACGTAGCTTGGGACGAATCGGTCAATGCCACCTTCGCCGGCAAGCCGGCCCGAGCACTCCAAAACTGCACATCATTTCCGCACCAGTCGAGGTATTTCGTACTCTGGACGGGGCTTATTGGCCCTGATCCAGACCCAGGTTCCCAACCTGAGTTCATCTGGTCAGATTCGGACCTGGACAAGAATAACTCCGATCCTCGGCCTGTGCTGGGATGCAGTGCTATTCTGTGCGCCCCTAAAATGACGCTGTCGCCTGTGGCGGTAACTCGAGAAGGCTCGGATGTTGTTCTTGAAAGCCAAGCCTCTTCCCAGGGTCGGCCTTTTAACGCCGACATCGAACCCCTTATACGGATGGCGCTGGACCCCGTTATACCGACCTTTAATTATAATCCGTGGCATCCCGCTGGCAAGGGGCCTCTGGACGAGGGAATTCCAACCAGCGATCCGTTTCAGCTCCATGCATGGAGGACGGCGTTCAATACATCTATTAGCTCCAATACCTCGTTGGGCTGGCTAGAAAGCGAAGAGCTGGAGAAGCAGATGAAATCATTTTTCGAACAGATGGGCCCTTCTGTTGCCCATTTCATGCTACGAAAAGATTCCAACGCAACAACAACGAGGGGCGTAGCATCGTACCAAGCCAAGCGACTAGTAGCGGTAGAGGCAGCTGGTATCGCCTTGGCCATCCTAACGAGTTTATCCGCGTTCCTAGCCCTCGGTATTCTATTCTTTTTCGCCCCGACGAGCGGCATCTGGACTCGCGACCCCGGCACCCTGCTAGGCGTTGCTACGCTTCTACAGGGGCCCACCCACAGCACTCGGGATAGGGTGGCTAGATCCGAGAGTCGGCCGGAAGCCATCACCCTTTCCCTGAGGCTCTACCCAACACCGCCGAAATTTATATGCGACAGGGTTCCTAGACTTCTTCCTATTCCTCGCCACATCCGGCAAACGCCGCTATCTTCCGATACGCCATGGCTCATCCAGCCCCGCTTCCTCGCTTTCATGGTGGTCGGCGTCCTCGGCTTAATCGTCTCCTTTGCCGTTCTCCTTTCCATAGGCGGCACTTCCACGAATGGGATCGCCACCGTGGCGCTCGATGACAACCCAGCGATCAGTATTCTGTGGACCGCTTTCCCTGCAGCCGTCCTTTTTGCCGTTTCGCTGCACACCACTGCATGTAACGGACTATTCCGCTCCCTCGCCGTGATTACCAGAAT
>Ga0247774_1001502_pt1 | contig 11709 bp, 11 predicted proteins | sample UWRJL001104B6_FD_179933 | JGI IMG/M metagenome (GOLD analysis project Ga0247774, IMG submission 179933) | Plant litter microbial communities from Arlington Agricultural Research Station in Wisconsin, United States - UWRJ-L001-104B-6 | ecosystem: Environmental > Terrestrial > Plant litter >... | reverse complement strand
GCAAAAAAAAAAAAAAGTCGGACATGCCTGCAATCAAAAGGCAGTCAGTCCTCTCTGCGCTGTAATATCCACCACAGCACGCTAATCTCCTGTGCTCGGACTCGGGAATATCAAAGTCGGAGCCGATTTCCGGTGAGGTCTTCAATAGCAGGAAAAGAAAAAAAATCGGAGATTGTTGGCTCAGTAATTTGGCTAGCCAAGCAGCTAGGGCATTCCGAGCGAGGCTCGGCCTCCGCGCGGCGCCTACGCAGCGTGCCAGTTTTCCTGTTGTTGCTTTTGCAGATCGAAGCCCGCGATAGATCTGCGGGGACCGTTTTGGGGGCCAGTTCCGGAAGGCCGGCGATGTTCAGCGGCGTAGTCGTAGGGCTAGATCCAACCTGGTCCTTGCTCCTGTCAAAACTCTTCGAACTTCATGCGAAGTGCATTCCTTGTTGAGGCATCTTTAGCACGCCGGTGCACAAAATATTTGGTAGTCGATTTCATTAGCTCTGATCTGGAGCAGAAGCTTTGGCGTGGCAGCATCGAGCTCCTTGCACTCCTTGCACTCCTTTCTTCCTTAGAGTCTGGAGTCTCAGCTCCTGCTAAGGTCGTCAACTGCTAGCAAATAGCGAATGCAGTGCTTTAGATCACCCACGAATCATACCCTGGATGTGCACCGTCATGATTTATTAGTTAGTGTCGAGCTTCGTACCCGGCATCATGACAGGGATTGAACTTTTGGCTTTGCGAAGTCCGTGTCTCGAACCGACAGTCCGAGTCTCTCACTTCCACAGCCAACCACCCTGGCGACTTTGCTTCTACAGCGCATTACTCCTTGAAACGTGTGGACGGGTTCCAATTATGCTAAAAATTTCGCCGAAAGAAACGCCCGCACATGCTTCCATCTATGGGCCACCCGCTGCAAGGTTGTTTTGAACAAGAAAAAACAGCTAGCTGGTAGGGGTTAAGACTATGGGGCTACCCCTTGAGTGTTCTGAGAAAACGTGCGAATTAGAAATCACCCTGACGAGATCATCCTAGAGCGGCACAGCGGTTAGCTATTCGCGGCTCCCTGCCCTCTGCTTGCCAAAAACAGCTTGGAATCAGCCGAGTTAACGACTCAAGCTGTGCATGTCGCGCTTAGCCCCTAATGGGAAAGAATCTGGCCAACCTGCTTGTCAGAGTGCATTGCAACAATCCATTTTGATCACGGCAAAGGGACCACTTAACCACTTACAGAAAGGTTGCGAGTCATGTGCACTGCGGATTCGACTATGCTGGGTCTGACTATCTTTGCCGATCTTGATGTGGCGAAGGCAAACATGCCACAACTGCTACCATCAGATGCCACAAACTGACGTAGTCATTGGGCTGAGAGCCCATTTCCAACTCCGTAGATCGCCAGTCTTACGACCAAGCCATCGCAAAGTCTACGAGGCAGGATCATTTTGCCTCGCGTTAAGAACTGGATGCTATGGTTGTGGTGGTGGTGGCGGTGGAGGCAGGGGCAGGGAGGTCGCAATCTATCATGGAATACCAAGTGCGTCTGTTTTGATGGAACTCGGCCAGTCAGTCCATTTTGAGCTCGTCGTAATTGTATGGCAGGTAAGATGATAATCATGTCAAGCTGCCGAGCGGGTCGTGGCACTGCTGCCGCGTGGAGGGTCACATTCTCGGCAGGCAAATTCTGAAAAACTTGGACCGCCTACGAATGCGAATGTGGCTTATGGTGTCTGATCAGTGGTTCGGCGCGCGAGTCGATCAAAAAGGATTGAGCCTCCAAGAATGTCAGTATGCCTTGTCACCTTGTCTGCTTCTGTCCGTGCCGAACTAGAGACATTCGTGAGAGGACTACTATGGGTATTCGTATTGACCGTTGCTTCGCGAGAATATGCTGCTGGCTTAGACGAGCCATCAGGATTTTTTTGCGTGGCTGACTTTTGAAGGACGGTGGACGCTGGTCGGCGAACAGCTACCAGTTTGAAGCTGTGTTCGGTTCGCAACCTTGAAAATTTAGTTGGAAGCCAGGACTGCTGCTTAGCAATGTTCTACTATCAAACGGGGGCAATGTAGACCGGGTCTGCTGAAGGGGTTTTAGTTACTGTCGGTGCTCAACTGTCCCAGATGCAAAAAAAAAAAATAATTGAATAGGTAGGACGCCCGCGCTTGAAGAATCCATTGCGGACGCAAGCGCTTGGGGCAATGAAGCCCCGCGCGTCTACTTATGTAAGCAGGACAGATCAGCAGCAGTGAGACCGGGATGTGACGTGAACGTGGGTGGGGGCTAAATCATCGGTTGCGGAAGTCTAACTCCGAGTCTCAATGAATGCTCACCCGAGTCTCAAGAGCCTTGGAGCCTGGATATGGCCTCTTTCCTTTCGAGAGCTCATTCTTCATCTGCAGCGCTTCGACCTTTATGATAATACTAGCTTGCACCTGTTATTCCGAACTGAAACTCACCTTGAAGCAAGCCTGGCCTGCATGGTTGACCTTGTCGCGGTGGCCTGTTGGAAAAGTGGTAGGATTAGGATGGGAGCGCAATAAACGCCGATGGCCGACCGGAGTTAGTACTGCCGCCTTTCAGCGTGTCAGTGACGGTCGATCTTTTGTGCCTGGATAGGAGGAAGAGCGTGCCGTTCCAGTCTTCGAGACTTTTCATGGAACCGGAGCTTGAAAATTGCTACCCGTTGCGGCCTAGAAACCCGGGGCCGTCCTAGTTACACCCCGTCCAGCCCTCATACTATACACCCTGTTGTCAGATTTTTAATCATCCACATGAGCGGGAACACATTGCACATGTCGTGGAGATGATGTAGGTGGGAAGCGGCAACAACGGCCAACGACCTTGCCGCCAGGAGGAATTGCCGCATGTATCTGTACTCTTCCGTATCGAGGTGGGAACCTGGGGTGATCGTGGAGACTTAACCGGCGCAAAGCCTGGCTCAAACACCCGTGTTCGCACTCGCTTTCGGGGATAAGTTGTGGATCAGGTCTAGTCTCCTAAGTCCGCACCCTGCCCTGTCGAGGCGTCGCATCTTTGACCATGGAACATGCATCCAAACGCCCGCGACAATATGACCGGCACGAACAGCCTACTTGGTGTATCGCGTGTCTCAAGGATCTTCTGGAGCCTCGGCGATATTGCTTGCAGCCGTCATCTTCGTGATGAAATTCTTGTCTTTGGATAACTATAGTAAACAAGAACAAAAAAGAATTGGCACGAGAAACACTGCCATTTTTGCTACCTGCTGGGGCACGGCGAAGGTAGAGTTGGCGGTCACTCCAATTGGCAGGTATGCGGACGTAGAACGGCTGCTTGGAAAGTTCTTGGAAGGTTGGGGGCCGCTTCGGGTGTCTTCTCAAAACGAAATTGCGGCGTAAACGACGAATCATCAGTGGTGTGGAGTACGGGTAGGGCAGAGAAGGATCGGCGGGCGATATGCACCATGCAAGGCGAATGCATCATTGACCAGTCTGCTTCGAGCCGGAAACAAGCATTTTGCTCTGTAAGAATCTTACTAAAATCGAGCTCATTGATCCAAATTTAACTTTGGACCTGACGCTAACAGAGGTACACCCCTCCCCTCCCAGCACAAGCTACTTTCCGAGTCAATCCGTTAGTAAGCTTAGTCCTCACTTGACCCTCGAAGAAAGCTGGCATTTGCTCTCCTCTCCGTTCGCTTCAACATCGCCTGGTTCTTGCAGATTCCGACGCCCTTCACGGGAGTCCCTACCGTGTAAACAAAAACACACGTCAACCATCCTTCAACCGCAGGGCCAATGGACTGGCCACTGGTCTCCATTGCCTACGGGCTACTTTGCACCCCCTTCAGCGTCGATAGGACCTTCCCCTTCTCTCCAATTCGTACACCCCAGAGCTGTCGGTCCTTGCGTCCCGAGACTGCGCGGCGTACCCAAGACCTATCACCCTGTCTAGCTCCCCGGCGGGTGCGGGTGAAGTTGTCCCATGACTCCTTACGAGTTAACAAAAATGACCAATTCTCATCTCCAGTTTAATATTCCCCTCCCCCTTTCACGGCTTGTTCGCTCTCCTAGCCGTCGACATCCGAAGAGGCGGAGAAAAGGCAATGCGCCTGTCCTGCAAGCCAAAACTTGCTCGCGGACCCTTTACGAGAAAATCATCACTGGCGATGCGGCAAATGCTCCACACACAGCTGCGCCAAGCATTTTTGGCAGCTCTCTTGGTCCCACCCAACCAATGGACTTTATTCAGGCTGCAAACCTCGACGCTTTACCATGCCAGGCGCTCGTGTTACTGGTCTTTCTGCGAGTTCGCGGAAAGAGCACTTACAGGTGCACGTTTCTACTAGCCCATGTGGCTCGATGAATCCTAGATTGCCGCCGCTACTTGACGGATGCGCTGGCAAAAGGGACTTCGGTATGGGACGCGGGCGAGGGATTCGGCCGACGGCCGACGGCCCAATGTTCACTCGTACCAGGACAGCAAGACCGCTACGGTGTGGAGACTAAACACCACAGAGAAGACCAGATGCCAGTTTTTCCTGGCCTTCAAGTTGGCAGTAATCCTGGTGAGAAGTTAATTATACTCGAGTTGGCCAATCTTCAAGCACATTCGTGAAGGTGAAGTTGGGGGCCAAAGACAAATTCCTGGTGTCTGATTTTGTAAAGGGAGAGGTGAAGTGCGCTTGTCTGGCAAGCACTCGCAACCCAGTTTCAGATTCACACCATGGTTGCACGGGTCAACTGCCTCGTAGGGCTGGATGTATGAGTACAGGGGCGGTACCTCGATGCACCTCCCCCTCCCTCTCATCCAAGCCCTGGGATCCGATAGGGCTCGGTCCTTGGGGATTGAAATTGTGGAAACGCCTTCCTCGAGCCACAACGTCACGTTGCCTTAGTGCTAGCCTGGGAGTAAACGAAAGACCATCCACGTCCGAGCCGATCTCTGCAAAGTATTCATAGGATCGTCCAAACACGTCGTCGGGAGTCTGTCTGGTGTGCGACTTTATTAATCACACCGCAGAAGGGTCCTCCTGCGTACTAGTAGTATATACGGCCCCACTCGCATACAGAGCCCCGAACCCCGTGTACCTTGTTATCTTCACCACTCCATTGACGGCCAAGTTTTCTTCTCGCTAGTCGCCCTTTTTTTTGTCGTGTTATATATATGGATGACCTTGTTATCTGTTCGAGTCTTGCTTCGTATTCTAGACATTGGTCTTGGAAGGAATCCATCGCAAGGGTGAAAAAAAATCTAGATGAGCCAGCATGCAGTCCGGACACGGAATGCTCTCACCTCCTACGCAGGGGAGAGAAAGATCATCGTCGACGCCGCCTAGCAACACGCGAGCGAACAGGGCGTGCGAGAAATGCACTCGCACGAAGAAGAAGTGTGACAAAGGGCTGCCGGCATGTTCGAGATGCACAAGGTCGGCCAGCACACGAATCCGGAAACATGGCAATTTGCTAATCAATACAGGCTCTCGACAAAATGCGTCTACGACTTTGTCCTTCCACCAACAGCGGCTGCCATGGCAGAACAGCAATCCCTCCTCGCTAGCTACATGCTCGGCTCGGGCGACCTGGGCATTAGCCCGCTCGACCTCCGGTTCGAGGTGACGGCAGCGCAGGTGCACTCGGTGCTGGGCGGCCAAGGCATCAGCTGGCGCGAGGCCGTGGGCAGGTATTTTCAGACGCTCCACCCGTGGTTTTCCATCGTCCACAGCGAGAGCTTTCACCGAAAGCTGGACCAGACCCAGGCAGGGCATCCTGCTCAATCAAGTTCCACTCCCGGATCGTCCGCGTCGTCGGCTTCGGGGATGGGCATGGGGGGGGACGAGAGCCGGCTGCATGGGGGAAAGGCGGCGAGTCCGGTCGAGATGGCGCTGCTGTTTGTGTGCATGTACCTGGCGACGCAGTGGGCCGAGACGGTGGAGAACCGGGACATGTTTTCAAATTCCGTCTATCTTAGCGCCAAACGGATATTAGCCCTGCTGAGGTCGTACTCGAGGCCGAGCGTCGAACTGGTTCAGTGCGGCTTGCTGCTCGCCGTGTACGAGCATGGACACGGCGACATGATGAGGGGGTATACGACGCTCTCGGAATGCGTGTCCATGGGCTACGTTTTGCAAGCACGGCCGTCCAAGGTGCATGACGAGGGCCTCAGTCTTGACGACTGGGAAGACGAGCAGATGAGGGCTTTGTTTTGGGGCTTGTACGTTTGGGACAAGTAAGTGTATCCTTTATACCGAAGTTTGGAAGGAATGGCTCACCCGCTCTTATCTGGGGGGTGGGTTGGCGTGTTGTCAACGCCAACATCCATCGAGAAAATCGAACCTGAACTAATCGGGTCTCTTCTAGAATTTGCCATTCCCACTCCGCAACGTGGCACCTCCCCCTGCTCATGGATCTCCCCGCCGACGACGATTTGCTCCCCGTTGACAACTATATCTGGGACAAGACGACGCGTCAGTACTTCAAGATGACGTCCAAGGTATCGGTCGGGGGCTCTGACCAGTCGGGTCCCTTGGGGGGATTTCAGAGGGCATGTCAGGCGGCCGTTCTGATTGCCAAGGGCGTCGAGTGGGATCGACGACGCAAGCGCGGCGACGGGAGCGTGGATGTGGACGAGGGTTTTGCGGATCTGGATCTGAGGGCGAGAAGGCTGATTGAGGCTATGGTTCTGCAGGCGTCGAGGAGTGATGAGTTTGCCGAGAGTTTTGCAATGTGCTTGAGGTGAGTTTATTGTCTCGTTCTCTATTCTTTCCCCGCTCAGTTCATTCACCAGATAGTTGCTAACTCACAGCCAGCCTTCTCTTCTCCCTCTACTCGGGTTATCTCCTCTGCATCGACCCCTCCCTCATCACCCCATCCAGCTCCGACGTCAACGTCCTCAAGGCCATCGCAGGCCTCAACTTTGCCATCCGACTTGTGACCGACTCGATGACGGACCTCGACTCGGTCGGTCCCGAAGACGAGGTTCCCGGCCATTCCTTCGGGACAAGCTATCCCGCCCCGACCGAGAACAACCTCATGCCCGGCTACAGCAGCAGCCCCGCAAACCCAAGTTTCGGATACTCTTCCTACCCAAACCCACCCAGTAGACGGCCAAGCTACAACACCAGCAACAGCAACAACAGCAACAACCTTAGCGCCTCAACCCCCATTTCCACGTCGTCCACGCCCCACCGACGAGTGGCGGCCCCTTCATGCCCGCTGTCGGTCCTGCAAGCCGCGATTTGCGTCCACGCCTTCAAGACAGTCATCGCCGATGCCGGCCAGCGAATGGTCCTCCTGAGGAACGCCCTGTCCTTCTTTGGCCGCCGCTGGGCCGTCTCGGACGTCCTGATGGCCGAGCTGGATAACTTTATGGAAGGACGGACCACTACGCAGGGGATGATGGCCCAGCGGGATGGAAAACGGTATGTTGGGCTTTCTTCTAGTTTATCAGGAGGAGGAGGTGGTGGTGGACGTGGTGGAGATGGCGGTGCATTCAGTGGTTCTTTTCGAGGTGCACGCTCTTCCCCTGGATTTGCAGTTGGAAGTGGTGGTGGTGGTGGTAGTGGTGGAAGTGGAGGTGGAGGAGGTGGCGGTATCTCAGCCCCATCCCCACCGGGCCCAATCCCCGGCCGGTCTGACTCCCTTTCCACGACGAGCTCATTCGGGAGCGTCAATGTTGGACATCGTGGGGGTGGAGGTGGAGGAGGAGGTGGTGGTGGGTTGCTCGATCTTTGCGAGCCGTGCTATTTCGAAGAGCCCAGCGCCACGTCCTCCCCTTGCCGTCACGTTAGGAATCTGAGCGGCGTGCAAGTTCACGTCGGCGGGGTGGACATTGACCTCGATTCTTGTGCGGGAGGAGGTTCTTCCCTCCGGAGGGCCAACCACTTCTCGGATGAGGGGTACGGATCATGGCATGGACGGCGGGAACTGGGCGGTGGAGGTAGGGCAATGGCGGAATATGGTCGCTTGTTAGATAGCCCTACGATGGGAGGCATGGGAGATTATAGCCCAACTTCGACGGATGGAGGGGCATGGAATGGGATGGACTGGACTTTTTAAGGGGCGAGTGACCTAAGGGGAAAGAGTGCGGTGTATATGATGGTATGTGGCATGTCTTGTTGCAAGAGTATTTAGTGTCCATCTCTTTAAAGGGGCTTTCTATATAGGAGGGCGTGGAGCTGAGGCGTTTCAAAGGACCAAGGGAGAGCGAAGAGCAGCAAGCAAAGCATACGAAGGGACATATCGCGGTGGGCACTGACTAGAGGGTCTGTTTCTGGGCAGGGTTTTATTGATTTGAATCGTTTCTTTTACCAGTTTATAGAGAAGTTTCGCAAATGAAGATCATGATCCTATGCTGATTTTTTTTTCGTGTCTGCGGACTAGAAACGAGACGAGCCCTTTTCGCCTGCCGATGCGGTGACATTGATTTCATAAACGGTGGTGAGCTAGCACCTGGGACATGGCTTTGTGTTTTGAAAGGCGACAGCATTTGGGGTTAGGAATTGTTATTCCGATCCACGTAGCCTCTCTTTGATACCCTTCTTTAACTCTGTGTCCCGGGGTGACACGATGGTTTGCTGAAAAGTTAACAACTGACTAACCATGTTGAGTCGGAGTTTTCTAGAGGTAGCAGCGTTCATTTATTTCGGTATCAACAACCCTCATTTCATTTCCTCGGAAAGAAAACCCCTCTTTAACCTCGGATAACGAGGCAATAGCAAAAGCAATGTTGTGTCCTGGTCCCTTTTGTGATACCACTACGCCTCGGCTATGAATGTATTCCTCAATGACAAGAAACACCTGGAACCCTACCTAGTGCTGTAACCCGTCGCTCCGCCTTTGTTAGACCATGATCCATAACTGCTTTGGGGTCCCCCCCCCGGTTCTTGCTGCCGGCTCAAGCGAAAAACTTCTTGAAAGCCGCTTTCTCCTTCGCCGCCTGCTCGGCCGACTTCTTCTTGACTGCGGTCCACTCCGCCGTCACCGCGGCATCCTCCGGAGCAAGAAGATGCGCTGCGTCAAGGTCACTCATCGCGGCCTCCAGATTCTTGATGGCCACGAAGGCCTTAGCCCTCCGATAAAGCCCCTTACACTTCTCCTGAACGGAAATCCCGTTCACGGCCAGCGCATTGGTGGCGCAATCAATAACCTCACTCCAGGCTCCGAGCTTCAAATTTGCAAGGGCCGAGTTGTTATTCAGCGCAAACCTGAGGCTCTCCAATTTCTTCTTCGTTTCCTGCGGCTCATCATCCAAATCCGGATCTTCGTTGAGGTATCGCAGGCCCTTTTGGTACTTGTCAATCGCCGTAGAGAATTCGTTGGCCTTGAGCGCAGTGTTGCCGAAGCCTTTGCACGCCTCGGCAATGGTGAGGATTTCTTGGAGGCTAGGCGGCGAGGCGCAGTCCTCCGGGAAATCTTCGTACTGATCTCCCAGAGTGTCGGGAGCCTTGATGTCGGCAGCAAGAGCTTCGTCGCCAACAAGTTCACCACAGTCGGCGATGACGGCGTCGCGGGAGGGGCGGTCTTCCTGGGTTTTCAGATTCTCGAGTTGACGAACGATGGACTTGCCATTGAGGACTTCGCCGAAGACGACGTGTTTGTTATCAAGATGGGGTGTCGGAACAGTGGTGATGAAGAATTGGGAGCCGTTCGTGTCTGGTAGCATTGCACGATTTACAGTCAGCAAAAGTTTCTTTTTCTGGAGTAGGGGAATAAATTTGCATGATTATTCTCACTGGGTCCAGCATTAGCCATAGAGAGCAAAAAAGGTCGCTCATGCTTCCTTGTAAAGTCCTCATCCGCAAACTTCTCGCCGTAAATCGACTCCCCGCCCGTACCATTGCCAGCTGTAAAGTCCCCGCCCTGGATCATGAATTGCTTGATGACGCGATGAAACAGCGAGCCCTTGTAGCTCAAGGGCTTTCCTGATTTCCCCACCCCCTTCTCACCCGTGCAGAGACACCGGAAGTTTTCGGCCGTCTTGGGCGTCAGGTCGTCGTACAGCTTCATAGTGATGCGGCCGACGGGCTTCCCGCCGATGGTGATGTCAAAGAAGACGCGGGGGCCACCCTCGGGCTTTTTGTCGGTGGAGGCCATTGCGATGGTGAATTGGGATGAGAAGCTTGAAGGGGGGGATTTTTAGACTTGGTAAGATGTCGGGAGGTCAACTTGGGCGCAGAAAAGCAATAGTGGACGCCGTGGTGGGTGAGGGAGAGGTGGAAAAGAGGGAGGGAGGCAGGCAATTGGGAATGTTTGCGAAGTGCTGAGAATTTGAAGCTGTTGCGGGGGTGGGGCTTGAGCTCATGGAAGTTTCTAGCTCCCCCCGTGCGACTTTGTTGGTGGAGGGTGACCACCTGAAAGTCACCTCACCGCAGGCAGACATCTCAAAAAATGGTGGGCGGCGAGGCTCCCTGTCCGCATAGTTGACATCAGAGGCGTAATTACAGCATACAATTTGATTCTGCGAGGATTTCTACCAATTGGCCTCTATTTGTAGAGAGGTCCTTCCTCTACGAGATAGTCTAAGAAATCTAAGCATATTGGGCCGGCTGAAACTACCATCCCCTCTACAAAGCGTGGGCATCTTCAGACTCAAGTTGCAGCTTCGTTCACGGGTATCTGAGCATCCGCCTGTCCCCCTCCATCTCCTTTTGGTTTGGAGGGAGCTTTTGGGGATTCGGTCTTCGGGTTCGCATTCAACTCTAGCGTGACCTGACAAGAGATTAGTAGAACGGTCGTCAAAGCTTATAATTACGACGGTACTCACTGGGCCGTCGTTCACAAGTGCCACTTCCATCATAGCCTGGAATTTTCCATCCTGCACCATGTCCGCCTTGTAGACCGACTTGACCTTTTCAACAAAGTAGTGATAAATACGACTCGCTTCTTCTGGCCCGGCAGAGCCATGGAAGTCTGGCTTGTTTCCCTTTGTGGTCTTTGCCAGCAAGGTGAACTGGGACACTAAGGTGTATCAGCTTCAAGAGGCCTCCTCCTTGATGGAACAAGCTTACCACAAAGAATTTCGCCCTGGACATCTACTACGTTCTTCTTCCACTGCCAAAGTGAGTCAGGATGGTGCGTCGATTAGAAAGGGGCTACCGACCCTTGCGCCAGTGTCGTCATCCCATAACCGCATCTTGGCAACCTTGGAGGCGAGGCTGTCGGCTTCCTTTTCTGTGTCTCCTGGTGCCACTGCTGCAAATACCAAAATCCCTCTGCCGATCGAGGCTACCACCTGCTTGTCTACCGCTACCGACGCCGTAAGGACCCTTTGGATTATCGCTGTGCGGCGTTAGCACAGGACTGAGTCTAGCGAGCCGACTACCACAAACGAACCTTTCATTCTGTTTGTCACAATGTAGAGCTAACCATGACGACCTTCGTCGAGTTAGAAGCGCTTTCAATGGTCCCCTTACACTGGAGCCGAACGATTCCGTAGATACAAAAGGGATTCCTTGTGCTAGTATCCAGAGTGCTGCAAAGATCCAATATAGCAAGATTGTTGTTGAGTGTTGTACCGCGCCTGAGAAATCATGCCAACTTGCATCGACGGACTACGGATAGTATCGACGGATACTGCAGGAACTGATTAGACCCTATGGACGGGCATGGACTGATTCAATCTATGGGCCAATTCATTGAGCGACGCGCTCCTGTGCCGTGCTTGCTGCACTGTGCAGACTGGCGGATCGGCAATGTACCACAGCGTATTATCCAAGGCTTCAGATATAATACGTTAGGTATTTTCAG
>Ga0247774_1001501_pt1 | contig 11709 bp, 13 predicted proteins | sample UWRJL001104B6_FD_179933 | JGI IMG/M metagenome (GOLD analysis project Ga0247774, IMG submission 179933) | Plant litter microbial communities from Arlington Agricultural Research Station in Wisconsin, United States - UWRJ-L001-104B-6 | ecosystem: Environmental > Terrestrial > Plant litter >... | reverse complement strand
TTACCAATTGCTCCCCTCTGAGAGGTCAATCTCTTTCAAGTTGGTAAATATACATCTTTTCCCTCTTGATGCCCACGCGTCCCTGGTGACATTCTAGAAACAATGCACAAAAAAGGATTTGCGGAGGAGTTTCAATCTGGTTAATTAAAGAGCCGGAGATCCACGACCAATTTCGATCTCCCCTGTCCCGCCGCGTGGCTAGAAGTGCCGACACCAAGCACGAATAGTGGTCTGTGAAATCACTTTAGCCGCAACATCTCAACGCCAAGTGCATCGAAGCCACTGGCAGTAGATCTCGGCAGCACAAGAATTATCTGCAGAAGCAATCATGGTCCAATTTTTCGTCTCCAAATTGCGGGGACCCCACCGTCGGGTTGCTGTACCTTGCTGATTGCCATGGGGCCGATGTGGTCCCGGAGGCTAGGAAGTTGTTCTCTCTAACACGGCCCATACCTTGCAAGCCACGCGAGGTAGAGGGTATCACCCAGGGATGCCTTTAAGCTGTTAACCAATCAAATTCGTTGGAGGCTCGTGGTAAACGGATATTCCTGACAGTGGCCCCATTTCGTACCTCGGAATTCATTAGCCTACGTAGACACTTCCCAGATCCCGAGAGGAACAAGACCCGCCGCAATTCGTTCCGAGGTGGGCGCCGGGCCCGCTCCGGGCGCCGAGAACCTCAGAGCAGATCTGGACCATATATAGTATGGCAGATGACGGCCTCTCCGCATCCTTGGTTCCTCCGCGGTTTCCAACCACGACCGCCTTGTCATCTCTGACCGCAGGTTTGCTGTTACCCCGTTTCAACAACGAACTGCACCATGGCCATCAAGAACACCCTCTTCCAACTTCTCCTGGCCACTCCCCTGGCACTCGCCCATCCACACGGCGAGAATGAGCCCCTCCACGCAGCCCAACCGGCGCGGCGAGGTCTGAGTCACTGCGCGGCCAAGTTTGAAGAGCAGGACTTGCACCGGCGGATGGCGAAGCGGCACCTCGACGAAGTTGCACAGCTGAAGAAGGAGCGTGGCCTGGAGCACTTGCCGACCGTCATCGACAAGCGACAGATGCCGGGTTTCCCCACGATCCCCGGCTTCGGTGGTGGTGCGGCGATTGACCGGGAGCACTTGACAAAGGTCATGGGGACAGACCACGCCTCGGACAAAGAAGTCAGCAAGGACACCAAGGCAGTTTCTCTGTTTGAGGATGCAGGTTCCTGTGTGCTTTCTCCTGAGGTGACAGAGGGTCCCTTGTGTAAGCTTACCCTCCGTCCGGTTGATTCTCCTCGGGTTGCCTTTCCGCCTAGTTTCGATGCTAACGAAACGGCCTAGATGTCCGCGGCGAGGAGATCCGAAAGGACCTCACCGAAGGAGAGGGTGGGGTGAAGATGCGCCTCGCCGTCCAGGTCGTCGACGTCGACACGTGCGAGCCGGCCACGGGAACCTGGATCGACCTCTGGTCCTGCAACTCCACCGGCGTTTACGGAGGTGTTCTCTACTACCCCGGAAACGGCGACCCGAATGTCCTGTCCGTTATCAATGTCACCACCCTCCGCGGCGTGCAGCCCACCGACGACGATGGCATCGCCGTCTTCGACACCTTGGTGCCGGGACACTACTCCGGCCGCGCCAACCACGTCCACGCGCTCGTCCACCACGACGTCACTGTGGAGAAGAACGGAACCATCACGGGCGGCCACGTGTCGCATGTCGGGCAGCTGTACTTTGACCAGTCCCTCCTCGAAAAGATTGAGAAGACGGAGCCGTACGCCACCAACACGCAGACGTGGATGAAGAACGCCGCCGACGGGCTCTTCTCCGCCGGCACCGCTGGCGGTGACGATCCGGTAGTGCGCTACGCCATGCTCGGCGACGACATCGAGAACGGCATCTATGCCTGGATGCGCTTCGGCGTCAGCGTTGATGCTGTTCGCAGGTACAACCCGGCGGCGTACCTTGACGAGAAGGGCGGCCACCAGAACCCGACTGGACCTGTCCAGCCCGGCGGCTTTGGCGGTGGCATGGGTGGCTTCCCGGCTCCCCCAGGTAGGGGTGGCGGCATGGGCGGCCGTCCCGGTGGTGGGTAGGAGCCGTTAGCGAACTTGTAAAGAGACCGATGTTTAAAAGAGAGTTTTGGATCAGATGGCCAAGCACGTTGGGCACCGCCTATCAAGTTGTCAACTACAAACTGTCCCTTACAATATAGTTAAAATGTATATAAAGCGTCGTCCAAATGGGAGGACACCAATGGTTTCGCTTTCTAGTCCGGTGTGGTGTTGTTGGATGCGGTATCAATATTTAGCTGCAACGTCGTGTCCTCACGAATGGTAGAACCAGTTGTTAGTAGGACGCACCTTCGTACTCGCGCATACTGCGATGCATAGTGCGTAGTGGCTGCAATGAAGTTAATTCCAAAGAAAATACCAAAGAGTATATTGCCTTCTTGGGGGTTTCCCTGTCCTTCATTTTCTCTAGCCAATTTCTTCACCAGAACACATCGGTGTGCTGGGGCGTCAATCACTGCTGGGTGTGGCGTGACGTTGATGCGAAATACGGGCTACGCTACTCTGCGGCGCAGGATAGCTACCTTAACCTTTAATCCTGCCGGCCAGCTACTCCACGGTATTTCATCACCATCACCATCACCACCAGCCTTCATGGCCTGAAATCAATCGAAGTTTTAACTATGTGGCCTTTCTCGAACATATTCACTCTCTCCAGCCTCGCATTCCATCTCTTTGACCCCTTCCACGAAACAGATCGACCTCATGAACGAGCGACTCTGTCGGAGGCGCACATCCATCTTACACCTACCTTCCACAACGAGCATGGAGCAGCCACCGGAATCAACATATCCATGATTCTTCGTGATCCAAAAGCACATTCAGGGTTGGCACTCCTTACGCTCCCTCTAGAGGTGGGCCCCACGCCATCGGCGCGCTACGACGGCAACGCCATCATCGCGACGGACAATTTGGGGCTTTTGGAACTTCGAATACAAGATGGCCAGGGTCTCGATCCATGGAGGAAATGGATCCCCAGCCGCGATCCTGACGGCGACGTCGTCTTCACATTTTTTGCCCCTCCCAGGCAAGTCAACAAGTCCACCCCCGCCGGTCCCAGAATCGACCTCCAAGCCACCCAAGGCGGACTCTTCGGCAAAGGGCTCGGGTTTCTGCCATATCCTCTCGCCGAGGAGGACTGGAGCATAACCCTCGAGTGGCATCTACAGCACGCACCTGAAGGAACTAGGGCTGCATGGTCGATTGGCGACGAACTGGTCCAGACCATCATCGGTCATCCAAAAAACATGATAGGCGACACCTTCTACGCCGTGGGACCCCTTTCCCGATGGCCGGACTGGAATTCCGGCGAAACAGCCCGGTGCAAAACGTACTGGATAGGCAAGTCACCGTGGGATATGCAAACCGTCGCTGCCCAATCCTCATCCATCTTTGAGACAATCTCCCGCTTCTTCACCGACACCGACCAAGACCAATATGCCGTTTTCTTCCGCCAAGTCCCTAACTCCTTTGGTGGCACGGGCGGCCATCTGAGTTTTCTGATAGAATACATACCAGATGACGAAAGCGGATACGCCGATATCTCCATCTCGCAGATCCTGGCGCATGAGATTCTGCATTCGTACCCGATGATGCCCATTGAGGACTCTGCGGATAATGGCTGGTACGTCGAAGGGGTGGCAGAATATTATTCCGTCATATTTCTGTACCGCGATGGAATCATGAGCAAGAAAGAGTTTGTCGACACGTCGAATAAGATGATGCAGGGATACTACACCAATCCCGTTGTGAACAGGGACATGACCTCCATCCTCGACCATTATTGGGAGTCCATCTTTAACATGAGGGTTCCGTATGGGAGAGGGTGGATATATCTACTTCAGGCTAACGGGCTGGTAGTGGAGGCGACAGGAGGTCGGAAGTCGGTGGACGATCTCGTGCTCGAGCTGTATAGGCGGCAAATGAGGCGGGACCCTCACGACTCGGATGTATTTGTGAATCTACTAGGCGACCTCATCGGCCGGGAGAAGGCCAAGAAATCTTTTGAGGGAATGTGGCGCGGAGATCTCATCGTGCCAAGCTCCGCAGCCCTCGCCGCAGATGGTTTGCGTGTAAGGCGGGAGGACTGCTTCCCCTTTGAATTGGGGTTTGAGTACCGCTCAGGGTACGTACGCGAGCTCGTAGAGGGATCGAGGGCCGAAAAAGCAGGAGTACAGGAAGATGACGAGATTCTCGGGTTGCTTTCGGTGTGGTCGGCGGCAGATACGTATTTGTTTGAGATGGAAGCATCTCTGAAGCGGAATGCGACCGTAGAGAAGATTCGATGGTGGCCGCGAGGTCATGGCAAGACGGAATGCTGGTGGTGGGAAGAGGATGAGACAAGTGGTCTGGGAGAGTTGTAGGCCAACATGCAAGTCCAGCTACTCGTCGAAGGTCAAAGATTAGTGGTGTTCGGATAGGGTTCGGTTGCGTGAAAATGGCTTCAGGCTACGGTTAGGGCACGATCTTTTAGGGCTGCGTTCACCCACGCCACTTCCGCGACAGCGACAATCTCATGATACTTAGTCAGGCACTTCTTCTTCGCCCCGATGAAAGACGCATTCGTCTTCATGGTGGCACGTGAAAATGGGCCGTTTTACATTTTTTGGCCTTGAATCGCCGTCATGTCATGTTCCGGCCGGAGCTGTCGACTGCTTTTGACACTGCAACCAGCTCCACGAACCGCTGCCGAACAGATGCGGCCGAGCTCAGTATTCGGCAGTGAGCATCACACCATCATCATGATTGCCGAAAACGATGTTTCCGGGCCGCCACCAGCACCCAATATCTATAAGTTTCAACGGCCCACGCGACGGGGTCGCATTGTTAAGACATGGCTTGACAACGATGTTACCTGTAAACTGAATTCCCGACGCAATGGCGCAACAGAGCCAATCTAACTTACACGAAGACTTGCCAATGAAGCCATCGTCGAGTCATCCTCCTCCTACAAATCCCGAAGATGAGGAAGGAAAGCCCAAACTATCGCCTGCAAAGGCGTATTTCAAGCTGTGGACGTATGCCAGCCCGCTGGATATTTTCTTGCGCCTCCTCGGCACCGCCGCCATCCTCGCGGCAGGCACGGCGCTACCGCTCATGACGATTGTGTTTGGCACCTTTGTCAACGAATTCAATGGCTGGGGAACTGGGGCCACGACGCCAGACGAGTTTCGGAAGGCTGTGAACAAGAATGCCGTGTACCTGGTCTACATTTTCATCGGCAGATTTGCAGTAAGCTGCTTCGCGGGGAACTTCATCCGTGCTCGAGTAACGCGGGTAGGCGAGCTATCTCGGTGTCATGCTCTACAATGCGACCGCATCGCGGATCACGCGCAGGATCCGCCTCCGCTACGTCGACAAGGTTATCCACCAGCCGATTTCCTACTTCGACCGCCACTCGACCGGATCTATCTCCACGAGTTCGTCCTGCCCAAGCTACTTTCCGACCTCGGGTTGTGGCTAATATAGTTTCAGACTTGACTGCTGACGTCAACCAAATCGAGCTGGGTCTTGGAGAGAAGATTAGTCTCGTGTTCCTCGGCAGCTCCATGATTGTCACCTCCTTCACCATCGCCCTGACGAAGAACTGGAAGCTTGCTCTTGCTTGCATCACCATTGTACCGTGGACCATCACCATTACCGGGTCACTAGCGAGTATCGACACGAAACTCGAAGCGAGGATCAAGGCCATATATTCGGAAGCGTCGACCATTGTTGAAGAGGCTCTAAGCAGCATTGAAAATATCACGGCACTTGGAGCGAGCGATAAGATCGTCGCTCACTTCCAGAAATACGTCAATCGGGCCATGAGGCACGTGAGGATGCGCGGAGTGCTCTGGTCCACCATCTTTGGGAACATGTTCTTCTCGACTCATGCGGTGTATGCGCTCTGCCTCTTTTACGGGGTCAAGTTGGTCAACGATGGAGAGGTGAAGGATGGAGGGACTGTCCTCGTGTGAGAGAACTTCGATTCCCCGAGGTAATATTATTGACTCTAACCGCGACAGCGTCATGTTTTGTTGCATTCTCGGAAGTTCTAGCTTGGTAAGAATTTTAGGCAAGAGACCGGACCTTGACAGCCCGTCCTGTCTAACCGGATGCTTGTAGGGGTTGATTGCGCCAGGCATTCCAGACTTTATCAAGGCTGGAGTTGCCGCCCAGCGAATTCTACATCTCATCGAACAAGACGACTCGAGTGGAAAAGGCAACGAAAAAAATGAAAAGCGGGTTCTCCGAGACCTATTACCGACTTCCGTTGTGGGAAATATTCATATTTCCGGTGTATCATTCGCCTATCCGACCAGATCCTCGCTTCCAGTCCTGACTGATGTCAGCCTCGATATTCCCGCCGGCAAGATTACGGCCATTGTAGGCACGAGCGGGAGCGGGAAGAGCACAATAATTGCTCTCCTGGAGCGCTGGTATGCCTTGCAGGAGGGGAAAATTCTTCTCGACGGAGAAGATATGCAGAACTACACCGTCTCTTCGTGGAGAAATGTGATTGGGCTGGTACAGCAGGTATGAATCGCCCAAACATTCGTACTTCTAGTACTTCCATGCTACGAAATCCTCGACTTCTCTTTCCATTCCTTTGTCCTCTACTCTAACCGATAACAGGAGCCGATGCTCTTCAACGACACCATTTTTCAAAATATTCTCAATGGGTACCACGGAGCCAACTGCGGCGGCCTTAGCGAAAAAGACAAGGAGACTCTTGTCATCGAGGCAGCCAAGAAGGCAAACGCGCACGATTTCATCGAACAGCTCCCTGAAGGGTACGACACAAGAGTCGGGGAGAGAGCTGATCAGCTCAGTGGCGGCGAAAAGCAGCGGATTGCCATTGCGCGCGCAATCGTCTCCAACCCAAAGATCCTGCTACTGGACGAAGCAACGTCAGCACTTGACTCCGAATCGGAAAAGACTGTCCAGGAAGCTATCGATAGCGCCGCCAAAGGAAGAACGACTGTCGAGATTTCGCACAGCCTGGCGACGGTTGGAGGAGCCGACAGGATCATCGTGATGGATGACGGCCGCGCAGTCGAGGAGGGAAGCCACGACGGGCTGATTCGGATTGATGGCCTTTACGCGCGACTTGTTCGGGCTCAGCGGTCTTTGATTCGAGATGGGGACGTGAAAGAAGGACAAGCCGACGTTGGCGACGCTCCACCACGCCCCTCCAGCCTTCAGCCCCAATCGACGAGTACCAAAAGAGAATTACAACCTTCGATTGTAGCCAAAGGTGTGACAAGAAGACACGGCATATTCTGGGGCATCAAAAGACTCGTTTCCGCTTACCCACGCATGGCGCTCCCAATGATTTTAGGCCTCACGGCTTCGATCGGGATTGCGGCAACCTTTCCACTGACAGCCTTCCTTTACTCCAAGCTCATTACGGTGTTTCAACTTCAAGGCCATCCCAGCTTCCAGGAAAAGGGAAATTTCTGGGCCCTCATGTTCTTTGTCATGGCATGCTGCGAGATTTTTATCTACCCGACCGTATTCTACCTCCTTTCGGCGGCGGGCGTGATTGCCGGACGCGGGTACCGCCCCCAAGCCCTGCAGGCCTTGCTCAAACAGGACAGCGAGTTCTTCCAGGTCGACGGCCACTCGTCCGGAGCGCTCATGACTCTACTTTTCGCCGATGCCGACAGAGTGGAGATACTTCTGGAGTCCAGCACCCCCATATCTACCTACAACGCCATCAACGTTGTTGCTTGTGGCGTTCTGGCCCTGGCCATCTACTGGAAGCTTGGTTTGGTTTGCACATTTGCCTGCTTACCCCTGGTTGTCCTGAACGGCATGATTCGGATGCGGATGGATAACAGGGCCAGGGATCGATGTGAATCGTTCTTCCTCGAAAGTGCTCGGTTTGTGAGCGAGGCCATTGGATCGGTACGCACGGTTGCGTCGTTGCGACTCGAAAAGGAGGTAATTCGCAAGTATAATTCGAAGTTGGACGCTGCTGTGTCGAGATCAACCAAAGGGGCGCTTGCCTATTTTATCGTCTACGCTCTGACCGACTCCCTTGATCTACTTCGTGAGTCCTGCTAATCTGGTTTACAAATGCTCACTACGTGCTAATTGCGGACAGTCATGGCCCTATTGTTCTGGTACGGCGGAAGACTTCTTTCATTCAAGGAGCTATCAGTCGAGCAGTTCTTTATTATCTACACTGCTACCCTCTTCGGGGGCCAAGCTGCCGGGTTTGCTTTTGGATACAGCGCAGGTACGTTGACTAGTGCGAAATTTTCCCTCATCACCTGCTGAAAAAAAGCTTGTAGATATTGCAAAGGCGAGGACAGCCCTCAACCGGCTGTTCTACCTTTTTGACTCAAAGCCGCCAATCAACGAAAATGAAGGGGAGGAAACGCCGTCCATGGCCGATGTGTCATCAACAGACACGGTGATAGAGTTCCGAGACGTGCACTTCCACTACCCGTCCCGACCGAACGTCCCCATTTTGCGGGGCCTGAGCTTCAAAGTCCGAAAGGGCGAGAACGTCTGCCTAGTCGGGCGCTCCGGGTGTGGCAAGTCGACCATCATCTCTCTACTCGAACGCTTCTACGCCACTACGACCGGGGAGATCCTCATCAACGGCCGGCCCCTATCCCGTCTTAACACCAAAAAGTACCGTGACAAGCTAGCCCTTGTCGGCCAGGAGACGACGCTATACCAAGGGACCATCCGCGACAACTTGCTACTGGGGGTGCACCGTGCCGAGTCCCTGCCGGACGACGAGATTGCCGAGGCATGCCAGCAAGCGTGCATCCACGACTTCATCACCTCGTTGCCCGACGGATATCTGACCGACTGCGGTCCGCGGGGGACGGCCCTCAGCGGCGGGCAGAGACAGCGGATCGCAATCGCGAGGGCGCTCCTTCGCAAGCCCGAGCTGCTGCTGCTAGACGAGGCGACGAGCGCGCTCGATGCCGATAATGAGGCCCTGGTCAGACAAGCGCTAGAAAAGGCTGGCGAGGGACGGACGACCGTGGCGGCGGCTCACCAAATGCAGACCATGGAGGCGGCGGATAGGATTGTGGTGATTGAGCATGGGAAAGTGGCCGAGGAGGGAACGTTTGCAAGTCTGCTTGCAAGGAAGGGGCCATTCTTGCGGTTCTTAAGGGATGTTTTGCAGAAGTGATGATTCAAATAGAGTCTCTGGCGAGGACGGTCATTGGTTGAGTCTGGGAAATTTGAAGTGATCCCTCAGGCTATGAAGATGGCCAGAAGGCATTCCTGTGAATGAACATGCTCAATATTCTCTGTTCCCTGGATGGGTTGGTAGAGTGTTCTTTGCGACAAGAATTGATATTGTGCCAAGGTTAACTCGGTACGAAAGGGCTGCTGCTTCTGCGCGAGTGCGTGACAGTTCGCCCATCTTCGTCGCCAACTAACTCAAAGAACGATGACCAGGGCGTCATTGGTCCTAGCCGGGCAGATCTTTTCTTTGTTGTCGGCCGGGAAATTGACCAAGAATAAAATGAGGCGCAACACACGCCGGAGTCAGCGTGCTCGCAAAGGGCAATGAGAGAGCTGGGCTTGCTTGCCGTTGCCAACATGTTGGCCTGGCCTTCACTCGCAACAGTGGAGTTGCTTCTATTTTTGCGATCCAGCGATACATGATACGGCTAGTACGAAAAGCATATGGCAAACAAGACATCAGACCCCCTGGTATATCGAATGTCGCAATCTCCGGCCAGATTTTCGTATGACAACAAGAGATGGATACGAATCCAATCACCAGTCTTGTCTCCGCCATCATAAGTGGGCTCCAATACGGGCAAGGCGTGAGGCAGGTGGCGGAGGCCCGTGCCTCGTGGTCTAGGCCAGCAGGTCAGATGTTGTCGGCAGCCGTTTGCTTGGCCATACAAAATCATCGTGACTGAGCAAAAAGCCGATCCAGATTTCATAATAAAAATGCAGCTATTTATCAGCAGCAACCCCAGAAAGATATTTACAGAATACGGCATCTTGTGGAAATTAATAATTGCTGTGATGTTGCTGGGAATTTACTGGCCAATTGGTAGCCTCGTTCCGGGGCGATGTGAAGACGCCAGAGGCAACGGCACAGCTACGGAGAAAGTTATGGCCGACCGTTTTTAACGTAGCCAGTGACTCCACCACTCGGTATACGCAGGAACATTCCTCGTTCCAACCGCGTGATGTCCCCTCATCCAAATCCGTTTCGCGTATCACTCCCGGAAAAAGCTCTCCCAAACACTCTAAAATCATTCCCATCGATGTGAAAGGCCCATTGCCTTGGATGCCCAGTAACGCTTTACAGGGGGGTTTACAGGCCCATCCAACGATGAAATCGTACGGAGGGTAGCGTCGGCGTCTTGTGAATACCACTTGATCAATGATCTGTATCAGGCATTGCTCGGCCTTTGTCACAGCAACTTTCATCATGAACCATTCCTAAAGATGGGGACAGACGCCGAGAACCAACTTGTGCCTGCCGTGGCGAATGTGTTCCTGTCGGGATTCCCCCCAGGAATATGGAAAGCGGAAGCCGACGAGTCTTCAACAGGCCGGCGGTGATCATTGTTAATGGCCACCTTGGTTGCCAAGCCGGCCGTGGAATCCTCTGGCTTGCCACCCAAGGCCCAAGGTCAAGGTCGCAAACCCTGGACCCGCTATGGTGATCTGCGGCGGGAATCGGTCAAATGCTTGACCATTCTTACCTGGGAATTAGGCCATCCAAAACGTATGACATCACGTTCTAGGACCATAGCTCGACCAGGATCAGAGTCACCCCTCCATCACAGAGCCCCGCCAAAAAACCCCCGCCCAGAAAAACTCGAGAACTAAGCTCGCAGTAAGCCTCTCGGCACATAAGCAAAAATTAAGCTTGCTCTTAACCTCGTATCTTACCTTGAGGACTTGGGAAGAACCGAGCATTTATTTTGTGGAGCTTGGCACGGGGCTCTTCAGTTGACGTGATTTCCGCCTGGGGAACCGGGTATCGGTCACCGTGACTTTTCAGGCAGGTATTACCGCAACCGCTCCTTCGCAAATGCTCGTGCTAGATCCGGACTGACAAGACAAGTCTAGGTACACAATCGCTATGTATTGAGCAGTCGTATTGCTCACCTCTCTCTCCTCCCTGTTGATGCCCAAAAAAGCAACATGACGGGGGTGCAGGCAGGAATTGCCAGGTTGGCGGCCGGAACCGGGACGCGAGAGTGATGGTTGCGGGTCTGCACCTCCCAACCACTCGGCCGCCCTTATGGATGCCTGCAGATTGACGAAGGCAACCCTCGCCCGCGTTGATATGGCTCGACTCTAAACTACATAAAATGGGCCACCCGCCGACTTCAACATCTTCATTTTGTTTTCCTTCCTCATCCACACTCTCGCTTTTGGATAAGCAATAGGATAATCGACTACGCCGTGCAACAACCGCCGCCGGCTCTCACTAATTTCACCCACTCTCGCTACAAACACACTCGCTCAGCAACATGAAGCTGCTTCATGTCCTCATTCCCGCCGTGGGATTGATCTCGACTGGCCTTGCTGCTCCTGGCAGTAATGACCGGCGCGATGACAAGCCCGCCGCTCCGGTAGCCCCTGCGCACCCTGGCCCTCCCGGCGTGCCGTCCAAGGAATGGCCTCCTCTTCCTTCTTACACTCCGCCGCCGCCGAAG
>Ga0247774_1001500_pt1 | contig 11711 bp, 12 predicted proteins | sample UWRJL001104B6_FD_179933 | JGI IMG/M metagenome (GOLD analysis project Ga0247774, IMG submission 179933) | Plant litter microbial communities from Arlington Agricultural Research Station in Wisconsin, United States - UWRJ-L001-104B-6 | ecosystem: Environmental > Terrestrial > Plant litter >... | reverse complement strand
GCCTGGGCTGTTTGGCCATGATGGTCAAGGCTCAGGTTGTCTTGGCCAGAACGATCATTCGCACGGACCAAGTCAGCCTGGTGTTTGTTAACCGAAAATGAGCCGCGTCGGAGGCGGAGGTGGGGATTGCACGTGACACCCCACGGTCGGGAAAACCTCGTTATCCCACACAATGCCACCAAAAATATTCCCGTCTAGTGCAAAGAAGAGGTAATTCCACGAAACGACCTTTGCAAATAAATCTCGCCAACTCAGATCGTGAAACTCAACGACACAATGGCGAAGCACACAAAGAGTATGAAATTTCTCAATTTCCTTATTTGATCATCCGAATGCTAACAATAGGTAATAGAGGTCGGCATTGTCGGCAAATACGGTACCAGGTACGAGGACACTTCGACCCTCTCGACGGAGCACCTCGAGCTGGAGGAATCGAAGTAGAACAGGAAATTCTGACACACTGGGAATAGATACGGTGCTTCTCTCCGAAAGGTCGTCAAGCGCCTGGAAATCTCGCAGCACGCCCGCTACATCTGGTATGTCGAATGAACTGGATCGAGGTTCTTGATGGTTCGGATGGGAAAGCTGACTCCAAGAACGAATTAGCACATTCTGCGGACGCAACACTGTCCGCCGCAAGTCCTTCGGCATCTGGCACTGCTCGGGCTGCAAGAAGACCATGTCTGGTGGCGCCTACACCCTGGCGTAAGTGTTCCCTCGAAAGGACATGGAGCGGAATGGTGGCAAATGCTCGGCAGCGGAAAGGAAGTCTAACATTTGGGTCTCACAGAACGCCCGCCGCGTCTGCCGCCCGCTCAACCCTCCGACGATTGCGCGAAATCACCGACATCTAAATGGATGTAGCATTGGTAGGAGAAACGAAGAGGCGGTTTGGAGTGAATGGCATGTCACACAAAGGTTTCGGAGCACAGCTAAAGGATTTACGGTGCTATTGCCAGGCGTTACGGCTGCATTGACGAGGGCGAAGAGGGAAGGAACTCGGTGGGTATGGTGGTCAAAGCCATGGATGCGATGGTCCATTCGACACACCACCGTTGTGATAGCACCTTGTTCTCTTAAGAACCTAAATACCAACCCTCGGTTTAGACGACCGCTCTGTGTGGATTGCCGACCTACCAGCCGAGTGATGAAATGACGAGGTCACTAGATGATAAGGCATGCCCAAAGCCAAGCTGCCTAAAGATTCTGCAAGAACAGCTGTCGAGTGAGTAGACAAATGCCAGCACCTACAATACAGGGTGTCGTAACAAGGGACACTATGATCTATAAACGATCCAGCTCTGGTCTTCCCCGAAGATTATCATGAAGCTCATTTCCCCAACCCACACCCGTCATGCCTCGATGAAATAACAGCCCTAACCCTAAACCTTGATGGTCTATTTCAGATAAGATTCGTAAATCTTCGTCAACGAACAAGAATTCTCCTTGAAACATTTTACCATGTCCCCACCGGCTATACGGTTCCTCGCTGGCCAGAAATCTCTCCTGGGCACCCTCCATCTCACTTGCTACGTCAAGCCGGGTGCCTCCAAAATACGACAAGGTGTCGTTTCCGTCTCGGACCATGTCATTGAGCTGTGCGTTTCTGCCCAAGCGCGAGAAGGGCAGGCGAACAAGGCGGTAGTGAAGCTTTTGAGCGAGGTTTGTGCCCCCCCGCTTGCTCAACCCCTCTCTTCCCTGCTGCTATTTCGCGATACTGCTTCGTTAGTTGCTGATAAATGCCGAATCTGACCCCCAAAAAGGTCCTTAAGACACCAAAGTCGGAGATCCAGATATCGCAGGGACTTGCATCGAGAGACAAGACCGTTGTTGTGGGTGGTGTCAAGGGGAACGGGGAGGAGGCAGTGGAGAGGGTGAAGGGGTTGCTGGAGAAGGCCGCGAATGAATGACGGTACATTATTCATCTGTGAGATTATAGCAACCTGGGAGTAGAGACAGCGAGTCTATCTGTACAACGAAACCGCGGAGGCGCCAAGGCTATTTCGAAAGAAAGAAATACTCGGTACTTCTTATTTGTACCGCGGCTTCTTTTCGTCACAAACCACTGACTCCATGACATTACACGGTCCACTCTGCACTTGTCACGCCCAGTCGTCATGATTCTAATGTTTCCATTATGCTTCTGTTGGTCCTCGGTCAGACTTCGACGAAGTCTTGGCGCCATCAACAAATCATATTAATGCCTCTTTTGTTTGGCGCCGGCTGACGAACAAAAGTAGAGAGCGATTCAGTCTCCTTTTCGGCAGAATGAGTCTACTCATCGTCTTCTTCCTCTTCGTCATCATCGTCCTCTTGCTCAAGCCACTCAACCAATGCTTGGCACTTACCCCGTGCTTCGCCCATGGCTGCTCCCTCCTGCGACCGCTTGTCGTTCCACCACCCGAGGATGCCCTCCTCTTCCACCACCTCCAGTCCATACAGCTGCTGTAGCATGGCCTGGAGGAGCACTCCGGCCCTCGACGCCTCCAGTGTCTTGATGCCCACGAGCGCCTTTTGGAGAGCTAGCGCAAACTCTGCCTGACCCTCCTCCCCTTCGCCTGCGATGGCTACCTCCTCAATAAACTTGGAAACACCCTTCGGGGTCTTCAGCGTCTCCTCGGCAGCCTTATTAGGTACTAGGCCCTCGGTTAGTAGCTCGGTGGTGCGGCGCGCGAACGCAATGGCAATGGCCTTCCGGATTTCCGCCTCCGACGCGTCGCTACCGAACCGGAGGCCCTGGAACTCCATCTTGGCCGAGTCAAAGTCGCCCACGTCATCCCGGAGCGCGTCCAAGAGGCCCTGCGAGGCGTCATTGACAAAGTTTCCAGAGCGCGAGCCGTCCGACGCAAAAGACGAGAGTCTTTCGCGGGATGAGAAACCCGGTGACTGTGGCATGTCCTCATCGTCAGATTCTGCATCGTCACTGGCGAGCGTGGAGATTGACGAAGTGGATAGGTTGAAGGCTTCGAGAGAGTAGATAACGTTGCGCTGGAGGCGTGCAGGATCTCGTTCGTCAAGGTCGTCGAAGTCGGGGTCGACAAATGAGGCACCTCTGCCAGAGGGCCCAACGAGAGCCGTATCGTTTGGCAGTTCCGAACCCAAGGCATCAACTCTTGAGACGAAAGTGTGTTTGGGGATAGTCATGCCTTCATCAATCACGACCCCAAATGAAATGACGCAACCGGGCTCGATAGTGCAGCCCCTGCCAATCTTTAAGTCCTTTCCGGCCAGAATCGATTGCGTCACCTTTGCGTTGTCTTCGATTGTCGTCCCGGGCCATATATAGCTGTCTTCTATTGTGACATTGTGTCCAATCTTGCAAGCTTTGCCAATGATGCTGCCGGTGATGGCACAGCCATCTTTCACGTCGGTTTCGTTGCCAATGACGGTCTCTTGAACCAGACAGGATCCGCCAACCCGCACCATCTTCTCCCAAACGTTTAGTGAAATTATTTCCTGGCGTTCATACTCCTGATTAAGGAAGATGTTCCCCTCTGGGATGTAAGGGCCGGTGCGGCGCCATAGAACATCCTTGCTGATGGCGGCGTATTGTGCGAGGTTGTGTGCCCTGGCGGCGTATCCCTGCTCTGGAATCTCAACGTATATGGACTTGCCGTTGAGCTCCCAGTCCTTGAGGACGCCGTTGAGGAAATTTCGCCGAGGAAGATCGTAATCGAAGCTATCCGACCAAAGGGCCAGGGCTTCCGGCGTGCAGATGTCGATGCCGGGATCGATCAAGTCGGTTCGTAGCCAAAAATCAGTCGAGAGCTTCATGATGGATTCCTCGAGCAAGTACCGGTGGTCGCTCGCGAGGGGGTGCATCTCGTCGTAGTGCAAGCATCTCTTTGTTTCCGTATCTACCACAAATATGGGGGCGATACCCTGGGATCTAGCCCGAGCCGGGCGGTCCATCAGGACCATGGTCATCATATTGTTTGGATCGGCTTTCCGCCGCTCCAAGTGTGCATCATATATTGGCCCCAGGTCAACAGTGGCCACCAAATCACCATGGACAACGATGAAGTCGCCGGTGATGACGCCACGCTTGTCGAGGTCTCGCATCACGTCACCTATCGAAGCCGCGCCAGGTAGACGCTGAAAGGTAAGGCTATCGAAGGGATTTGTAATTGACGTTGGCGCCCATTTGGAGTCCGCAATGTACGCCTCAACCATATCCACATGATTTCCGCAGTAAAGGTGGACATCCTTAACTCCGTTAAGCGCTAGGAACTCGAGAGAGTATTCGATCAAGGGAACGTTGGCGAGGGGAAGGAGGCACTGGGGATATGTCAGCATGGCACTTCGCCTGCTGCGCTTGAGGATTCGGGTGACAAACGCGGGGCAGCTCGACCGACAAAGGCTTGAATCTGCTCTGAAAGGAGTCTGCGATAATCTGTTTAGCTCAAATCGTTAGGACCCGAGCCTCAATGGGTAAGCAATGCATGGAACGCATAGATGCAGAGTCTCCAGTAGGGCTTCGCGACATACGACGGCCTGCGGGACTTCGTCCTCATCCTGCTCGGACGGCCCTTTCTTAGCCGCCTTCCCGACCACGGCCTTCTTGCCTTTTGCTTTGCTGGACATTTTCTCGTTTGTTCTACTATTATTGCGTGATATTGTGTGTTCGATACCTACAGAGGCGATCAAGCAGTGCGAAACATCAAGAACCAAATGAAGTGTCACCAGATCGTATCACACAATCACAGTCGGGTCAAAATTTAATGTGCACAGACCAATGACTCTTTGGCGGGGCTCTCTGACTCCCCCACGTCGCCATTGAAGAATTAGGCGTCAGGTATTGAGATTCGAGAGCGACATTAACTACCCGACATCCGCCACCCGGCGTTGCCATCCGGTCACCGATGTATATTTTTTTTCTGTTTTTTTTTTCTCTTTCTGTTGGAGTGTGATCCGTTACGCTATCGTCTCCTGAACTCGCGCAGCTTGTTGTGTGAGGGGCTCTGGTTGTTGGGATTCTACAAGTAAGATGGGCTTGTACGCCATAAGACACGGTCGCCCACAGGCTGTTCACCGAGGACCAAGATTAATTTTAGACTAACACCGCCCGCCCCCCCTTTACTTGCTTCGACCTTTCCTCTCATGCTTGATATGGTAACAGAGAACTAATGCTGCTGTATCAAAGTGTTGAGAATTGCAGCAATTACCTACCTAATTCCACCTCTGTTTTCGACCTGCCCCACTTGCGCAGGCGGGTCACACAGGACGACTGAATGGCACCAGCCCATCATTTTTAATACAGAGCACCTCGAGGAGGTAGCAAGACTGCTCGATAATGGTGATAGACCTGAGATAGACAATGGCGGGACTTGAAAACTTGGCTGCGCACCTTCGCCCAATGTCAGTTACTTCATCGCAGGGGGTGAATCGAGCCCGACGGGTCGATTTGGTCGATGGCATTGGACCAAGCAAGGCTACTCTGTATTGAATTGTCAAGGCCTTTTCACTCCTCCCCAGTGATCCCTTTTCATGACATCACCACTACTCCGCACCAGTCCACCTTGTCAGGTACCAAGCACAGAGCGCTCATAATCTGACACCCACGCGTCGAACGTGTAAGATTTCGCCCCTGTAAACTAGCAATTGATGCCGGGTGTTACCTTGTGGGACCCACTCCTGGAGCTCCCCGGGAGCTTGGGCCAGGTCAAGCTCGGTGATGGATTTGGGGTCTTTGCCAGTAGGTATTCCGGAGAGCCCTAATTAGTCGACATGCTACGCCCCACGTACCCACTCGTCGCCACTGCTTTTCCTGAGCGGGCAGGGGTGGTGTTGGAGGATCTAGGAAAGGCATGGCGATGCTGGTTCCAATCTCAACAACTACCGCAAACAAAGCTCAATAGGTATTGCCTCGGGTCAATCAGTTGAAAACGGTTCCCGAAATCGGGTTGATCTCGTTTTCCACAAGTACCATACCAATAGATTAGGTGTTCCGTGACGGGTGGTACAGGAAATTGGCCGACGATCTAGATGAGGCTCCGCGGAGGTCTAGACTGTCTGGCCCAAGCACCTCGGAGCATTTCCCTTCGTTGCGATTGGGTAGGGGCATGGCCTGACTGGCCGTCATGCCACAATGGTTCCGAGCATGGGAGATACAAAGGCGAATGCGCACGACCAGCATTGTCCTCGCTTGGCATACAAAAGAATGCCCGTCCCCGAGTTCGGGTGCATTCTTGTAGATCTCGATGGCTTCCATTCTTGAGGCCCGAAACCTGCTTGCTTGTTCGGACACGGCCAACTCAAAATTATTCGCGGATGGGAGACTGGACGCACACCGTTCAAATCAAAATCATCAAATTCCTTTCCATCAAAATCTAAGGCTATGCTAGAACATGCCGATATTCCCCTTTCCCAATGCACAAATGCAACAAGCTGGGCCCCGTCCTGAAACGCAGTTGCCTCTCGGTAGTCTTCTGTATATACCCCAACAGATCTGAAAACACAGCCAATTGTCTACCCATATCGTTTCAATATGACCCGTCGGCGTCCTGTACGGCTCATTTCTATCTCGTTCGCTATCCCCAGCCAAAGATCCAGGCGATCTTTGGCGAATGTCACGTATAACAGCTAATACAAAAATGCTCTAGATCGGGAGAGGAGTTACGATTGGTATCCCGACCAGCGCTTCTTATGGGAGGAAAAGGGGACGAAATGCGACCTTGATGCCCCAAACGCCTTGTTCCGAGCACACCACAACCTTGGGAACGACGCAAGGGCTGGATCGAAGCTCAATATCCTCCTCGGCTCGATGCATTACGGAAACTAGGTGCCAATATCGCAGAAGCCAAAGCGGCAGATGGAGGAATGTACACAAGTCATTCGAGGAAGAATCCGACCACGATTCGAACTGGAAGGTCCAGGGCGTGTCGTCATTGCAAGTATGTCCCTTGCGCGTCTATGATACGCTGTCGTTTCTCGGGTCGATCGTCAAAGTCTGGGCGGCTGCCTACGGGGGGTCCCATAGTGGTTGCCATGAATCCTGGCCGTTGGCCCGTGGCCGACGCCATGAGGAGCTGACTGCTGTTGCCCACGCCGCCATAACTGCCCGTCTCGAGCGGACTCGCACCTGGGGAGGCATTACTCGCCGCCGCGGGTCCTGGCGAGTGCCACGAGGCCGTCCCAGTTGTTGCAGCGGGAGATTGAATCGGAGTTCCGTCAAACTTCGCCGCCAGCCCCGTCGTTGCACTGGGGGGCGGCGCGCCCATGTGCCCCATGGACGGTGCGCTCACGACTGTGGGCGTGTATGGCGTCCCTAGATCGGATGATTGCGGCGACGCATGGGTCAACAGGTTAGGAAGATGTTTCTTCAGCATTCTCAACATTCCCTCCTTGGTAAATGGTTTCGCGAGGACGTCATTCATTCCTAAGTGTTACCTCGGTTAGCAGCGGACCACACCAGTATTCGGCCGACATACCGTGCTTGAAGTAGTACGACACGTCCTCCTGTCGAATATTCGAAGTCATGGCGATAATTGGAGCCTGGGGCAGGTGATCGCGGATGCAAGCGGTGGCCGACACTCCGTCAAGCTTAGGCATGATAATGTCCATGAATATCAGGTCAAACTGCGGCGGGGGCTTCCGGTTGAAGAGGCTCACTGCCTCCAGTCCGTCTTTTGCACGTTCCACGGTACACCCCAGACTTGTCAGAAACTTGTGGCCGATCTTGGAACATATCTTATCGTCTTCGACGAGGTAGATGTACGGCTTCTTGGCGCCCCAGTCGGTAAACATCTCTGGCGGTGGCGCGACCGTCTGCGCAACAACCTCAGGCGGCATTCCCGGAGCCTCGATGGTGCCCGACATTGGCGGTATGGAATATGGAATGTTGTGGATGTGATCAGAGTGGAAGGGGTCGATGCCGACCGTCTGGCCCACGGGATACACTGGGAACTTGGTCAAGTCAAGGTCGTTGATCATGGACATCCCGTTGATATCCGACACGGATCCATACATGGTATTGGACTCGGCGGCCGAATCTGCCGGGGACGAATAGATTGTTCGAGACCGATCCTGCTCGCCATCGCTACAGCTATTCAGCAGCTCTCTTACTCTCCGCAATTCAGCATGGTCATCGGCGCCACCAACTGGTGATTGGTTGGCCGGCTGGTTCAATCTCGGAGCCCTGGTTTCGAGGTAGTTTAGAACCTCGTAATGTGCGTGGCGCTGCGACCCGATCACTTTCTGAAGAGCTACAACCTCCTTGAAAAGCATCTGGTTTGCCTGCGAGAGTTCGCTACACTGCGCCTGCAGCTGCTGCACCTGCTTCTGCGTCGCATAGACGTTTTCCGTGAGGCACGCGAGCTGATGTTGGCTGGCCATCAAGCTTGATCCGTCCTGCGGTTGTGCTTTCCGGGAGGATGGGGCTTTCCGTCTGATAGAGTCCAGGCTGTCTTTGCAATCGACCCGGAAGTCTGGATGTCTGAATTCCCACGTCTGCCATGCTCGTTAGTAAAGACCGAGATCGATCCCAAGCTCGAATGTAAGCAGCTTAGAACCCACATTTGCGCCGTAACGCGGAACGTTCTCATCCTGCCGCCGAACCTTGTGGAAGTCGTATTTGTTTAATTGCCGGACAAAGCTTGCAAAGTTGCTGTGTTTGAAGTGCTTTGGGAGAATTATGCTCGAGAATTTGTCGCCCTGCACATTAACATATCAGCCTCCGCCAGCGACGCAAGATGCGACCTTTCCTTGGACATACTTCAAGTACCACGAAACTATCGCCGCTGTCACCCCATCGCACTATATCCGTATAGTCAGGCTCCTCAAGCATTCTGGAGGCTCGTCAGCTTCTCAACATCTCGCTTTATCGGTCGGCATGTCCGAGGATAGACAGCGCATACTTGTAGAGCTTGCGCACCTAGTCAAGCGATACACCGTTAGCGACAACATGATATCTGCTATTCAGAGCCCTCGTGAGGCAGCAGGCTGGTGAGATAGACACTCACAAAGTCGCTCGAGGTGCTGCTCCCCCCTTGCGCTCCCGCCATCTTGTCGACTTGGCGATCGGAGATGGTAGCGTCTATTGCGTTCTGGACTTGCTGGGAACGACTCGGTAGTCCGACGCGGATCCACAACGATGGAAAGAAGTACCGGCTCTGGAGGGAATCGGGCGGAAGAGGAAGATCAATGCTCGGGCGTGGATTAAATTGGTGCAACTGAACGAGACTCTCAGTTTCGCTTCTCCAGCGGCAGTGCGGAGTGCTGGGAGTCTGCGACAGACCGGCAGTATTGCTTTTTCTAGTCGCCTGTGTCCGCCGGACCGCGGTACCGCTCTCTCTCCGTCGCCTCCTGCTTCTATTTCTTCCTCCCTTCTCTCCTCCGCGTATCCGTAATCTTAGTGCCGTTTCTTTTCTTTTTTTCTATTCCAGGAAAGCCTGTCCTCCCGTCTTTTCTTCGCGATTCAGTCGTCGTAAGTGGTCGCGGCCGAGTTTTTGGCGGGACAATGGGAGGTTGCCAGTAGACTCAGAAGTCGATAGCTCTGCGTTCGGTGTAAAATTCTGTCGGTTGTGGCTCGGAGCTTTCTTTTCGCTGTCCTGGAAAGACCTCCATTTAACTGGTTGGAGCCGAATTGAAGACCTCGTGGATTGCGCGGTCTGGTGGGAAGCTTGTTCCCTGGTACCGTGGGAGGAAACGAGGTTAGGGTGTGGGCAGAAATGGATGGAATGGAGATTCCGTAGGCGACACCAATATGCCGGGTTTAGCTTGGCATGCCGGTCAGGTCTTGCGGGAGATGGAAACTCAGGTCCACCTTCGTAGTAGCGTCAGGTGTTGCTGCTTGCGACTTTCGTAGGCATTTTTAGCTTCGGGGAAGCCAATATTAAGGTCCCTTTGCAGAAGAGGACGTCGGTTGCGAGAAGAACGGAGGTAGTTGGCATGGGCCGGGCTCGGCGTCGTCTTCCCCGGCATCCTGTAAAACCTAATAGACATTGCACGCTGCATCGAGAGGGGTGGGCATAAGGGCGGGCGGGCAGCGGGATGGGGCGGAACTTGGAAGGATCAGCAGCAAATCTGGGGCGCATATTTTTTTTTTTGAGAGGTCTCCTCAACATTCCGCCCAAAGCACGGGGCGCCCAGCGGCACGGAAGTATTTGCCTTGCCGCTAGACACTCCGCAAAGTGCGCTGTGACCGGCTGTTCCTCCACTAAGCGCTGCTATGCCAGAGAAACGGACCCCGGTTACCAGGTCGTGACGTCTTGTCTCGTACCACGCATCCAATTCCACAAATGCTCACCTTTGTACAGCTACAAAGGTAAACCGCGACAGTACGCCCAATTGGAGGAGTGACGCGCGTGGTATCTGGAGTTCGGCAATAACTTCTGCCACACAAATGTGCCACCTACGATGCGGAAGGCCGATTGATGGGATTGGAGTCGCATATTCTTTCTGCAGCTCTCAAGCACCTTGAATCCGGAAGGGACTACGTGAGAGAGATAGCGTGGTCTCTCCATGCGTCAAAGCTCTTACCAATCTACGCACAGAGATTTGATACCAGCGTCAGGCAGGTGTTGCTGAAAATGAGATTTGACACAGATCCGGCCCCGCATGGCACCCTACTACTGGATTAGGCCGTGTTGGAAAGAGATATGCTTCTCTACCGAGGCGCAAATAAAGCTGCCTCATTCTGTGGTTATGAACGGATACATTGCCGGAACCGACCTTGAACCGAAATGGCAGAACTTACTTCCAGAGCTTTCGTACTCGGCTGGATCTCGAAACGATCAAGGGACCGCAGAGGATAAGACGAGCTCGTCGGTACTTCAGTTGCGCTTCAAAACAGTCTACTCGGAAAGCGGCACCTCTGGGTCGACCCCGCTATACCAGAAACAGCGACTGTGACCGTGCTGGGAAGAAGGTACTTCACGCTTCACCCAAGCACTTGAGCTCCGTATAATGACTTCGTATAACTTTGCGGTGAAAGGAACGGAAGGCGGATTGAAAGATGGCCTTTCTTCGTACACCGCCGAAGATGCGGTCCTCTCATTCGGGATGCGATGCATTGCGTTCGATATCCTTTTCTTTTCTTTTTGAATGCAGGGAACCAAACTGGGGCTTTTTGTAGTTGCTCCGAAAACATCGAGAAACGCCGCCCGAACATCAAAGCCGGACAAGCTGAAAAGGACTTCCTGCCACCAGCTTCTGAGTCTTCCGGCATCCTTCTTTAATGGCCGGCCACATCCTGTCAGCATGGGACATCTTCTGTTGCAAGCTGCTGTCCAAATTCGCAATTGCTTGAGATCTGCAAGCGCCGAGAATGTGGCATCAATGCCGCCTCAACTGTCGACCAGCCGGCAGGCGGGCATGCTGTGGCGCCTGCTAGTCTCGATTAGCCTCCGATCGAAAGAAGCAACGATCGGCCAGCTAGTTCGTCATTGTAGTGGCCTAGTTACATTGTTTGGCCCTCCTTCCTTGTATCCCTTGCCTCCCTGTCCTAATGTGATACCTTGCAAATGGGTCGTGTCGATATAGTATTGCTATTGCAATGATAGCCGGAGACGGAGAGGTAGCTGTCATTCGATCTACATTTGTAGGTGAAGAGAGCATCGGACGACCAAGATGCACGAGACAATCTCATTGGAAGGTTACAAGGCTTGGGGCTAAGGCAAGTTGTACATATAGAAGCAATCTGGCATATATCCCGTTGCCCTTGCTACCTGGATGAACGAAACGCGATAGGCTTTTGGGAGCCACACCCCCAC
>Ga0247774_1001499_pt1 | contig 11718 bp, 11 predicted proteins | sample UWRJL001104B6_FD_179933 | JGI IMG/M metagenome (GOLD analysis project Ga0247774, IMG submission 179933) | Plant litter microbial communities from Arlington Agricultural Research Station in Wisconsin, United States - UWRJ-L001-104B-6 | ecosystem: Environmental > Terrestrial > Plant litter >... | reverse complement strand
CTTTCTTGATTGATTGTTGATGTATCTAGAGAGTCTCTATGGAGATGGCGGGGAAACATGTGTGCCCTCAAACCCTATCCCTAACGGGTCGGTTTGGGGAACCACAATCCTAACCGAATAGTAGTCGGTCTGGACAAAGATGATTCCATGATAAGTAGATCAAACGATGGGTTCTAAAGCTGACTCCGATGGGCTCTATAATGTTATTTCAATCTTTAGTTACCAGCCCAGAGAGAACGTTAAGAGAATACGATATCTGGAGTTGACCATCTACCTTCCCGAAGACCTCCAGCAGGTGGCCTTTCGGGTAGTATCTCAAATATCCAAACGTGACCGATCCACCTAAAGGTGGAATCGTAAATGGCAAAAAACGGTGTACATGTAGCCTTCCGGGCTCATTGCGCAACCCCTCTGGCCCGAATTCAACCCCACACTCGACGCAAAGGTTGGCAACAAATGATCACAGGAGGCAGTACAACAGCCACATAAACCCCCGGCCCGTTAGAAATCCTCCCTTAATTGATCTTTTCGTCATTCCTCCCAGTTGAAAATTTCATGTGATTGGATGTTGATGCAATAGTTTCAGAATAGTGCTGCTGATGACTCTCGAGTGAGGCATCCCCACAATGGGTTTCCATACTCTTCTCTAGGAGTCGGTGTCGGTGATCTTCCCCTCAGCTTCGGGGGTCGCAGGTAAAGAGGTCCGATCTTTGACTGGCCGACCTCGCTTCTTTCGGCCGCAGTTATGTATGTGCGCAAGATGACGGTTCCAGGAGTGGTTATTGAATCCGTAGGTGTACTCGAAACGAATCTTTCCAGGATACTTCTTCGTCTTCTTGTCGTAGTGCCTGGTGAAGTGATCCTTTCGTCGGAACTTCTTACCATAACATCACTGATAGTAAGTAGGCGACTCGTTTGCGTGGAACTTCGTGTTGAGGTGGCGATCGAGGTCCTTTCTTAACTTGAAGCTCTTGGCGCACCCCGGTCTCGGACAGTCGTACATGCTGTGATTGGGTAGTTCATAGCTGTGAGTTTCCATTAGAGCTCGGGGCTTTAATTTATGGCGGAAATAGGAGCATGCTAGCTTGCCGCTCGCGGCCTGGGTCCGCTACAGAGCCCTTGATGCCGTTGTTGGAAGGAAAGAGATCCTCTAGCTCTAGTTGCGAATGTTGGCTTTTGGTCTTGACATCACATGGGACCGAGGACTGGGGCGAGTTACCGGCTGGATTCAGTATGAGCTATATAGGAGCCATGAGTGATGTGCCGACGTCATCTTGTGGAGATAAAGATTGTTGAGGTAGAGGGTCCCAGCTCGGGCTCGAAGTCGAGGTATGCAGGTGATGGTCGCGGGGAACATCAACACCTGACGGGCTCCACGAAGCTGGGTTCCGAGATGCGGGCAGGCTGGATGCGGAAATTGAGGAGGTCCAGCTAGACAAGGTGTATGGATCGAGCAAAGGATCGAGTTGAGGATCTGGAGACAGCAGATTTAATTGAAAATCCTGAAAAACATCAGAGGGTAGCGCTCCCTTAGATGGTAACTGAGACGGACTGGCTATACTGTGGACAATAGAAGGTAATCCCTCTTGTTGATGCAGCACCTCTGCTGCCTTCACGATTCACCGAGCGAGGCTTTGAGGAGCAGTAGCATGATAGTAGCCTCCCTAAGACTAAGAGATATATATATATTACGATAATACGCATAGCAGGGAGGGAGTAAATGAAATGGAAGACAGTAGGCTACGCTACTGCACAGTCATGCTTCATAAACAGAGACGCCTGCTTGAAATCCTTAGGACGACAGCGATGTGAGACGCCTACCATCTGCACACTCACTTTTAACAGGCTAGAGGATGACTAACCAACTAGGAGTGAGGTATACCTTCACCGAACCTATTTACCTTGCTTCCCCCGGGAATCATCCAACTTTTAACGATCCACAAATGACATGACTTGTTCACTATGACGCCCTCCGTTTTGAGTATCGGCCTCATTATCATGAATCTTACCGCCGCAGCGGGAGAGCAGCCGAATTGTGCCGAAGGACATACTCGGATGTGCTGCAACCGGGTTGATAGACAAGGGCCCCACTGTGTAGGTAAGTATCCCCATCAAAGTTGTTGCCATAGGCCCCTGGTAAAACATCGACACTAGAAAGCCAGGCCCAGCAGATCCCTCACCACCAAATGATAAATATCTTGTGAGCAGTACTATCGTGCGCCAATAGTATGCTGTATGCCAGAAGTAAGTACCCATCAATTGCAACTCTCCTCTATCCTTTCTTCTATATGAATGATAGAATGGCCGCTAAAACGAGCCTCAAGGTTTCGGTGCGACCGGCTTGGTACTGCTCCGGCGACAATAGGAAGGGAATTCTGAGGACTATTAAGAAGAAGGAAAAGATAGAGAATCAACTACAGCTAGCTTATTACAAGCCCGCCGTAGCTGATAACTCTTAGGCAGGGTGTGAAAGGAGTTCTATGGGGCTAGAAGCCATGGATCTAACACGACACCAGACGCATATATTAGGATCTCTTGCACCCAGGGCTGAGATGCTCAACTCTAGATGCGGTCTGAATGATTAATATGGATTAAGGTGCTGTGGTGGCACTCGTCGGAGAATCCTTGCTTGGCTCTTTAGGGCGTGCTATCCTACGGGGCTAAGATTATTAGTTAGTAGAAGTTGGTACGGACGAGGCTAACTTTGCTGCGAAGCCATGGATTAACAGGCATTAACTGGCATCGTTAGTAAACCTTACCAACCAGTATCACCAAATGCCGCCGGCAGGTAACACCAAAAAGTAAGTGTGATTCATGCTCTCCGAAGGCTTTTTGATATTGGCTACAGACGACTGAAATAGGAGTTCAAAAAAGGAAAGTCTGGACTGATAGCGACAGACAGCCGCAGATATCTGCGCTCCCTGGTCGTTGGTTTCCATTTTATGATGCAGCTTTGAATCACAGCATCAAGCCCTGTCTTATTGGCTCCAAAGCCAATCTACGTGGGCCATTATATGTGAACCCCTTTTAGGCAGTAGTTAAGAGTGAGCACCTGTTGGAATAGGGCCTTAGCGTACAACCACACCCCGAATCTCACTTGAAGACCAACCCGGAGAAAAGGCGCCTGGTCTTGTTCGGTCTGGCTGTAACGTCTGCTAATTATTGTCAATGTTCCTCCCCCTGGAATTTCTGTGTAGCCACCGAGAATGCCGACTTCTGATCCTGTATGTGTGACCAGAAGCCGCTAAGAAAAAATTGGAAGGCTGTTGGACTCTATGAATGTCAGCCTCAGCTCTCACAGGAAAGTTCGGCCCAAAATTTGCCGCCATCCTATATCCTACGCCCCTTCCGTCTATCAAAGCCTCTCATTTCGGGAAACGGAATCGCTAACATAATACCGTACCGTTCAACGTTGGTGATTCTAGACTCGACGTGACCACGAGCAAGCAAGGCAACGTTACGCGCCGCCCGCGACGCCAGCATTCGAGGGGACCGGAGCAAGTCTCATTCCGTGGACATAACGTGAGCTTGAAGATTGAAGGAAACTTACTCGAGAGACTAGTTGTCCCCCTTTATATGTTCGATTCTGGTTTTCTCGGACCTTGCCCGTAGAAGTGAACGGCCAATTTTCATGTGTGAAGTATAAAGTAAGAAGGATTGAACTATGTATATGTGATAGAATCCTAATCTGGATCAAGGTGAAAGTTTTTCTTTTCTGTTTGAAACTTGGATAGCACCATTCATTCCTTCCGCGTAGTCCAGCGGCATTGCCTACCATGCGATGATCTGATTCACTTATCATTTGGATCCTTTTTGTACTCAATGTTCTGGACCACTTTGATAACAATGTCGGTCGCAACATAGGCGCCGGTCTTATACAGGTCCAAATACGGCGTGTAGGCTGGGTGCGTCAGGTCGGCCTTGACTTCGTTGGACCCGCCATCGGTGCCGCAGCCGATGATGGCGGCTTTCTTATCCTTGTCTGACGGGGCTGCGCCGCCGTCAATCGTGTTAGCGATGTCGCCGTACCAGACGAGGGAGTTTTTCCTGCTTGTCATGAGCTTGGCTGCCACGAGCACCGTCTCGAACGTGAATATGGTCCATTCACCGCAATCTGGTGCCTTCGACCCCGTCATATTCAAGAACCTGTAGAGGGGCTCTTCCACCGAGATGCCGTCCTCATCAAGGACAGGGTCTCCATCAGAGTCCAGCCTTTCTTGGAGACCGGTGGCACTTTTTTTTTTAAACCTTGTCAGTAATTTCTCATTTTTCACCCTCAATTTTCCATCAGATTGATGTGGCTTGTACTCACTACTCGCGAAGAGCCGCCGCAGTGTAGGCGATGTCATCGACTTCTACATCTTGCGGGGTGCCTTGGGGTCTCTTATAGCACAGGAGAGTTTGCACCTCCCCAGGGTAGCAGACAGCCTCTGCTGATACGGAGCGGCGCTGGTGCAGGGCGCTGGTGAGACCCGCTGTGGCAAGGAACTGTAGAGGCAGGGTTGGCAGCATGGTGTCCAAGATTGCACTCTTTTAAGCTTCAGTAATGGCGTCAGCCTTGGGCGAGAACAGATGATTGATGGAGAGAAGGGTAGACATGAGAAACTTGGACCATTTCCACCACTGGGGGATCATCTAGCTTTATAACACATGGCCGAATGCTTTGACATGTCTGTCGAAACTGGTGATGTCTGCAATAGCCCTCTTCTAACGTGCTTCCCTCCAGTCAGCAGAGTTCTTTTCCAAACCTATCGGTAAACGAGCCAAGCGAATAGAGGCATAACTAGGCAGAAATTTCAAGCAATTTAATGAAAAGGGCCTAAAAAGACCAACGCGTTGGTGGCAGATTTGGAATTAAATCCCGATGTTGGCTTCAAGGCTATACCTGTGGTGATGAACCGGACGAGGGGTGGCTGAGCGTTACACAGGGCGGATATATTAGGCGAGTGACACGCGCAACTTCCCGCGTGTTGACAAGTTAAGAGGTTGCTGTTGGGAGTGGGTCCACTTTCCTGGTTAAAATGGGCACAAGGTATAACTCCCCGAGTGCCGATGGCGGTGGGCGCCTCTGCCGGCAATTGGTTGTCGGGAGCCTTTGTTCACCGGGCACGCCGCCAATTCAATCAACATCACGCCCGTCCCCTCAGTTAGCAACTGCTGTTGGTTAAGTGTTGCAGCCAACAGAATCCATACCGGAACGCTCGTGATTGGACTTGGCCTTCCCGAACACATCACTGCACAGCTTTCCCTGACTACCTAATCTCTCGATATTACTAGAATATCGGCCAACAACAGAAACGATACGGATCTCTACTCGAACTGAGTAATTTTCCATTCACCCATTCACTTCTAGAGGACCAATAACACCGGCGGCATCACGGAGAACTTAGAAATTTTTCCGTCAATCAAAAATATACCCCGATATTGCTAATGATCTCCATTGCGAGCGTGCTCGGTCCAACACAGCTACGCCTCCATGTTCATCCGTGAAGGCGAAGCTTATCAGGAAAATGGAGATAACTCGGAAGTGCCCTTGAAGGTGGGCATTTCATAGCCGCACTGTCTATAGATCTTGATAGCGATCTTGGCCAATCGTGTTTGAATTAAGAACCCAAACTCCCCCCTTTTTTTCCTGCACGCATTATGACAGTAGATCCATCACACCACACTGGATGTCGAGTAGCGTCGTACCATCTTCAGCCCGTTCTAGTCGCTAGCTGTAGCTAGATATTGTAGCATTGCTCGCCATCATGTCCTTTTTGGCCCTCCTCATTGTGTTGCCCATCCTGCTCCTACACTCGCCGGGGGTGGGGGCTCGATGGGCTGCTAAGCCGGTCCCTAGACCCGAGACCTTCCCCGGCCTCGAACAGGTGCCGGATACCGGACCCTTGGTTCGTATCAAGATGACTATGTCGTGCCAGGCTTCCCCACAGCTGACTCGAAATGTTCCCTTAGCCGCCGCCCGAATACATGATGAGCAACGTGTACAATATCTTCGGCGTGGCTCCGGACAAAGGTCAGACTTGACGGAGTGCGGTTGCCGTAGCGATGCGCATCTAGGTAACTGACCGAAAGCTCTAGGCGAAATGGACGGACCCGATTGGGGCAAATACGGGACCCTCGACGGCTACCTAGCGACCTTGGGAAGAAACCTCTCAACTCACAGCACGGCCAATGCAACTACGAAGAGACAGGGCGGCGGCTCCTGGTGGCTAACTGAGCTTGGCCCTCGTGGAAAGGTATGGCTAGAAACGTTTAAGAACATTGAAGAATAAGCACAAAGGGCTAACACCCAGGCTCGATTAGGCACCGCTAGTCCAAGACCCAACATATAAGTTTTGGAGAAATGTCAAGGACTACGGAGCAAAAGGAGATGGCACAACTGATGATACTGTTGCTCTCAACGCCGCCGTTTCTGACGGCGGCCGCTGCGGGAAAACGTGCGGCAACACGTTTACCATGGGCGCCATCGTCTACTTCCCGGTGAGAAAACCATCAGCTCCCAATAGCTCATGCTATCGGCACACTAACAATGAAGACAGCCTGGCACGTACAGGGTGTGCAAGCCGATCATCCAGTAAGAACACCGATTTAGAGTTATGGATGGAAAATTGACAAGCGGGAAAAACCAGGCTGTACTACACGCAATTCATCGGAGATCCTCACAACCGGCCTGTCATCAAAGGTTGCGAAACATTCGAAGGCATTGGTCTCATCGACACGGACGTGTACATTCCGGGAGAGTAGGCGCTTTCCCCCCTGGCCTCTTCGTCCACATTGAAAGGACTCCTTGAACTCTATAGACTGATACGGAGAATCGCCTAGGAACGGGTCGGAGTGGTATATCAACCAGAACCAATTCTTCCGTCACATTCGGAACTTCGTGTTTGATCTGACGGCAATGCCTCGGAAGACCGATGACAATGACCAGCCTTTGTCGCCGACGGGCATCCACTGGCAGGTTTCGCAGGCCACGACGCTGCAGAACCTCAAGTTCATCATGCCGCGCAGGAAAGACGCGACTCACGTTGGCATCTTTACGGAAAATGGCTCGGGCGGCTTCGTTTCTGGTATGTTACCCTTCTAGGCTCCCTGAACTTCAACTAGCATTTTGCGGCAGGCTAACACGAAGTAGATCTAGTAAGTTTCACCACAACAGCCGCCTCCCCAGAAGCCCTGGCACGGCTGCTCACATATGGAGTCAGGAGTTTGAAGGTGGCAACATTGGCTGGCGAGTTGGTATGTTCCTGGCGCGCTCATGACGTCCTTCCTCGGTAGCTAGCTCCCCGCCTAACAGATTGATATGTGATGTAGGAAACCAACAATACACGGCCCGAAATCTCGTGTTCAACGACTGTACCACAGCTGTGCAAATGATCTGGGATTGGGGGTTCAACTGGCAGCAGGTACGATAACCACAGGCACGGCGCACTAGCTTCAAACTGTGGTGTGCTGAGTAAACGCCCGAGCTGAGGTAGCTGTGAGCGCAGAGTTTTTTCTCGCTAACGTTACATGTAATTGAACAGATCAAAGTTACCGGAAGCGCCATCGCCTTCAACATTACTGGCAGGGGCGGCGATAGAGATCAAGTGAAGCAAGGCACTGGATCCATCTCCATCATTGATTCCACTTTCACTAATGTCCCTATTGGTATTCTAACGAGCCAGCGAAAAGATGATCCCCCCAATATTGTCATTGACAATTTGCAGCTGGACAATGTCGGTGCAGCAGTGTTGTCAGAGCAAGGAAATATCATGTTGCAGGGAGGCTCAAAGGTCATCCCGCTCTGGGCGGCCGGTCGGCGCTACAAGGCCGGAAAAGGATCATACGAGGTCGGCATGGTTGACGGCGCGCCCGCTAAGCCACCGGGGCTCCTTTCGGGGGGCAAGCTGTTCGTCAAGTCTCGGCCGCAGTACGAGAACTTGGGAGTGGGTTCTTTCCTCGTCGCGACGCAAGCTCCGTACAACCTCAACAACCTCGGAACGGGCGACCAGACGGCCGGTCTTAATCGGTTCCTTGCAGATGCTGCGAGTTCTGGAAAGATTGCCTTCTTCCCCGCCGGCATCTACCTCGCACAGGGAACGGTCAAAGTTCCCCCGGGTTCCAGGCTCCAAGGATCGAGCTGGTCGCAAATCATGTGCACCGGATCGTATTTCAACGACATGAACAACCCGAATGTATTTATCCACGTCGGTGAAAAGGGACAGGGTGGCAGTGTCGAAATCGTCGAGATGATCTTTAGCGCCAAGGGGCCGACGGCTGGTGCAATTATGGTGGAGTGGAACATCAACTCCAGCGGCCCCGGAGCGGCAGGTATGTGGGATTCCCATATTCGCATCGGAGGTGCCAAGGGATCCGACCTGGACATGGGCGCCTGTCCTAAAGGTAGCACGAATTACCAGGCATGCGCCTGCGGCTCTCTTCTTCTCCATATTACCCCCGAAGCCTCTGGCTATTTCGAAAATGTGTGGGCTTGGGTTGCCGACCATGACAACGACCGTCCGATTTACAAGTTGAAGGACACATCGAGCACCCAGATCAGTCTCTTCAGCGCAAGGGGGATACTCATCGAGTCCCAAAATCCAACGTGGCTATACGGAACCGGCTCTGAACATGCAGTTCTCTACCAGTACCAGCTACATAAGGCTAAGAATGTGTACATGGGACACATCCAGACCGAGGCACCGTACTTCCAGCCACGGCCGGCGGCGCCTCTGCCATTTGGCACATCGGTTGGCAAGTTCCCAGCGGATCCGACTTTCGAGGATTGCACCACAGCCGGGTGCAAGGTGGCGTGGGGCCTTCGGGTTATTGATTCTTCTGACGTCTACTTCCACACCCTCGGCCTGTATAGTTGGTTCAATGACTATAAGCAGTACTGCGTCGATCGCGAGAACTGCCAACAGAAGATTTTGCAAATAATAGGCTCCGATAAGGTGGCAATGTACAACATCTTCACCAAGGCCTCGGTTGAGGTGGCATCTGGAGGCCCGGGGAACACCATCTACCGCAACGATTCCAACCAAAGCGGGTATACGTCCCAGGTTAATGTCTGGTTCCCCGGCCCAGGCGAAGAAGAAAAAGAAGATACCGTCTACCTTGGGACCGAGATTTACACAAAGCCGAGCGCGACTTGTGAAGCTCCCTGCGTCTTTGTCCTCCCGCCCAGTCCGCTTGCCAGCAATACGACGATTCGTATCCCACCTTACAAGACATCTTTGGAAGTTGGCCATTCGGAAGGCACGAGGTTCGTGGTAACGACAACAACGATCACGATTCGCGTGCCTGACATCACTACCGACAAGATTCCCATGTCCAACGTGAATATCACCAAGGGTATAACGGCCGGTGCCCCATTTTACGCCGACCCGAGCGTCGATATCCCTCCAGTTCCTATCCGCGTTACTGGTGTCGAAGGCGGTACAACGACCCGAATGGTCACGCTTCCCCCGTGGCCCATGGTGACAGCCCAACCAGGTTCTAGCGCCTCGGGTAACAGCAGCACAGGTTCAACAATCCCTGTTGCAATTCATCCTACTCCCACAGCGGTGGCGTCGGTGCTGAGCGACGACCTGCAGGGTCCACCCACGAGCCTCGTGCTCCCATGCCCGCAAGGCAACCTCCTGACGGTGACTGAGCTAGATGCAACCATTACCCTCGGTGACTGCCATGGATCTGTGACGTTCTGGAAGGCATGTGCGCCGACTACAACAAGGGGAATGGACGCCGCACCGTCGGTGACGCTCAACATCGAATGTGCCATGTACACTGGGACAAGATACGTCGGCGTACTCCCATGGCCAACCGGGGAGGTGATACCGATTCCTACACCACCGCCCCAGGACGAAGATGAAGATAACGACGAGGATCCCTGGATACCCTGCGACGCTTGGTTCTTCAGCGTATGCGGCCCTGCCTCATCCAGACCCCCCCTCCAACCTGAGTGAACTCACGTACTAACGCAGACTCCTACTAGATTTGTATCGATTGGCCCGAGCTCAAGATAAAAGGATGGAAACTCAGGTTTCCCACGGGGCGCTACAAGGGGTGAGTTTCCAAAGGCATCAAACTCTTTTTATGAGCTATGAGACTAGCTTAGAGTCGACGTCACTAACTGCCAATTTCAACCTAGAGGCCCACCGCCCCTGAAGCTGCCGGACCCCATCAAAATCAAAGGCACTCTGCCGAAATGGCCGGTTTTGACGTAGGTAGCCCTTATTTACTGCCTATTTACGCGCTTCACCTAACCAATATCCGTGCAGCATACCGCCAAAGGGACAAGTTCCAACCCCTCCTAAGCCTTCAACTTGCCACACCGAGTCGGCAGAAATCTGCAGAACGGTATCATCGTATGGTGGAATCGTCCGCAGCGGAACTACCAGAACCACAACGACAAGGACAGCCGAGGATTGCGCAACCGTATATGGATGCGCCGTTGAAGATTTCGCCACCGAGACAGAGACCATGTCGGCATGCACAGTCACGTCAAGCCCCATCGGAGCGCGAGAGGTAGCGGTAGAAGCAGCAGCAGCGGCAATACAGGCAGATCCTCCGCTGGCGCCGGCACCCGCTCAAAACTGCAACTATGAACTGGAGGATTCTGTCGTCCTTCCAGAGGACCCAAAAAATGTTGACAGCATCCGGGTCTATCTGAGGACAACTCAAAATCCGCAGACCGGCAGAGCGTATATTGAGACAGCAACAGAAGTGCGCACTAGGGCAGGGGATTTCACCGCATTTTTCTACATTCCCGACTTCCCTCGGTCGGCTATTGATATGTTGACCCGCGCAAAGAGACAATGGAAGGTAAGCCGCTGTGCTGTTCGATCAAAGTGACGCCTTCTTGTTCTGACAAACTGGGAACAACCAGATCGATGACGCCTATCAAATCCCAATAGGGATCTCTGAATCCTTAAACAGGGTGGTTAGGGTGAGGTATAATCAAGAACTCGGTCCTTACCCCATAGTCGACCCTTGGAAAGACGCCATGAAACCCTGGGAGCAACATGCCGCAAATAAACGGGCTGTTAACCACCCTCACGCCCACACCCACACCCCTGACCCCGCCGGCGACGACACGGAACATGAAGCACAAACGCCGCGACATGTCGTGTCAGACGCCGAAGCTCCTAGTTCGGCCAGAAACATAAGTAGTCGGCTGCAAAAGAGGGCAGCTCCCAAAGAAGACTGGAATTCTGCGTGGGGGCTCGGTTTCATTTCAATACCTCCGAACATTGCGTGGGCGAGCCTCTCTGTGGCAAAGTACGACTTCGATACCCAAGAGACGGTTTACGCGTTCAACCGCGATGAGAGCGACGGCCGCTATCAGACTCTTTATAATATTGAACAAGACTTTGAACCTAATAACCCGGTAGGAGTTCTCCCTCCACTCCAAGCTCCAGGACACGATCCAACGGTCACACTAACGTGGCGAAGGAGTTTCTCGGCCGCTTTTACACAGCCGTTGACGACACCTTGAATTACGGCGGCGCTCAGAGCCTTGGGCGGCAATTCTTGCCAGACGCCAGATGGCACGGGACTGGCACCTCGTCCCATCTCATTGGAAAAACTCTTGGGTCAGCAAGAGAAGCGACCATGGTGTTGATGAAACAGAGAATTGCAGGTCCAAATCCTCCGCCTGGCATTCCTGATCACGAGAAAGATGCTTTCATACTTTACCACAGGTTTTTGGAAGTTCCGCTCGAACCGTGGATACGA
>Ga0247774_1001498_pt1 | contig 11729 bp, 1 predicted proteins | sample UWRJL001104B6_FD_179933 | JGI IMG/M metagenome (GOLD analysis project Ga0247774, IMG submission 179933) | Plant litter microbial communities from Arlington Agricultural Research Station in Wisconsin, United States - UWRJ-L001-104B-6 | ecosystem: Environmental > Terrestrial > Plant litter >... | reverse complement strand
CTGCCATCAGGAATATCCTTCGCGTCGGGTTCTTGAAACTACCCGGCTGACTAATCAATATGTGGCCCGTAACCAATCTGTTGCCGTTGTGGCTTCTCGTAGTAGCGTCGTCGACCGGTCTCCAAACTCTAACCCTTTTGTCCTGTTACAAAAAGCTTAAGGCGCTAATTAGTTTTAGAAGATTTACTATAAGATTTTAATACGCGATTAGATATAGTGCCTAGATATAGTTATACAAAAGCGTAAAAAAAAAAGGATCTATAAAATCTATCGAAGAATACGGAATAATAGGTATTTAAAATATAGTTGCTAGAATATCGACTTTAGAAGGGGAATCCTATTATAATCCGATTTTATAGCTACCTAATAGAATATTAGAAGAATATTAGACGATATAAGTATACTATCTAGAACCGTTAAGGTTACGGTTAGATTACGATAGATTACCGTAAGTATAGTAATCTAGGATTACTATAGATTACGGTTAAGACCGTAAGCTACCGTAATCCCCTAGAAACGGAACGAGCATATAAGCTCAGGAAACCCCCTATATTTAGAATCATAGTCCCTATCTAGATAGTTATTAATATCGTCTTCTACACCTCTCTAGAAGTAACCCTCAGTATCTTACGCCTCTATTGCTCAGACTACACCCTTACCTCCTGCTAACAGAAACCCCAACCCTAGTCAGACTCCCTCTCCAGAGTCTGGGTATAACAACTTATTAATCTAACTATAAGGGCTATCCTATAATATTTATATAAATAGCTAACGCTTTTAAGGTAGGTTCGATATATTAAGCTAGCTGTAACAGGGCGACAAGGGCTAGGGTTCGGCGACCGATCGGCGGCGCCTTAGCGACGCTACTACAGAGGGCTATAACAGCAACAGATTGGTTACGAGCTGCATATTGATTAGTCAGCCGGATAGTTTCAAAAACCCGTTACAAAGGGAAAGTCCGGATGGTAGAACGGATGGATATATCTTTAAAAAGGGTTATCCTCCTCTATGAAATTAAAAGATAACAGGCTTTAGTTTTTACCTTAATCAATCCCTACCTTCGTCTTAGACTAATCTCAGTACGAAATATTATTACCAACCCCGCACTTAACCCTAACCCTAGCGCTAGACTACATTAGATATTATTAACTACCTTCGTTAGCGCTTCGTAGCACCTCCCGTTACAATTCTAAAGCCTCTACCCTTAGGGAGATAGAGCCGGTTAAGATAGCTAACGGAAACGCCCCTATCCCATAATCCGTAACTCAGGATAATAGCTCCCCTAACCCTATACTTACAGCCTTAGAAAGAAAGCAATAATAACTTTAGGATATCGCTATTATAAACGAGCCTATAATAGCAGAATAATATAGATCCTTAAAACACTAGATTAAAAACCTAAAAAACCTTATATAGTATTACCTAGATCTCGCCTAGCTAACCTAGGAAATATAAGCTATATAGCGAAATTAGAAGAATATATAAAGCTATACTATAAAGCCGACCTTTTACTAATCTATAGAAAACGATAATTCCAATTATTCGGAATTTAGGCCCCCGGAGTCTAGTCCCTTTAACTCTAACTATAAAACCCTTAAAAGTCTTAATACTAAATATTATATAACTAAACCTAGTATTAAGATTAGTAAAATTATTAAGCTTTTAATATATAGTAATCTATATTAATAGGGAGAATAAAAAGATAACCTTAACCGCTTATTCCGAAGCGACTCCGAAAGATATACGATAGCTATCCGAAAAATCGATAAGGTATTCGATTTCGTAAACTCGTATATACGCTCTCTCTAGAAAGTTAAGATCCGTTATATACTAAACGTAGAAATACACTATAATACCTTTATCTAATAAGTATAAAAGATAATTAATAACGGTACCGATAGAAATATTTTTTTATATAAGAAATATAATATAGCGTAATAAATAAAAGAATAATCTCCGTTCGAATTCGATACCTACCTTATTAGCCTTAAAGCTTTAATAAACGATATTAATAACCATAGCTTAATAATATCCTTTTTTATAAAATTATAACAGCCGCTTCGAAACTAAATAAAGGCTTCGGGAGATACCCTACTAGAAAATCGCTAATAAATAGTAGCTAAAGTATAACGCGTTTAGGAGGCCACTTTCGGACGGATATCCTAGAAACGGAGCCACTCCGACTAGTATACTCGAGATCTATCGCCGAAAAGGGCTCGTTAAGCATACGACAACCGTTCTCAGAACTATTACCAACCTAACCCCTACCTAAGCTATAGCTATTATAACTACTATAAACGGTATAATTATAAAGGGCGCTTAAAAAAACGTAGGTACGATTATAAGAAAGAGAGTCTTTTCTTTTTTTCCGATATTAAGGATCGAATTAAATACTAATACTATAACTATAAAAAAATTAGCTATTTTAGCTATAACTATCCGAAAAAACATATCCACGCTATTAGCCATTCGGGCTCTCGCTCCCTATCTCGCTCCTTATTATACTACTTAGTATACTTTTCTATATACTCTCTATTTTACGTATTTACTCTATCGTATATTAAAATACCTTTACCTACCTCGTCTAATATATTAAAAAACTAGAATAGCCCCCTAGAGGGGTATCTTCTGTTTTTAAAACTAACGGTATAATTAGTAGCTAAGGTACTAAATATCGGATTTATATCGGCTTCGATATATAAGCTAAAGCAGATTTAGTTAGCATTAACTTCGTACGAAAACTAGGACTACAAGATACTAGTTACCAATATTAAAACCTTATACTTATAGTAGTAAATTAGCTACTAATTTAAATCTATAGCACTTATACCCTCCGCCTCCAGCTTATAAACCATAATAATAAAACCTTTACTATCTTATATACGTATATCGCTATCTAATATAACGCTAATAAGCTAGAAATTCTTTTAGGTATACCGGGACTTTTAGCTTCGTAAATTATTATCGATATAGCATAACACTAATAGGAATACTTATAACAGGACAAAAGGGTTAGGGTTTGGAAACCGGTCGACGATGCTACTACGAGAAGCCACAACAGCAACAGATTGGTTACGGGCCACATATTGATTAGTCAGCCGGGTAGTTTCAAAAACCCAACACGAAGGATATTCCTAATAGTAGAATGGATGGGAATAATGTCTTTAAGAAGGGTTATCTTCCCCTATAATTTTAGAAAATAATAGGCTTTAGTTTTTACCTTAATTAATACCTACCTTCGTTTTAAACTAATTTTAGTATAAAACATTATTACCAACCCCGCACTTAACCCTAACCCTAGCGCCAAACTATATTAGGTATTATTAACTACCTTTATTATCGCCTTATAGCACCTCCCGTTATAATTCTAAAGCCTCTACCCTTTAGGGAAATAGAGCTAGTTAAAATAACTAACGGAAACGCTTCTGCCTTATAATCGGTAATTTAAAACGATAAAACCCCTAATCCTATTTTTTTTATTATAAAAAAGAAGAGATAGTAACTCTAGGATATAGCTACCTTAAATAAAACTATAATAGTAAAGCGATACTAGTTTCTAAAACGATAGCTAAAAAACCTAAAAAAATAAGCCTATTATAATACCAAACTAGCTTAGATTATATAAAAACGCTAGAAGCTAAACTAAAGCTAAAAAACGGTATAGAGCTATACTATAAAACTAACTCCTTACCGGTTTATTAAAAATAATAACCCTAGCCCCCTAGAATCTAATCCTTTCGATTTTAATAATAAGATTCTTAATAGTATTAATATTAGCCGCTATATAACTAAATCTAGTATTAGGATTAGTAAAGTTACAAAGCTTTTAATATATAATAACTTATATTAATAAAGCGATTAGAAAAACGATCTTAATTACCTATTCTAAAGCGACTTTAATAAATATATAATAGCTATACGAAAAATCGATAAGGTATTCGATTATATAAACTTTTATATACGCTCCCTCTAAAAAGTCGAAATCGGCTATATACTAGCTACTAAAATTCGTTATAATATCTTTACTTAGTGGATATAAAAGATAATTAATAGTAGTATAAATAGAAATATCTTTTTATATAAGAAATATAATAAAATATAGTAACTAAAAAGATAGTTTCCCTTTAAATTTAATACTTATTTTATTAGTTTAGAAGTTTTAATAAACGATATTAGTAACTATAGCTTTATAATATTTTTCTTTATAAAGCTATAATAATCTTTATAGGATTAGATAAAGGCTTTGGAAAATAATCTTCTAGAAAATCGCTATTAAATAATAGCTAAAATATAACATGCTTAGGAAGCTACTTTCGGATAGATATTCTGGAAACGAAGCTATTTAAATTAGTATATTCGAGACCCCTTGCTAAAGAGAGCTCGCCGAATATACGATAATCGTTCTTAAAACTATCGCTAACTAGAAGCCTATCTAAATCGCAGCTATTATAATTATTGTAAGCAGTATAACTATAGAGGCCGTTTTAAGGAATAAAAAGATAACCGTTAAAAGGAGATTTCCTCCTCTTCCCCTAACGGGAAGGATCTAAACGAATACCGATACTATAATTACGGAGATAAAGGCTATTATAGCCGCTACTGTCCAAAGAAACAGCGACGTATTAACGCTATCGGATTCTCCGGCTCTCGCTCTCCGTTTTGCTATTTAGCCCGCTCGTCGGTTCGCTCTTCGTCTCGCTCCTCCACGAGGTCCCGTATTAGAACGCCCTTACCCGCCTCGTCCAACGCATCAAAAAACTAGGACGGCCCCCCAAGGGGGTATATTTAGCCTTCGAAGCTAGCGGCGTAGTTAGCAGCTAAGGCGCTAAATATCGGATTCGTATCGGCTTCGATATATAAGCTAAAGCAGATCTAGTTAGTATTAACTTCGTATAGAAACTAGGATTTCGAGATACTAGCTACCGATAACGTGATTTATAAGCGAGTGGTTACTCTAAGCGAATAGTTACCCTAACCTCTCTAATTAAACTTTAATATAAAATACCAATACTATAAAAGAAATAATATATAGAAACTACTTAGAATCTAATTTATCGTCTATTTCCATATCCTCCTAATACATATAGGAATTATATCCTATTTTGCCATAGGTGCTATAATACTATAAACCTACTATACGCCGCCTTATAAAACCACTCCCCAACCGCATTTCCGCCTCTAACTAAGCTTATATATCCCTATTAGCTAGAATATCTATTACATTATATATACTTAATAGCCCTCCTACCCAAATATAGCTTCTCTTAGCCTTTCGATATTTACTTAAAGCTATATTTACCTTCTTAAGCTCTCGTATATAAGCCTTTATTAATACTATCTTATATATAACCTTTACTATACCCTTTATAATTTAATTAAGAGCCCTAAAAATCAAGATTAAAAAGCTATTTTAATACCTAGAAATACAATCCTTAATATATATTATTTATAACGAAGCCTTATTAGTAATCTATAATATCTTAAAAATCTAAAAATCGAACTAGGCTAAGGGAAATATAGTTAGTATTAATATATAAAGCTTAATATTTAGCTATAATATAACCTTTTTTAAATCGAATAAAATAAGGCTAACCCCTTAAAAATCTCCTTATTTATTTTCGAAATAGAATATAGCTAAAAATATAATATAAAAAGCAAAAAAAAATCTAGCTTAGTAATATAATAAATATAATTATATATTAATTTCTCGATTTTTTTATTATATAATTATTTTAATATACTAAAATACTTAATATTAAGTAGCTATAGTAAATAAAATAAATATAAAAATATATAAAATATAATAATATTATTTTTTTTATAATAGTTTTTAAATTTAATTAAATAATAGCTTTTATATTTATTAAATATAAGGAAACGCTTTTTACTTATTATACGAAAGCGTAAGTACTTATCGAAATACTTAATCTAATCGAAGCTAATATAGTTATTTATCTAACTAGTTTCTAAAAAATCGATTATTTATTCGGATAAGAAAGGGCTATTATAGTACTAGCTCTCGAAATAGATTTTGCCTATAATTACCAAATATAGCGGGATAACTTTACCGTCCGACTATATAGCCTAGATTACTATAACCCATTCCCAATTACTAGACTAGATCTTCTTAGCTTTCCTACAGCCTTTAAACGAGATAATAATAAGAATAAACGAAATCTAGCCTATTAAAAACCCTATCTCGTCGAAGTTCCAGATATCCGACTCGAGAATCCCATATTTCGTAACTATATTACAGAAAAGCTCGAACCACGCGTAAATAATCTCTAGGTCTTCGCATTTAGCCCTCTAGTAGTCGTACGGACGCAACCAATATATCCGGAGCTCTAGTTATTATTATATAAAGTTTAAAGCCCAGTACTTCCCGATATATAACGCACTACGTATCTCTCGAAGCAAGTTAGCTATATCTTCTATTATGCTTAATCCTAGCGAAAATCCTTACTTATATAGGTTAAGGACCCTTCGGATAATAATCTACTTTTTAAAAGGATCGAGATTCCGAGAATTAGTAATAGTTTCTATATAAAAGCGAATTCCTTTATATTATTAAACTAATATTATACGAAAGACTCTATATAGCTTTACTATAGTAAATAAAATAAGCTTTTTATTATATTCTATAGCTTAAATAATAAGCTATAATTATATTTCGTTTTATATAATAAATATATTTAGTTATTAAGATATTTAGTATTATAAGAAGAAATTTTATTAGAATAAATAAAGTAACTATTCGCTTAAAGTAACTACTCGCTTATAAATTATATTACCAGAATCTTATATTTACTATAGCAAATTATCTACTAATTCAGATTTATAGCACTTATATTCTCCGCCTCTAGCTTACAGATTATAATAATAAAACCTTTACTACCTTATATACTTATATCGCTATCTAATATAATACTAACGAGCTAGAGATTCTTCTAGATATACCGGGGTTTTTAGTTTCGTAAATTATTATCGATATAGTATAATACTAATAGGAATATTATTCGAATCTATATATATAATACGTTTTAGCGGTTTGCTTATACTATTTCCTTTAGCAAAAACCGTTTTTATAAGTCTATTTTATTACCGATATTAATCCCTTAATTTAGTTAAATACTCTTACTTTAAATACCTTACTACTATATCTAGCCCGAGGATATTAGGATATTTTTACCCTAGGAAACGCAAACCAGCTATTACTGTATTAAGGGGTAGACTATACTATCGAATTATAGCCTAAGAAAGAACCCCTATATAGTCCTATTTACCCCCTATCTCCGGCTAAGCTCCGAGTTCTCTAAGATTATTTCGAAGATTACCTAGCTAAGGGCTTTATTTATAAATCGATTAGTCTAGCTAAAGCTTTTATCTTTTTTATTTTAAAGAAAGATAGCGGCCTATACCTTTATATAGACTATTAGGGTTTTAATAATATTACTACTAAAAACCGATACTTCCTATCGCTAATTAACGAAATTATAAACTATATTAATAGCGCTATAATCTTTAGTAAAATCGAATTAAAGGATATATACTACTATATTTATATATAAAAGGGAGATAAATAGAAAATAGTTTTTAAAATATACTATAGCTATTTCGAATACCTAGTTATGCTTTTTAGTTTAATTAATACCCTTACTACCTTTTAAGTTTATATTAATTATGCTTTATAAGGCTTAGTTAATAATTTCTATATCGTTTACTTAAATAATATCCTTATTTTCTTCTATATATAAAAAGAATATTAGAAATATCTTAAACTAGTTTACGAATATCTCCGATAAGCCGAACTCTATATAAAACCCTTTAAATACGCTTTTTATTAGGAGAATATTAAATTCCTTGGTTTTATTATAGAGAAGGATAGTATACGAATAGACCCTATCCGTATAGTAACGATTAGGGATTAGGAGATATTAAAAACTTACCGAGATATCTAAGTATTCTTAGGATTTTATAATTTCTATTAGCGATTTATTTACAACTATTCTACGATTATATACCTATTTACTAGCCTACTAAAGGGTAATATTAGAAAGAGAAAATCGGGAGATTTAGCTTATAAATAGGGCCCTAACTAATAAGCTGCTTTCGATTGCTTAGTATAAGTATTTTAAAAAGCATTCTTATTACGATATTATAATCCGTAATAATAAAGCTATATCGAAACCGATATATTTAATACTACCCTTAGGGCTATCTATTTATAGCTCTTTAAGAACGGATAGTAGTATCTAATAGCCTTTTACTTACGCTAATTTTAAGGCCTAGAGATATAATACATAACACTAGATAAAGAACTACTTATAATAGTATTTACTTTTAGATACTAGAGGCACTATTTGCAAAATAGCGAATATTCTATCGAAGTTTAGATAAATTATATAAATCTAAAAGCCTTTACTAAATAACTATATCTTAATAGCCGTTAGGTTTACTAGCTTATTATATTAGCTCTATACGATTTTACTATTTACTATTAGCTAGGGGATCGAAACCTTACTAATAGACTATCGCAATACTCTAACTATATCCGTTAAATCGGAATCGAAACCGAAAACAACCTAGCCCTTAACCATTTACTACCTATACTAACCTTTAAGCTTATTAATTAATATAAACTAAATATAAAATAATTTTAGATATTTATAATAGAATAAAAGATTTAAGAGAGTAGCTAGTTAGAGTATAAGACTTAAAAAGATATTTCTGTAGTAGAGCGAGAAGTTTCGAATAATCGGAGAGTATACTAGACTACTATAAATACCCGTATTTAGCAAAGCCAGAGCAGCCGAAAGTGGCTTAAGACTCGCACGGAAGAGATATAGAGCTAATAAGGGCCGATATACGGACTATAAGTAGATAATAGGGCTGCTAAAACGGTAGAATCGCTGCTAGAAGCGCCGACTCTAAAAATAAGAATTATTCTAGATAAGACGTCCGAAAGCGAAGAGACTAATTACCTCTTACGTATTCTTTCTATCTAAGCCGTAACCTATAGAAAGGTACGCCTAGCCTATTAAGGCAAAGAAGTTTAAGAGGCTAAAAGAGCCAAACTAAACCTAATTATAGACGCTATTTAGAGCGCTCTAGCTAAGTTTAAAGATATCTTTTAAAACCTAATAAGTCTAATCCGAAAATATTAACCTAGTAATCTAGGTATTATATAGGTTCTTAAGAACCTAAAAAGCCAAAAGGGTTTAGAGAATCTAAAAGGCTTCTATATTAAGAATAGCCTCCTTTTTAGAGATAGGCAAGTTATTATCCCATAATAAAGGGCACTAATAGACAAGCTTCTTTAAGTTTATTATAATAATCTATTTATAGGCTATTAAAGCTATAATAAAACTATAAACCTTTTTTAATAAAACTTCTATTAAAAGGGTATAATAACTAACATTATAAAATATATAGCTATATACTAAGTCTACTAAAATATTAATACGCTAAGATATAAGCTATATAATAGCCTTTAGCTATTACTAATCCCTAATAAATCTTAATAAGAAATCTTATTTAATTAAATTACTAGCTTATTATTTAGCTATATAAATATTATAGATAAAGCCAATTTAATTCTTATTATTATTAACCGTTTTATTAAAATAGCTAATTTTTATACTATTAAATCGAATATAATAGCCGCCGATTTTATAAAGCTATTTTATTAAGAAATCGATTTAAAATATAGTATATCTTAAGGTATTATCTTAAATAAAGATAGCAAAATTATAAGTAAATTCTAAGCTAAAATCTATTTTTATATCTTTACTAAAAAATAATTAAGTACTATATTTTATTTATAAACTAATAGCTAAATAGAAATTCTAAATCGAATATTTAAATACTATCTTTAAGTATATATAAGTAATAAGCAAATTAATTAAGCTAAGCTCCTATTTATAGCAGAATACGCTTATAATAATAACCAAAATACGATTATTAGTATCTCTCTATTTTAAGTAATATACGGCTATAACTCTAAAATTCGCTTTAATATCGCGGATAATATTCTAAAAAGGGAGATATCTATAGCACGAAACCGTATATAACGCCTATAAAACCTTAAAGAAAAGCTCTAATAAAAACTTATTATAGCGTAAAAGCGCTAAAAGTATTATTATAATCGATAGTATATACCGAGGTAATTCGAAAAAAGGGATTTAGTTAAGCTATCTATAAAATATCTCTAACTAAAAGGCGATTCTAAGAAGTTATAAGGACTCTGGGTTAAACCTTTCCGGATTACTAAAAGGATCGGCTATAGCGCCTATCGCCTTACCCTATTTAACGCTTACGCTAGACTATACGATATCTTCCCTATTTAGGCCCTAGAGGCTTACCGTATACAAAACGGCAACTAAGATATAATTCTATTTATACTACTATTAGAAAATAAAAAAAATAAATAGGAAATAGAAAAAGTAATTAAAAAGAGTCGTATTAAGGGAGAAATTTACTATTTAGTAAAATAAACTAGTTAGCTATTAGAATATAACTAGTGGGTTCGTAAAAACTATATAGCGAATGCTTAGAATACTATACGAAAGTTTAGCAAAATAAAAAAGGATTGGAAAGCTAATAAAGATTTAGCGGAACGACTACCGAAGGCGTAACGTTATTAAGGATAACAATATAAAAAAGGGGGATAGTTATAACAGAACAAAAGGGTTAGGGTTTGGAGACCGGTCGATAATGCTACTACGAGAAGCTATAACGGCAATAGATTAGTTACGGGCTATATATTAATTAGTTAACCGGGTAGTTTTAAAAACCCGATACGAAAGATATTCCTAATAGCAGAATAGATGGGAATAATGTTTTTAAGAAGGGTTATTTTCCCCTATGATTTTGGAAGATAACAGGCTTTAGTCTTTACCTTAATCAATACCTACCTTCGTCTCAGACTAATCTCAGTACGAAACATTGTTACCAACCCCGCACTTAACCCCAACCCTAGCGCCAGACTACGTCAGGCATCATTAACCACCTTCGTTATCGCCTCGTGGCACCTCCCGTTACAATACTATTCGAACCTACACGTATAACGCATTTTAGCGGTCCGCTTACGCTGTCTCCTTTAACAAAAACTGTCTTTATAAATCTATTTTATTACCGATATTAACCCCTTAATTTAGTTAAATACCCTTACTTTAAGCACCTTACTACTATATCTAGCCCGAAAATATCGGGACGTCTTTACCCCAGGAAACGCAAACTAGCTATTACTATATTAAGGGGTAAATTATACTATCGAATTATAGCCTAGGAAAGAGCCCCTGTACGGTCCTATCTACCCCCTATCTCCGGCTAAACTCCAAGTCCTCCGAAATTATCTCGAAAACTGCCTAGCTAAGGGCTTTATCCGTGAATCGACCAGCCTAGCCGAAGCTCCTATCCTTTTTATCCCAAAGAAAAACAGCGGCCTACGCCTCTATATAGACTATCGGGGTCTTAACGATATTATTACTAAAAACCGATACCCCCTACTGCTAATTAACGAAATTATAGACTGTATTAGTGGCGTTATAGTCTTTAGTAAAATCGATCTAAAGGATATATATTACCGTATTTGTATATAAGAGGGAGACGAATGGAAAATAGCCTTTAAAATATACTATAGCTATTTCGAATACCTAATTATACCTTTTAGTTTGTAACAGGACAAAAGGGTTAGGGGTTGGAGACCGGTCGGCGACGCTACTACGAGA
>Ga0247774_1001497_pt1 | contig 11736 bp, 12 predicted proteins | sample UWRJL001104B6_FD_179933 | JGI IMG/M metagenome (GOLD analysis project Ga0247774, IMG submission 179933) | Plant litter microbial communities from Arlington Agricultural Research Station in Wisconsin, United States - UWRJ-L001-104B-6 | ecosystem: Environmental > Terrestrial > Plant litter >... | reverse complement strand
GAATCTGACAGCATGACTGGCACAAAATTGCAACAATTTATGCAAAAAAATATTCAAGCTGCTCATTCTAGCTTAGTGCAAGCAACTCAACTGCAACAACTAGCTGAAGTGTTGAAATATCCGACCGATCGGGAACCTCCAACAGGAATGTATTAAAGATGTCTAATACTGAATTAGTGACAGAATCTTTGACCGAAAACCAGTGGGGAATTGCCCACGCGATCGCTCAAACTTTAGTTAAAGAACAAACTGATGTAAATGAATTGGGAAAGGCGATCGCCTATCTCCGCAATGCAGTTAATCAAAATCAAGCTGATGCCAATTCCAGGTTTTTCAAGTATCTTAAAACCCTAGTCGGTAATGGCAGACAAATCGGACACAGTGGCAAAACCACAGATTATTACCGCAGCATCGATAAAGCTTGTAGCGATTGTCTCAAAGGATTTCAAGGGGATGCTAGCACTTTGCTGCAAATTTTAGGTTGGGCATCTCGTTTGATGCGTTACTACAAAGAAGCGGGGCCGATTGGAGAAGTTGTGGCCCCAGTTGTAGAGTCAGCGAGACAAGTTGAAATTGCTAAGGCGATCGGCAGTCATGAGTTTGCAGTGGGTCAAATTGTCGAAGCCAAAGTTACTGCTTTAAAAGGAAACAAGGTGACATATGAAATTCTGGGAACTATCAGGCTAACTGAAAAAGAACCGAAAAAAGCACAATCTTTTTCTGAAAATCAAGTGGTGAAAGTTGAGGTTTTAGACCTTAAGGAAGATGGCAGTCTTAGAAAAGTCAAATACTGTGAATAAGAATATTGAGCGTTGCTGAAGGTCTGATGATTTTGGGGTATAAGAAGCGTTGATACGAGAATAAAGCATGGCTGTAGATTGCCAACTCTTCACCACCATCAGAACACCAAAGTGGACACACGTTGATATAAGACATGAGAACAAAGCCTTTTAGTGTATTACGAGAGCGGATGACGCCAGAGCGAAGAGCAAAAAATGAAACGCGAGTTCAACTCGCCTTACTTCATCTTACCTTTTTGGAACAGCTAAAGTCGTTGGGTTATACAGATGAGGATCTGGAAAAAGAACTCAGCACTTTTGAGTCTGCTTTTTCTGACTTGGATAACGCAGAGGATATTCAACTCTCTGCCCTCTCTCGCTACATCCATGCTCTTGGTGGGAGTCTAAAATTAGTCGCTAATTTCCCTGACCAGGAAATCGTTCTTGCTCAGTTCGAGTAAGCAATACTCAATAGTATCGAGAAGAAAAAAGAGTTCGGGAGATTATAATCATCCGGCTCTTTTTTCGCTGAGAAGGGCTTGACTTTTATCAAAATGACAGCTATTCTTTAGAAGACTCGAGAGTGAAAATTTTCCAAAGACTTCAACAAGTCTTTCAACTTACCCCGCAAGAGGATGGAAACACGCCTCTAGTATGGTGATTGAACAGTTGATTCAGTTTTCACCACTTCCCCGCAAGGGGACTTTAATCGATCGACCTAATTGCTTCCCACACTTTTTTAAACGCGCGATCGCCCTTTCCTAATCCTCCATTCGGTCAAGGGCGATCGCGTCAGCTTAGGAAGAATGTGCGATTTGGGAACCTCAGCACCAAAGGATCTCGCAGGATCTCCCTAATTTGCTGTCGATCGGTCTCTACCGTCCGTCGCTGATTTACCAGAGGAAGCAACCACCGCCATCCCCAACCGCAAGACTTGCGTCACTTGGCTTTGATGAATTTTCTCTGAGAGCATGATGAAGCTATTCTCCCGGAACTTCGGCAACAACTTTGCTTGCCCAATTCGTAATCTTGCATTTTCACGACACATTTGTTTAGCCTTGACTAAACAAAGCGTTTAGCTTAGACTAAACAAATGTCCTATAAAACTTACAACACCATCCATTCCAACGATCCACCAGGAATACGACCCCAAATTCTGACAGACTTGCTGGAGTTAGCGAAACTCAGCAAGCATAGCTGCTTGAAAAAAGCGATCGAAATGATTTCGGATTTACAAGCCAACGGTATGAATTGCAGATACAAAAAGCATTTAGGAGGGCCGATTTACGAACTCAAATCTCGGGCAGAAGAAGGTGGCGCACGAGTTTATTTTTTCCAAATTTCTCACACAGAATTTGCTCTCTGTCGCGCTGAGTGCAAAACAGAAGATGCTGCTAGTGCTGCATTACTAAATTGGACACCCGAAGTTATCCAAGCAGCGCGGAATGGCATACAAGTGTTAGTATAAACTAATCGAGGTAAAAAATATGACAAAAATTGATGGCAAAGCAAGCGATTTATTGGCGGCACTCCTAGCCGAACCAGAAGCAATGGTAGATGTCAATCCTCCTGAAACTCTCAAACCTACTACGGCAGAGGAATTACAACAAAAATTAGAATATTTTCTCATTTTAGATAGTTTGGGAGAATTGCTGCAAAAAATTCGCAACTCTCGCGGATTGACAGTTAGAGAAATGGCTCGCGAAGTGCAAAAAAGCCCTGGAAGGATATCTCAAATTGAGGGAACGCGCGATCGCATAGAGTTGAAAACTCTGGCGGAATATGCCAATGAGTTAGGCTATGATGTCCAAATTGCTCTCATTCCGCGAAACGATCGTCAACCAGCTCTTTTTGCTCCGATTCCTCTGTCGCAAGCGAGCGCCTAAATAAAAAAGCGATCGCGCGCTGCTATTTTGCCCTTCACCCGATCTGTGGCATTCTATTATCTGAAAACCTCACAAAAGTGCACATGAAGGAGGGCAGCAAATACCAGCCGCTCCTGGATTACCTGCGGGAAAATCGCCATCTCGACGAAGTAACTCTCAACTTCGCCGACATCGAGGCATTGCTAAACAACCCCCTCCCCGCTTCGGCGCGCGCTCAGCAAGCTTGGTGGAGCAACCGCAAAAAGGGCGCTCTGCAAGCTACCGCTTGGATGGAGGCAGGATATCGGGTGGAAACTGTCGATCTGGACTCACAACGGGTAATATTTCGCAAGTTAATCCAGAAAATTCAGGTTCAGCAGGCGGGCGATGGCGTCCAGTGGAATGGCGAACTCATCAAGGCATTGCGTCTCCATCTGGGGTTGACACAAACAGAATTTGCAGAACGGTTGGGGGTTGACCAGAGGACTGTGAGTAAGTGGGAGAACGGACACTTACCTGCTCGTTCCACCCTCAAACATCTGAATTTAGTCGCTGAGATAGCGGGTTTCAGCTTCAGGGAAGAATCTGAAAACATAGATTAATTAATTGACATTTTACTATTATAGTAGTATGTTGTTATAGTAAGGCTTAGTTAGGCGATCGTCAAGTGCGATCGCGCCAAAAAACAAAGCCCCCAAAAAAAAAGCCAGCGCCGCAAATTTGGCACTGGCTGATTCAAAATTAAAAAATCACCTCTATGATACACCATTCTTTGACGCCTCGCCCGATTACCGATCGGGAAAAACGAATCATTCAGCTTTACGCTGACTGTCAACTGGCGATGACTCCGCAGCAATTCTACGCAAAATGGGATGTCCCGCAAGAAGCTCTAGCCCTCATTTGCTGTCGATCGCTTTCTACGGTGCGTCGCTGGTTTACCAGGGGAGGCAAGCACCGCCATCCCCAACTGCACGACTTGCGTCACCTCGCCTTGATGAATTTTCTGTTAGAGCATTTTGAAGCGATTCCCCCAGAACTTCGGCAACAACTTTGCTTAGGCAATTCGTAATCTTGCATTTTTTTCTAGCCACCTGACAAAGTAGGTGGCTAGAATTTAGCCCCCTATAATTAAGCTGAGACAATCCCTGACAAAAAACAGATTTTTTTGTTGGGAATTCGCTAGGCTTTTCAGTGTTTATAAAACCATTAATGCCCTTATCTTAAATCGCGAACCAATCCATCAAAACATAACAGAATAAATAACCCCACCCAAAATCATGTCTTGACTTCGATCGATTAAAGGCTAAACTTATCTAAGTTTTACCATAAAATTTTCTCCCCGTTCATGAACATCGCTTATCTAGTTAACCTATATCCCAAAGTCAGCCACAGCTTTGTCCGCAGAGAAGTTATAGCCGTTGAAAATTGCGGCATGAAAGTCGCACGTTTTTCGCTCCGATCCTGCGAGTCAGAACTCGTTGATGAGGCCGACAAACTCGAGCAAGAATTGACTAAAGTAATCTTAGGAGTTGGTGTACAGGGGTTAGCGTGGGGTTTGCTGCGCGTTGCCGCAACTAGACCCATTCGATTCCTCGAAGCTTTGTGGCTAATGTTCAAAGTTGGGTGGCACTCGGAACGGGGGATTTTGCTGCATCTAGCTTATTTCGCAGAAGCTTGCATTCTTTTAAATTGGTTGGCAGAATCGGGTACAGCACACGTTCACGCTCACTTCGGGACAAATTCCACAACAGTCGCAATGCTGTGCCGCGTGCTTGGCGGTCCGACTTACAGTTTCACCGTTCACGGCCCTGAAGAATTTGATAAAGCCACACTTCTTTCCTTAAACGAAAAAATTAAGCGATCGACCTTTGTAGCGACGGTTAGTTCCTTCGGTAAAAGTCAGCTTTTTCGGTGGTGCGATCGCACTTTTTGGTCAAAAATTCACGTCATACACTGCGGCGTAGATACTGCATTTTTAGCTGCACCCTACGTCCCCATACCCGCAGCACCCCGCTTAGCTTGCATTGGCCGACTCAGCGAACAAAAAGGTCATTTGTTATTGCTACAAGCTGCTAACTTGCTAGCAGTTCAAGGCTTAGAGTTTAAGTTGGTACTGGTAGGAGACGGGCCGCTGCGATCGGATATTGAAAAGCAGATACTGCAACTCGGCCTGCAAAACCATATAGAAATTACCGGCTGGGCCAGTGGCGATCGAGTTCAGCAAGAGATTTTAGCTTCACGGGCAATGGTATTGCCGAGTTTTGCTGAAGGTTTGCCCGTCGTAATTATGGAAGCCCTCGCTCTCAATCGGCCCGTAATTAGCACTTATGTTGCTGGCATCCCGGAGCTCGTAGAACCCGGTGTTTGCGGTTGGTTAGTTCCTCCCGGTTCCGCAGAAGCATTAGCAGTAGCGATGCGCGCGGTATTGGAAGCACCTTTAGAAAAGCTAGAACAAATGGGGAAAACAGGAGCCGAGAGAGTTGCTCAACAACACAATGTTGATTTAGAGGCAAAAAAATTAGTCGCCTTGTTTGAGAGTGCTTCAGAATCGTGCAAAACCTATTGATTAACTGACATCTAATCTGTTAGCATGGGAATTCTTCATATATCTCTTCTCTTTATCTGCGTGAATCAGCGTCAATCCCTTGTCATCTGCGGTTCAGAAATTCTCTTTTTTTTACCGCAGATACAGGCAGATTAACACAGATTAACGCAGATGAATTATATCAATTCCGGTTGCAGCGTCCGTGATTGTTGACTGGATTTTACAATTCCGATGCTAACCGGATTTGATATGACATCTGGCACAATTATTAATAAGTCTTTCAAGGGCCGGATCTCCTGCCCACCCACAGGAAAATTAATTGTTTGTGTAACAAGCCGTCCAGCCTGTTCCTTGAATTAAGGTGTAATTTTTTGTGGAACAGGCCGTCCAGCCTGTTCCTTTAATTAAAGCAACCTATTTACAAACTTTTTAACTAATCGTTTTTCATATTTCTTTTTATCGGTGTTGCATTTTTGGCATACACCAACTATACTGTGCAAAGGTCGAAAAAAAGAAAGTTTCTGATGCAACTGACATACAAATACCGCCTCACACCCACAAAAGCCCAACTGACAACGATGGCGACTCATCTAGAACTCTGTCGTAGACAATATAACTACCGACTAGGTGAAAGATTTAGATGGTGGGAATCCACAAGAACACCTATCAACGCCTGCCCTTTAACTGTTTCTATAGTTCCTGTTGAGGAAATCTATCAAAACATTCCCTTAACCAGAACGCAAACTAGGGATGGCAGGAAAAAGGATGACTCAGGCAATCCTTTAACTAGGAAAGGTGATGTTTTTTCAAATATTGAAGGTGGTTATGTACAATGGCAAACTATACAGTTAGCTGACCTAAAAAACACCAAAAAACTATTTCCTGATTACCAACTTTTGGATTCTCAAGTTTTGCAGGATGTAGTTAACAGAGTGGAAACTTCCTTTTCAAACTTTACTACACCTGATAAAAGCGGTAATCGTAGAGGTAAACCCAAGTTCAAAGGGTTTCATTACTACAAATCTTTCACTTATCCTCAATTAAATAATCTTAATCTTATTAAGAATGACCAAAATAGAATTTGCCTTGACCTCACAAAAATAGGTCAAGTGCCGATGGTTTTCCATCGCCCAATACCGACAGGATTCAAGGTTAAGACTGGAACAGTTATCAGAGAAGCAGATGGGTGGTACATTTCCCTAACGCTAGAAGATAAAACACTTCCCGTAACGGTTGCAGGAATTCAACCGACCTCAGAAAACAGTCTCGGTATTGATTTGGGAATCACTAATTACGTCTACCTTTCTAATGGTGAAAGGATTGAAAATCCTAGATTCTTGAGAAAGTCTGCTGAGAAATTGGCAAGACTTCAAGCGAAGCTAGCTAACAAAGTTAAGGGTTCTAAACCTTGGCAGATTATCAAGAGTAAGATTTCTAAGCTTCACCAATTCGTAGCCAGAGCAAGACTTGATTTTCAGTTTAAAACGGCACAGGAACTATTTGGCAAATGTGATGTTTTAGTTGTTGAAGATTTGAGCATCAAGAATTTGACTAAACGTGCCAAGGTCAAGACCGAAATTGACAATGGCAAGTTAGTTTATTTACCAAATGGTCAAGCAGCTAAGAGTGGTTTGAATAAATCAATGCTTGATGCTGCTCATAGTCAATTTGCTAATGTCCTCAAATACGTTGCTTGGAAGTTAGGTAAAAGTGTTTTATTCGTTGACCCTAAAGGAACTTCTCAGCATTGTTGGAATTGCCTCAATAAAGTACCGAAAAAATTATCGGACAGATGGCATTCTTGTCAATGCGGGGAATCTTTGGATAGAGATGAAAACTCAGCCAAACTTATCAAAAAGATTGGTTTAAGTTACGAAAGTGGCGAGGGAACTTCGTCACTCAAAAAAGCCTTTGCAAAAAAGGAAAAAGAAGCCTGCGGTCTAACTATACCCAGTTGACCGTCAGGTTCGTTCACGGAATAGGAACAGACCGCAACAACTTGTCAACGATCGTCTTAGCCCTCCTTCCCCCCGCCGGAATCAACCGGTGAGACAGTACGTGCGGCGCCAAATCCTTCACATCATCCGGGGTAGCAAAATCCCGCCCCGAAATAAACGCCAAAGCCTGGGACGCCCGGTGCAAAGCCACCGCACCCCGGGGACTCACCCCGAGAGTAATCTCCTCATCCTCTCGTGTCGATCGCACCAAATCTACAATATACTGTTTCAAAGAGCCTTCCACCTTCACACCAGCGCACAAACGACGCAATTCCTGCACTTCTTCCAAAGAAATACAAGGCTGCAAATCTTCAACAGCAAAACTATCAGAAAGCCGTTCCAACATTTGCAACTCTTCCAACGCAGCGGGATAGCCCAAAGTCAAAGACAAAGTAAACCGATCCATCTGGGCTTCCGGCAGCGGAAAAGTGCCTTGATATTCGATCGGGTTCTGAGTCGCAATCACAAAAAACGGCGCCGGAACATTCCGAGAAACTCCATCTACTGTCACCTGCTTTTCTTCCATCACTTCCAGCAAAGCTGACTGAGTTCGCGGCGTCGCCCGATTGATTTCATCGGCAAGCAAAACATTAGCAAAAACTGGCCCGGGCAAAAACTCAAACTCTCCGCTGCGCGGATTCCAAATATTAGTACCCGTGATATCCGTCGGTAACAAATCGGGAGTGCACTGAATCCGCTGAAACTTCCCATCGATCGATCGCGCCAAAGACTTCGCCAGCAGCGTTTTTCCCACACCCGGCACATCTTCCAGCAGCGCGTGCCCGCCCGAAAGCACGGCTACCAGCACCAAGCGAATAGCATCGGCTTTGCCAACAATAGTCTTGCCTAGATTTTGTTTGAGCCGCTCAATATTTTGTCTCATATCCCTGATTTCTAATTGTTAATTGCTAGTTGCTAATTCTTGAAAAGATATCAAGATTGCCAAAATCTTGAGTCTTTACCTTGCGGATTTCGTATTTGTACAACTAGAATTTAGTCTGACTCATCTTGCACCATTTTTGAAACCGCTCGCCCGTTCTATATAGCGGTTCTTAAGAAAGTGAGGTATGCCCACGGAGCCCACGGAGCCCTATGCCCTATGCCCTATGCCCTATGCACGTCGGGTACCTCATGTTACTGAGAAAGGCTATATCACATAATTATTAGACTTTAGCAGCTAATACGCTTCTAGCAACATCACAATCTGCCTGAATTTGAGTTTTGAGAGCATCCAGTGAAGCGAATTTTTGTTCGGGCCGCAAAAACTCTACCAAACTCGCGCTCAAGGTTTTACCGTACAAATCCCCAGACCAATCTAACAGGTGAACTTCCACAGTTGGTTGCAGCCCGTCTACCGTCGGGCGGCAACCAACATTCATCACCCCATTGACAAAACATAAATTTGATGCTGTGCCGGGGATTAGAGATTTGGGATTTTCCCGCTGATAGGAAGAACTTTCATCTTTCATCTTTTCCCCTCCATGCTTCACCGAGACTCGCACCGCGTACACGCCAAAACGTGGCAAAAATTTTTCCGGCGGCAGTTCGATATTAGCAGTAGGAAATCCGATCGTTCTGCCCAGCCGCTGTCCGCCGACCACAGTCCCCACCAAACTGTAAGGTCGCCCCAGCAACTGACTGGCTTTTGTGAGGTCGCCAGATGCCAGACATAAGCGGATTGCAGAACTGCTGATCCGCACCGTACCGCAATTGTGCAGGGGTACAAGAGCAACATCAACACCGTAACCCGAGGCGATAGACTGCAAATCCACAGCCGTCCCAGCGCGTCCCCGTCCAAACCGAAAATCAACCCCCACACTAATTCGACTCGCTTTTAGTTGTCGCACCAGAATTTCCTCGACAAACTCTAGGGCCGTCAAAGTCGCCAATTCTCGATCGAACGGCAGCAGCACAAGTTGCTCGACGCCCATTGCTTCGAGCAATTCTACCTTTTCTGCCAGAGGTGTCAGCAGTTTTTTCGGTTGACCGGTAAAGAATTCTTGCGGGTGGGGATCGAATGTCACCACAGTGCTGTAAAGCCGCTCTACCCCATGAGAATCGCGACCAGAGAGGCTGTTGCCCTCTGCCCTTGTCTCCCCTATCCAACCATCGAAATTACGGCTGCTGCCAGCTCGATCGGGCGGTGCTGCTGAGTCATTGTCGCAGGTCGCCGGATTTTCGCTTTCCAAATTTTGATCTGGGCCAGCGTTTGAGCGCAAGTTTTGCCCCGTCTCCGAAACCGTCGCAGAATTTTGCCTAGGCGATTTATTTAAAACTGGCTGCACGACTTGTCGATGCCCTAGGTGCAAACCATCAAAGTTTCCCAAGGCAACAGAAGTTGGAGTCAGAGCAGCGGTACAAGAAGAAGTTACCCACACGCTTAAGATTTTGACACACTTAGCCAGATTGCGATCGCCAGTCGATGTTAGAGGTTAGATTTTAGATTTTAGATTGACTCCACAGATGCAATCTGGAAGATTGAACTTTGGTCTCAACTTTTTGGTTTTCCACGACTTAAGCCGGGGGCTTGTATCCATCTTTGAGGTCAGCCCTAACTTAAATTTGAGATTTCCGACCTCAAAATGTAAGAAGCATCTGACCATCTCAAATCCATCAGACAGGCACTTTAGGAGCTTGCACCGACGGTTCAGAAAAATCTTTCTCAGGAGGTAGCAACTGTAAGGACAAACCTTCCCGCGCCATCAAACTGTTCGGGAACCTTTGAGCCACTTGTTCTCCCACCCTGTCTAAAAACTCGTCATTGTGCAGCGGGTCGTGGTGAAAAATCACCAACTTTTTGACATTAGCAGCCTTTGCCACCTTCACCGCTTCCTGCCAAGTCGAATGTCCCCAGCCGACCTTGCTGCTCTTCTCCGCATAATACTCCTCATCGGTATAAGTGGCGTCGTAAATCAGCACCTCAGCATCCCTGGCCAAATACAGCACATTTTCGTCCAAACGGTCGGGAAAATGTTCGGTATCAGTCACGTAAGCAGCCGAATACCCCCGCCAGTTCACGCGGTAGCCTATAGCTTCCCCGGGATGGTTCAACAAAGCTGTTTCCACCTTAATCTCTCCGATTTCCAGCGGCTTGCCCACTTCTATATCGTTAAATTTCAAGTCTGCCCCCATAATTTGCAGGGGCACCGGAAAATTGGGGTGCAGCATCTGGTCGTGGAGTCGCTGCTGGATACTAGCCTTATTAGGAGCAACAGCCCCATAGATGTCAAAACAATTGCCCTGAATAAAAGCTGGGACAAAAAATGGGAATCCTTGAATGTGATCCCAGTGAGAGTGAGTAAAAAATATATGAGCTTTTACGGGCATCTGCGACAGGAGAGTTTGTCCCAAAACCCGCAATCCAGTACCGCCATCGAAAATTAGGCGACTGTCACCCACTCGCATTTCTATACAGGGCGTGTTACCCCCGTAACGTACTGTTTCAGCCCCGGGAGACGCTATGCTACCTCTAACGCCCCAGAAGTGAACCGTGAATTGGTTTTGCATACTAGACATGGGTTTTCCTGCAAGATTGTTCCGGCGAGCCATCGGTAAGGTGTTTACATACTGGTAAGGGTTTTACAATCAAACCCAAGCTCTTTGACCGTCGAGAAACGCACTTGTTGGAAGTGCCAAGAGTCTCGCTTGCCAGAGAATGGAAAACTGTTGGGCTTGACAACTGAGCAAGAAATTACAAGGTAGATTAATCAAGTCTCGATCGTAAGTATTCTTTTCTTCTCTTGACTAGCCTAACCTCCGCAGACACAGTTTGGGGCAGCAGTTCTGCCTGAGTCTGGTCAAAAGCCACTGTTTTTCCAGTCTCCGCACTTGCCGAACAGCATCGCGCGGTTGGTTGTTGGCGCTGCTGCTTTACGGGTTTGAACCCGGATGATGCCGATACTGCTATCTAGTCCGGTCTATAGACCATAATATCGAGGCTCCTGGGCGGGTTTACGGCGATATCTGGCTGATATTGCCGATCGGGCGTCACCGGACGGCCCCTACAATAATTACGGTTAATTTACCGGACTTGATATGCTGCTTTATAAAACCTACTCAAACGCGAACAAACCTGACGGTCAACGGAGTACCGTTAGACCCCAGGCTTCTTTTTCCCTCGATGCAAGGGGTTTTTTGAGTGAAGTAGAACCACCGCCACTTTCTTCATTACTGTTTCAACGTGCCAGAAAGTACATTGAAAATCAGGATGCTCCCGAAATATAATTAGCCACCTTCCCAACCTCCGACAGCCACCCCTTTCATCAAGAGGCGTGGATTCGGGGTACGGAGGCGAAGAATGCCTCCTTTAACTCCCCTCTAAATACACGCCTTGGACGAACCGGCTGATAGTTAACTTTAGTTACCTAAAGCCAGTTGAAGTTCACTGACAACGCTATGGGATAGTCGACTATCCCAAGATAAGTCGGCTATCCCCCGATCGCCAAAGGTTATATAGTTAACTTTAGCGCCTAAACCTAAATTAGTCTATCTAGAAGAACTTATCTTTCTACATGAAGAAGAGGTAGGTTTAGTCAACTATTTGCCCCGAT
>Ga0247774_1001496_pt1 | contig 11739 bp, 5 predicted proteins | sample UWRJL001104B6_FD_179933 | JGI IMG/M metagenome (GOLD analysis project Ga0247774, IMG submission 179933) | Plant litter microbial communities from Arlington Agricultural Research Station in Wisconsin, United States - UWRJ-L001-104B-6 | ecosystem: Environmental > Terrestrial > Plant litter >... | reverse complement strand
CATTCGTACGGAGGATCGGTCATAACCAACGCCGCCGCGACGAATCAACACGTCAAGGCGCTCGTCTACATCGACGCCGCGGCGCCCGACGTCGGGGAGACCACCGGTCAGCTCAGCGGTTCCGGCTCCGCGCTCACCCAGGATCCCGGCTCGCTCTACGACAAGGTGTCCTCTCCGGACGCGGCACCGGGAGTCACGGATCTGTACCTCAAGCAAGAGGTCTTCGTCCGTTACTTCGCCTCTGACCTGCCTCGGGACACCGCCCTGCGCTTGTGGGCGACCCAGCGGGCCGCCTCGACAAGTGCCTTCACGACGCCGACGAAAGCCGCCGCGTGGCGAAAGATCCCGTCCTGGTACCTCGTCAGCACCGGGGACCGCATCATCACCCCGGACTCCGAACTCTCCATGGCCCACCGTGCCCACGCGAAGATCACGGAGTTCCGTGGTGGATCCCACCTGACCTTGATCTCACACCCGGACGCCGTGACGGCGGTGATCGGCGCCGCGGCGTGCTCCGTACGGTGACGAATCGGTAATGACACCAATGGCTAAAAAGGGATTGGCCGATCGCGACTTTAATCCCGCGCCCCAAAGGATTGACGCCTGCCCAACCCGGATATTGGAGCCCTACAGGCACATAGCTCTAGTGTCCGATTTGATCAGGACAGTTCAACCAGAAAAGCCCGCAGTTCGGCAATGCGAGGATGACTTGGCGGCAGCCGGTCTTCGTAGTGTGAGAGGCACCTACGGGTCAGGCGCGCCGCCTCGGCACGGTTGCCGTCGACGGCCAGCAACCGTGCCAGGTTTGCGACCGATCGGATGGTGTCCGGATGATCGGGGCCGTGGATGCGCTCGCATTCCGCCACGCTGTGCCGCAACAGTCCGTCCGCCTCGTGGTACTCCTCGAGTTCGAACAGGACGGTCGCGAGGTTGTTCCGCATGACGGCAGCGAAGCTCTCTTGGCCCGGTTTGTCCGCGACCGTCGCGAGCACCGCACGGAACAACTCCGCGGCCTCCTCGGCGTGCCCCAGTTGGAACTCGGTGGCGGCGAGGTTGTTGCGGGCGATGGCGGCTTCGTCGCTGCCGGCACCGTACGCGTCGTCCGCGGCGCGGACCAGTTCGCGGAACAGCACGGCCGCTTCCTCGAATCGGCCCGCCGCCCGTAACGCGTCGGCCGTCCTGTTGCGGCTGATCATCGTCTCCTGGTGCCCTCCGCCAAGGGCTCTGGTCCGCCGCTCGGTCACGTCCTCGTGCAGCGCCTGGGCTTCTGCGGAACGGCCGAGTTCGGTGAGCGCGGCGCCGAGCGCCTGGGCAGTGGCGAGCGTTTCGGGGTGGTCCCGGCCCAGCGCGCGTTCCTGGCCGGAGAGCGCCCTGCGGAGCATGTCCTCGGCCAGCTCCACGTTGCCCACGGCACTCAGCGTGTCACCCGCCTGGTACAGGGCGGTGAGCGTGTCTGGATGGTCCGGGCCGAAATTCGTGTAAGTGAGCTGCGCGACGTAGTGCAGCAACTCGGCGGCCTCCTGGTGGTTCCGGGGATCTTGCAACAGGTAGTGGGCGACCTCCTGCATCGCATCGACCGACTCCGGATGCTCCTCGCCGTATCGCTGGATCGCGACCCCCAGTCGCATCCGAGCCGACATGAGCCCGTCGAGCGTGATCTCGATTCTCTGGGACACGGGCTGCGTGTGATCGGCCCTGTTTCGCCGCCGGAAAAATGCCATAGCGCATACCTCTCTCGGTCGGTCCAACCCGACACGGCGTGGTGCCATCGGGCCTGCTAAGCGCCGGAATGCACCCAGCCGGCCCAGATGCTCGGGGGGTAGTCACGAAACTGGTGCAGGACCTCGTGCAGCGCTGTGGCGGCCCGGTCCGGTGCCGGCGGCATGCCGCCGGCAGTCAGGGCGGCGTGGAAGGCGAGCGCGATCCGGCTCGCCATCATGTCGTTCACCTTCCAGAGGGTCGCGACGACGCTCGGGTACCCGGCGAGCTGGAACGCCCCGGCCAGATGCAGCGCCTCGTCGGCGAGGACCGGCGCACCCCGGGCGGTGTGACATGCGGACAGCACGGCGAGCCGGGCCTCGGTCAGGTGGGTGCGGGAGATCTCCAACACCGTGAGCGGCCGGTCGTGCAGCAGCAACCTGCTCGCCGACGGGTCGTCCGGTTCGTACACGCCGTGACAGGCGAAGTGCGCGTAGCCATGGCGCCCGAGCGCGTCGAGCACACGAGCGGGATCGGCGTCCTCGCCGATGAAGGCGGTCGCGGACCAGAGGTCGCCGACCCCGGCGGCTTCCTTGTACGCGTAAGGAAGCGGAAACGCGCCGCCCGGTTCCGAGACGGCCACCGTCATCAAACCCGCCCTGCGGCCCGGTCGCTCCGCAGTGCTTCGTGCATGCCCGAGGGCACGAACGGTCGGCGTGTACGAGGAGATCACGCGGTCCAGAACGCCGTTTCCAGACCGCCAGGCGGCATGCAACGGCAACGACGCCAAAGGCCCGCCCGGTGACCACCACACGCGAGCGCCCTCGCAGACGAGCCGGTCCAGCACGGGGCCGGTGACGCAGTCGTCCAGCCACGCCAGGATCTCGATGATCGCCTGGCCGCCCTCGTGCTCATGCCCAGGCACGGTGGACGCCTCCAGCGCATCGGCGAACCGATCGGCGTTGCGGGCGGCGTCGATGAGCGTCAGCCGAGGCAGCGGGATCGCAGTGAGTGCGCCACCTGCGAGTACCAGCGCGTCACACCGGTAGCCACTCACATTGACCAGTACGACCGGCCCCGTGCCCGCCCATTCGTGCACCTGGGTCATGGTCGGCGGCAGCAGGAATTCCGCGAAACCGGGGAGTGCGCGGATTTCACCCAGCAGCTCCTCGCGTTGCCACGCCATCGTGTGCCGCTGATCGCTGCGCGCGGCGGCGATGTCCAGCGCCGCCAGTGCCCCGTCCAGCTCGGCCAGCCGCGCGGCAGCGTCGGGGTGCCGACGGCGCAGCTCGCCGACATCACTTCGCGTGTCGAGGGTCTGACCGAGCAGAACCCCGCGGCCTTGCTCCAGCCAGCGCACGGCAAGCTCGGCGTCGTCGGCCTGCAGAGCGCACGCCGCCGCGTCCGCGGCAACACCGGAGAGCTGGGCGATGCCGTCTTCGCGGTCGGTACGCGCGACCCGTCGCGCCGCGACCTCCGGCAGCAGAGACATCGCCATCCTGGCAGCCTCCAACGCCCGCGGCCAGTCCTCGAGGCGCACTGCCGTGTCCGCCCACCGACTCGCGGCCAGCACCCGGTGCAGCGGCCCGACGGCCGAGTCCGCCGCCACAGCGGCGAAAGCGTCGGCCGCGGACCGCAACGGCCCGACGGCACGTACGCGATCGTGTTGCACGAGCAGCAGCTCAGCGAACTCCCTGCGGTACAGGGCGCGCACGGCGGCGGTGACCGAATCGGCGCGTATCGCGCGACCCACCGCCGTGATGGCTCGGTCCAGTGCATCGAGGTCCCCGGTCCGTTCGAACTCCAGCCGCCACGCCCGGCCGAGGGCACCCAGACAACGGTGGCGTATGAACGAGCCGACGGGCAACTGCTCCAACAGGTCGTGCAGCAGGCGCAGCGCTTCGGCCAGATCGGCGGAGTCTCCATATGCCTGGTATCTCTGCGTGAGGCCGTTGGCGAGGGCGATCCGCTGATCGTCGCGGTCGACAACCCCGCGTTGGACCGCTTCACGGGCGCAGGCGACCGCCTCGTCCGCCGCGTCCGGATCCTCCGTACGCGCGAACAAGTCCTGCAGAGCCACCCCTAGGGTGCCTATGAAGATCGCCCGGTTTCGCGAGTCGGTAGCGAGGGTGACGGACTCGCGCACCAGCTCGATCGCTTCCCGCAGCGCGTCGAGGTCGTTGAAGTACAGGGTCCGTTCGCGCAGCGTGGCGGCCAAATTGTTCAACCGGACCGGCCGCTCACGGTCACTGACGGGCGTGGCCGCCAGCACAAGGCGATTACCCTCGACCGCCTCAGTGAGCAGGTCACGGTTGCCGACGGCCTGGAACTGGCGAAGGAGGGCGGCACTCAAGCTCGTCAACCGCAATGTGTGCTCATCCGGCTTCTCTCCCGGCAGGGATACGGCCTGGCGTAAACGCGTGACGCTTTTGTGGAGGTCGGCCGGGTCACCGGTCGCTTCGTAGCGGTACCGCAGCAGCACGCCGGCCGCATGGAGCATCTCCCCGCGTAGCGGATGGTCGCGGGAGATGCCTGAGGCGACCTCTTCGGCCGCCGCGACCGTCGCTGCCACCAACCCGGTGTCCGACTGCGAGGCGGTGAGTTCGATCTTGCGCCGGGACTGCCGTACGACGTTGACCAGGCTGCCGAGCCGGCGGACCCCAGTGGCGGTGTCCGCCGCGACGCGGTGGGCACGCAGCGCTTCGTCCAGGTCGTCCGGCTGCCCGGTCATGTCGAACCGGGACATGAGCGCTGATCCCAGCGCGTGGTTCAGGTCAAAGAGGGCGGTGTCCTGCGGCGCCGCGTTGGCCAGCCCGAACCGGGCCGTACGGATCGCCCGCTCCAGCTCGGTCGGGTCGCCGTCGAGCTCGTAGACGTACAGAGCCGCCCGTGCCAGCAGTGACACGTGGTGCGCGGTGATCGGGCCGGACCGGGCGAGATCCACCAGGACCGACCGCGCCTCGTCCAGATCGGACCGCAAGCCACACGCCTCGTATCGGCTGAACAGCACTGCCGCCAGATTCTCAAAGGCAGTTCGGTCCCGTCCCGACGCCCGATACAACTCGACCGCCCGATCGAGCTCCCGCACGTCCCCCACGCTCAGATAGCGCTCCACACACGCGGCGGCTTCGGCGCCTAACGCAGCCGGGTCGGTGTTGTGCATTCGTCCCCCGGAATCGACACGATCCGATCTCAGAATCTCTAATGTGAGATGAACCGACAACAGTGACGGACCGGGATATTTCAATGAGGGATCCGGCGGACGAGCACGGCAGGCGACGGATCGGGCAGCTCTGTGCACGGTTGTCGGAGGAGGGTGGTCCGCTCTCCGTAGCAGGGCCGATGTGTGAGCTGGCGTTGCATGTCGCGGCCGCGGTTCGCGTCGGGCGATCGCCCGACGAGTTCTCCGACGACCTCGACGAGCTCGAAGAATTATTGCTGCGTGCCGGGTATACGGCGGGCCTCGGCGACGTCCGGTCAGCGGTGCCGAATCTGCCGGGCCTCGGCGGCGGCCACCCGCAGCTCGAGGTGTTCGCCTGCCCAGACCAGACCTGTCCACGGGTCGTGTCAGCGGGTTCCGGCGTACCCCTCTGCCGGGTACTGGACCAGCCGTTGCGTCGGGTGCGACTCGGGTCATGAACAACTTCCTGGAAACGCTCGCGGGCAAGCTGGCCGAGCGCTGGCTGACCTTCCTCATCCTGCCCGGCGCGCTCTACCTGGCGGTTGCGATCGCCGCCGCCCGCCTGGGCCACGTCGGCTGGTACCGCATCGACCTGTTGCGCCACGACCTGGCAAAAATCGCGGCCGAGCCCGCAGCCCACAGTCCCGGCGGCATCGCGCTGGCACTCGCCGGGCTGCTCGCCGCCGCAGCCGTGGCGGGCATTCTCGACCAGGCCCTCGGCTCGCTCTTCCGCAAAATATGGTTCGCCCCATCGCGCGGTCCGCTGACCCGCGCGCTGACCCGGCGACGTGCACGCCACTGGGAAACCGCGGACCAGCGATTCCGGGAGGCGACCATCGCGGGGGGCGAGGCGCAACTGGCCGGCGAGCCGGGCACGGCCGAGCTGATCCGGCAGGCCGAGGAACAGGCCACAGCACGCAACGCCATCGGACTGGTCCGGCCGACCAGGCCGTTCGCAGCGGGCGATCGGATGGCCGCGGCAGACCAGCGGATCCTGGACCGCTACGCACTGGACCTCACCTCAGTGTGGCCGCGGCTGTGGCTGGTGTTACCGGACACCACCCGGGCCGCGCTGCAGGAGGCGAACGGCGCCGTCGCGGCCGCACAGCGGCTGGCCGGCTGGGCGATCGCCTACCTGCTGCTTGCCGTCCTGTGGTGGCCCGCAGCGCTGGTCGCGGCGGTGACCCTCGCGGTGGCGTGGCACCGGGCCGTGTCGGCCACTGGCACGCTGGCCGACCTCCTCGAAGCGGCCATCGACGTGCACGGCCGGACGTTGGCCCGCGCCCTCGGCATCCACTCCCCAGGCCCACTCGACCAGGAGACAGGCGCCGAAATCACGGCTCTCCTCCGTAAAGGCGCTTGACCGAGTTCTGTGCGTGCCGAAATGTCATCCACGTTATGCGTCGGCCCAGGCAAGCCCGTCAGGTGTCGCCTGTTCGCCGAAACCTGAGGGTTACTACCTCGAAGGGACGGAGCCGAAGCTTCGTCGGATCACCCGCCGCATTCGGGGCGTCCGCGACTTGTTCGCGTAGGTCGGTGACCGCCACTGATTCGTGCGGAAAAAGCGCTTCGATGTCGGCGGTCGACTGCTTCCCGAACGCTTCGTACAAGCGAATTACGACATCTCCCCCGCCATCATCGGCACACTTCACGGTGTCGACGACGACTCCGTCTCCGGTGACACGAACCAACGGTTCAACATTGTGCGCGCCGACGACCTCTCGAAGAGGGAAGTTCAGGCTGTACCCGAGGGCGGTGGTGGCGGGAATACCTGCGCCCGGAGCCAGGACCGTGGTGAAAGTGTGACGGCCTTGGTCGGTCTCCGGATCGGGGAACAGCGGGCTGCGAAGCAAGGTCTCCCGGACGATCGTCATCGGCCCGTCCGGATCTCGATCGCGTACGACGTCGTGGCCGTACACGGTGGCATTCGCCACGCCCACTCCATATCCGTTCTCCCCGACGTGCAACCAGCGGTGCGCGCAGATTTCGAACTTGGCCTCTTCCCAGGAAGTGTTCGTGGTGGTGGGACGTGTGACGTACCCGAACTGTGTTTCCGCGGCCGACTCACGTGCGTCGATCCTGAAGGGAAACGCAAGTTTGAGGACCTTCTCGCGTTCGTGCCAGTCGACGTCGGTGGTGATGGTGACGTCGCTGCGGCCTTGTTCGAGGGTGAGCCGCTGCGTGACCGTCGAGTCACCGAACCGGCGGTGGACGGTGACCGTGCCCTGGTGGTCGTGGTGAGTGAGGGAGATCTCCGCGCTGTCGTCCAGGTCGGTGGCCTGCTGCCGGTAGTGATCGTCGAGGTCCCATGCGTCCCATTCGGTGGGCAGGTCGGGATGCAACTGAAGGAGGTTGCCGGGTCTGCCGGCCGTGAACAGGCTCCGGTCCGCGGTGAGATCGTCCAGTCCGACGAGGAGGCCGCGCTGGTCGACGGTCATGCTGGTGAGCCCGTTGGAAAGTGTGACGGACGTGCCGTTCTCGACGACCTCGACGGGGGTCTCGTCCCTACCCGGGCTCGGTGGGCTTCCTACGGACAAAGGGCCGATGCCGTTCCGGGCGAAGGGCGAGGAGTTGACGTTGAGCAGCTGGTCACCTTGCCCGGCCAGAGCCGCCAATGACGTTTCGATGATCTGCAGCATCGAGGCCGCGACGGCCGCGTGGGTTTGCTCTGCCTCCCGATGCACCCAGGCGATGGAACTCCCCGGCAGGATGTCGTGGAATTGAAGCAACAGCACGCGGCGCCATGCCTCGTCGATCGCCTCGGCGGGGTAGGGAGTACCCACTCGGACAGTAGCGGTGGTCGCCCACAGCTCGGCTTCTCGAAGCAGTGACTCTGATCGTCGGTTACCCCGCTTGGTCGCCGCCTGGGAGGTATAAGTGCCGCGGTGAAGTTCGAGGTACATCTCTCCCTTCCAGACGGCGGGCTCCGAATTTTCCGCCTCGGCCGTCGCAAAGAAGTGTGCCGGCGAACTCAGCGTGACCCGTGGGACGCCCTCCAGATCGGCCTGACGGGTGGCAGCGGACAACATCTCGCGCGTCGGGCCGCCTCCACCGTCACCCCACCCGTACGGGGCGAGCGACACGGAGCTGGTCAGGTGGTCGGCGAAGTTGCTCTCGGCGAAGACGAGTTCTTCCGGGGAGAGCATCGCGTTGTACGTCTCGATCGGCGGCATGTGCGCGAACAGGATCGAACCGTCGTGTCCCTCCCATCGGAAGGTGTGGTGCGGCATCCGGTTGACCCGGTTCCAGGACAGCTTCTGGGTGAAGAACCATTTCATCCCGGCGCCGCGGGCGATCTGCGGAAGCGAGCCCGTGTACCCGAAGCTGTCCGGAAGCCAGACTTCTTCGCAGACGATCCCGAACTCCTGGGCGAAGAACCGCTGGCCGTGAGTGAACTGGCGAACGAGAGCCTCCCCGGAGGGGATGTTCGTGTCCGCCTCGACCCACATGCCGCCGACCGGAACGAAACGCCCTTCGGCCACCCGCCGGCGAATCCTCTCGAACAGCTCCGGATAGTGCTCTTTCATCCAGGCGAACTGCTGCGCCGACGAACACGCGAAGACGAAGTCGTCGTCGGCGTCCATGAGGGTGAGCACATTGGAAAAGGTTCTGGCGCACTTCCGAATGGTTTCGCGGATCGGCCAGAGCCAGGCGGAGTCGATGTGCGCGTGGCCGGTGGCGTGGACGGTGTGCGCGCTCGCCGCGGCTTTCTTGCTCAGCTCGTCGCGGAGTTCCGCCCGGCCCGCCGCGGCGGTTCCCGCGACGTCGGCCGGGTCGATGACGGTGATCATGCGTTCGAGCGCGCCCGCGATCCGCCAGCGACGAGGGCTCGTGACGGCGAGCTGCCCGGCGACACCACGCAGGACAGAGATGTCCTGGAGCAGTTCGTAGACCGTGACATCCAAGAGCGCCAGGTCGGCGCGGTTCAGCCGGTAGTGCAAGGCCTCTCCGGCGGTCTCCCAGAGACCGAGCGGAGTCGGGGTGAAGTCGACCACGTCGGACCCGGCGACGTTGGGGTTCGCCGCGGCCTCGACCCAGAAGTCGATGGGGTCGCCGGCATCACCGTCGAGGGGTACGTAGTGGTTCCAGGGAGACAGTCCCTTGAACGGTTCACCGGCGAGCGTGTAGGCGAGGCCCTCCGCCTGGAATCCCGGTTGCGCGTGGGTGAAGCCGAGGTCGATCACGGCCTCGAGCCGGGTGCCGTTTCGCAGGCTCCCCCGCCGGTTCCAGTCGGCGGGGACGGTGCAGCCGATCCGGAGCCAGCTGGTGTCCCACGCGCGTCCCCATTCCGACCCCACCGGGAGCGGCCGGAACTCCCCCGCCGTTCCGATGGCGAAGGGGACGGGCTCTCCGCCGATCTCCCGGTGCCGGACCGCAAGGGGGACCGAGGCGCGGTACAGCCGAGGCTCGAGTTTGTCGCGGACGAACCGGGCGACGCGTTGCTCGATCTGAGTGAGGCGGCTCTTCTGGCGGGTCTCGACCATCGGGTCACCTTCTCGCGATCTTGAGGATGAGGGCGTGGCTCTCCGGGCGCAACAGGGCGTCGGGCCAGACGTCGGGACCGCATGCCCGTGATCCCAGCCCGTTCTGGCCGGCGTCGAGATACAGATACGACGCCGACGCCGGGGGAAGTTCGTACGGATGACGGGCGACACTGAGTTCTTGCGCGGTATGACGCGTCAGGGTGAACCCGGGAAGGCGGCCACGGCTGTCGGGAACGGCATCGATCGACACGTACGGTCGTTCTCCGACCGACAGCAGCAGGGACCGGAGATCGCTCCGGTGGCCGTTCTCCTGGGGACGCGCGTACGGGGTCGTCAGCTCGTCGATGTGCCCGGAGTAGCGGCCCACCAGGGCGCTCCGGCGTGAGTCCGGGTACGAGTCGCCGGGACCGGTCCCGAACCAGGCCGCGTGGTCGACGGAGGTGGGGAAGTCGAAACGTACGCCGACGCGCGGCCAGACGATGGTCCACCGGGAGGTCGGCTCGATGGCGATGCGCAGCCACAGGTCCTCGTCGTACGACGTCCAGGTCTCCTCGACCGTGACCGCCGCACGGTGGTCGGGCGCACCGTAACGGGTGCGAATGCGCAGACCCGAGTCGACGGTGGACACGTCCTCGACGCGGGCGACCAGGCGATGCAGTCCCGCGTCTCGCCATTGCTCCGCGTACGACGGTCCGGGGACGCCGAGCCCCTCCCCTTCCATCGGGTCGGCGGTGTCGTAACTGCCGAGGTGGTTTCCGCCGTCGTTGTCGGTGGGTGCTCGCCACAGTTCCAGGCGCGGCCCGGTCACGGGAAGGCCGGCGAGGTCGGCGAGCCGGCCGTCGACGAAGGTCGCCGGGCCGACGCGCAGCGTCCGGGCGGCGGCACCCGCCGGGTCGGAGCCGCTTACGTGTCGCGGTGGGACTCCCATGGTGGGGCGGGCGGTGGCCGGCGTGAGGTCGCGTTGACCCGATGCGATCACATGTCCGGCGGGCGCCCAGCTGGTGTCCGTGGCCAGGGCGGCGTCCACGGTCAGCCAGGTCTCGCCTGCGCTGTCCGGCGTCCAATCCGGCAATGCCGTCGTCGTTGCGGCGCCGGCACCGATCGGAGCCGGGACATCGAGGACTCCCCGGCTCACTTCGTGCCCGTCGTGTTCGATTCTCCAGCGGAACACCAGGTCCGAGGTGTCGGCGCTGTGGCGCCGGTTCTCGATGGTGGCGGCGGGCGCCGTCGCGGTTCTCGCGGGGAAGCCGAAGCGGATCGGGGCGACGACCGCGGCGAACTCGAACAGGCCGGGCGTGGGCGTGCCGTCAGAAAGCACCATCCCGTCCATACAGAACTGGCCGTCGTGGACGACCTCGCCGAAGTCGCCGCCGTAGCCGAAGAACTCGACACCGTCCGGAGTGTGGGTTCGGATTCCGTGGTCGCGCCATTCCCAGACGAATCCGCCGTGCAACCGCGGGAACCGGTCGACGAGGTCCTCGTAGAGGTCGATACCGCCCGGGCCGTTGCCCATCGCGTGCACGTACTCGCAGAGCAGAGAAGGTTTCGCGCGCTGGCGGGCGGACTGCGCTCCGGACGCCTCGAGCAGCAGCGCCGTCGAATCGCTCCCGATGCTCCTCGTCTCGGCTATCGAGGGATACATCCGCGAGTACACGTCGGTGTAGTCGCCGGCGTGGTCCCCTTCGTAGTGGACGGGGCGTCCGGGGTCGCGCGCCCGGGTCCAGGCGGCCATCGCGGCCAGGTTCCGGCCGGTCCCGGACTCGTTTCCGAGCGACCACATCACGATGCTCGGATGGTTCTTGTCGCGCTCCACGGTGCGTTCCATCCGGTCCAGGAAGGCGTCGCGCCAGGCGGGATCCTCGCTCGGATTCCCGAACCACTCGTCGCGCCCCCCGCCCGGGTGGAAACGGTCACTGCCGTGGTGGAACCCGTGGGTTTCGAGGTCGTTCTCGAGCATCACCCAAAAGCCGAGTTCGTCGGCGAGGTCGAGCAGCCGGGGATGCGGCGGATAGTGCGCCGTCCGGATCGCGTTGACGTTGAACTTCTTCATCATGGCGAGGTCGGCGCGGGCGAAGTCCTCGTCGAACACGCGGCCCCGGTCGGGGTGGGTCTCGTGCCGGTTCATGCCGTGGAAGACCACGCGCCGACCGTTGACGAGGAACTGGTCGCCATCAATGGTGACCGTACGGAACCCGACCCGGAGTGACACCGTCTCCCCGCGGCTGGTCACGGTCGCGTCATAGAGCCGCGGGCTCTCGGCCGACCAGGCATCGACCTGGCCGACGCTGAGGGGTACGACATCGGAGGGCGACGCCCACCGGACATCGACCTGGAGTTCGGGAAGCCGCAGCCGTACGGGGAATGACCCCTCCGGCG
>Ga0247774_1001495_pt1 | contig 11741 bp, 9 predicted proteins | sample UWRJL001104B6_FD_179933 | JGI IMG/M metagenome (GOLD analysis project Ga0247774, IMG submission 179933) | Plant litter microbial communities from Arlington Agricultural Research Station in Wisconsin, United States - UWRJ-L001-104B-6 | ecosystem: Environmental > Terrestrial > Plant litter >... | reverse complement strand
CGTCAGCCCGGACGGTTTCGATGTAGCGGCCGAAGAGCAGGCAGTGGACGATGCTGGCGAGCCCGTGGTAGTCCATCTGCCACGTCCAGGGCCTGCCCTCGCGCATCTCGGCGCAGTCCTGCGCCGTGGTCTTCCAGTCGGCTACGAAGGAGACATCAGGCGCGAAGGCGCGCATGTCGATCCCGCGGCCAAAGTCGATGAGGGTGACGCCGCGAGCCGCCCAGCCACCGCTGCCGTCAGGCTTGTACTGGCTCGCGAGCGGCGCGTCGCTAGGTTCGCAATCCAGCCGCAGCAGACAATTGTCAGGCTTCAGGTCGCCGTGCATGAGGCCTTTTGCGTGCAGGGCCTCGACGGTGCGCAGCAGCTCGACGGCGAAGAACATGGCCAGCTGCTCGTCCATGACGCCGCTGGCCTCGGCGCGGAAGTGGTTGACCACGTCGAGGAGCGTGCCGTGTGGGTGGAAGGGGATAAAGAGGAAGCCCTCGTCGCGGTAGAGATGCATCTCGTGGGCGTGCGAGAGGCTCGCCGTGGCGCGCTCGTGCGGGCCCAGCCGTGCTTGGGCTAGGCGCATCATGTAGAACTCCCACGGTGTCGGTGGCGTCTCCATTTTCAGGGCCTCGAGCGCCGAGCGGTTGCTGACGGCGAATGCGCCTTTACCCATAGCCACGACGCCGTCGGCCTCGTCCTCGTCGTTTACGTGAGAGTTTTCGACGAGGTAGACAGGGGCGAATGCACCCGCGCCAATTTCCTTTCGGAGCGTGTATTCATTCTGGTGGCCGGGGAAGTGTATGACGGGCGGCAACATGCTAGCCGTCTTGTCGGTACTATTCCTACTGCCGGTTCTGCTGTTGGCTTTGGAGAACTTTCGAATTTCTGCACCTTTGCCGTAAATTTCGTTCCGACGGTCGTAGAAGCCGGTGTAGGTCGAGAGCGGCGGCTGCATTTTCGAAAGAATTTCAGAGCGGATCGCTTCGTCGACAGGATTGCACTGAGCATCCTTGATGATGGGACCCTTCGGATTGGCAGCCTTGTTCGCCTGCGCTTTCAACGCGCTGGCAGTAATAGCCTTCTGGAGTGATGTCTTGATATGCCGATGAGGAATAGCATCGTTAATGATGTCAATTAGTGGGCTGCTCAAGACCTCATCAGAGCTCGAGTCACTGCAAGGTGGTGTCGCGTCGTTGCGGCGAGACGGCGTCTTGAAGTTGTCGCTCGGTATATCCAGCGAGCTCTCGGTCCTCTCCGTAATGGGTGTCATGAACGGGAGGCGGTTGTTGGCCACCTCGGCCGGATCCCTATATGGCCGAGTCCGTGGCTCGTAGTCCTCGGGAGGGATGGGGATGAAGGTCGTCCGTGTCTCGAGCAGATCCTGCTGTTCGATCGGAGTGGCAACCTCGTCCTCGTCCCCTTCCTCTTCCTCTTCATCGTTTGCGTGTCCAGATGCATCGGGATCACCAGCGTCGATGAGATCTGAGACCTGCGTCACTTCGGCTTGCTCAGCAGTGACTTCTCCTGTAGCTTCGCCAACATCGCCGGTCGCGTCACCGTCGACGTTAGGAATGTGCTTTCGTGCGCTAAAATCAGACCACTCGCTTACACTCCTGGCATCCGATGTGTCATCTACCGTCTCGGTGTCGTCTACTGCCTCGGTCGCATCACCCGCTTCCGTCAGATCGTCTCCGGCTTCGCTCGTGGCGATCTGTCGGGTAGTTGTAGTGCTTTCTGCCCCGCTGGTATAATCGCCATCCGTCTCGTAGTCTTCGTCGCCGCTCCCCTCCTCTCCTAGAGGGTTGGCCTCAAGCGGTTTGTTGAAGATTTCGTATATCTCGTCCGTAGCAGCCTTCGTATGCACCGTCATCGTTGGCTCCGCCGACCCTCTCTTTTTGAGCTTCGGCTTCGAAGGTGAATCAAGATTTGCTTTGACTTGAAAGACGGTCAGCCCACCGTGTACCAGAAAAGATGGGTACGACCTACTGATCTGCGTCCGGTTGACTTCGACTACCTTCATCTTCTTCCCTTTACTTTCCTTCTGCGTGTCTTTGGCGGCACCATTCTCGTCAAACATTACTGGATCATGGTGTATCGCGATCTTCTCTGATACACCCCGGCAAAGAGAATCGATGCTGGAGTTTGCTAGGGTCAGGTTGGGCAGTGCATTCTCGTCTGCTGGCTCGTCATCCCAGCTTCTATCCATCCAACCTCGATTCCTGAGCCAAACCTCCTCGAAGCTCAATTCTGTTCCGGGTTCGTCGGGAGTCGGGTAAAGCGTGGCAAGGTCAACATGTATCCTGGTCTTCTTACCCGTTGCCGGGTTGAAAGTCACTTGGTACTCGCTTGAAAGCACGACAAAATGGTCAATTTGCGAAAGAATGGACGTCTACAAAATACAAAATGCCATAACAGGGGCATGAATTAGTCCTATCATCATCAACATTATGCGGGCAAACAGGGGAGCTAGGAAACATAAGACGTACCTTGTCCTTGAACACTTCCAGCTTTGGCCCCGAGGGCTTCTTCCCTCCAGCCTTGAGGGTCTCGCCTGCCCACGGCTTGGGCTCAATGTCATTCTCCTTCCTCCTGTCTTTTAGGGAACCAATGGTATCCCATCCCTTAGATTCTGGGCCGCGTGATGATAGGGCGGGTGCCGCAGCATCCGCATCCGAGAAGATGGCGAGTTTCGATCGTCCGGGCTTGGGTGCTTGGCCGCCGACACCGTTCGTTGGCCTTGGTGCTTGCGGGTCTGCGGGCCGGGTGCTGGCCACGAAAGGGTCGACCTTCGCCACCAAGGCCGGTCGAGCTGCGGGGAGCGCAGGGGAGGATGGGGCCTTGTCCGCATCCGGTTTCTGCGCCCGTCTCTCCTCAAACTCTTTGAACTTGCGCAGCAACCGCTGCACCGGTCTCACCTCTCGCTCGATGCCGAGTTTGTACACCTCCTCGGCCTGGTTCCACCTCCCAGCACCCTCCAGCCAGGCGGCATATTCCTCGTAGAACAGCGCGAGGCCCTCTCCAATGCCGTGCCGTGACAGGTACATGAAGGTTTCGCGGGGCGCGTCGGCGAAGAAGTGGATGTAGTGCAGCCACATCTTCAGGTAGCGGGGGTCGTTCTTGTACTGGGCGCTGCTGACAAAGGTCTTGGTGGCCCGCTCCAGCAGGTTGTGCAACTGAGACTGAGGTGTTGCCTGGGCCGACGGGTACGCGTCCAGCGTCCATCGCACGTACCGGTCGAAGACATCGAGCGGGTCATCTGACTCGGAGATGCTGGCGATCTCCGCTTCATACTCGGCCCGAATGCAGTCGTGGATGTTCTTCGTGTCCGTTGGAGTCGGCGTTGAGAGCTTGTGCAGTGGCGACGGCGAGAATAGGTCGGCTAGCTTCTTCGCCGAGCGACCGCTGGGCAGCGCCTGGATGTTTTCCTTTTGCGCTTCGATCACATCAAAGTCGATGAGGTCTCCGGAGGCCGTCATTTTGAGAAAAGGGCTGCCTCCAAGTCCTCGGGATCGGTGCTAAGGCGGGAAAAAGGACATAAAAACCGAATTGTGATGTTTGGTTGCAATCGATGGTGGGTCCTTTCATAGGGGAATCACGATGGGAGTTTGTGCAGTTTTGTTTGGCAAGCAAATTGTTGATACCACCCTAAGCTGTCGTTGTTGTAGCAACCGGGAGCCTGCATGCGTCACAGTTCCCGCACTGTGACTGTACTGACCTCCAGGCGTGGTGCGCTCCCCACTTGCGGCCCCGCTTTTTACTTCGATGATTCCCCTAAAATGTGAGGGGCATAGAAAACCTCATGCTCCTTCCGGTGGACTCCCCAACACCGCGATAATGACTGCAGAAAGCGACAACGCCTTCCCTTGCTCTCTGTTTGTGGACCCGGCTCCCTTGAGTACCTCTAAGTGTGTAGCTAGCTAACATTAAAAAAAAAAACTCTTAACCAGAACCCTCGCCATACCTTTTCCCACTGCCCGACTAGCTTCCGTGTGCCTGAGATCCATCGGGGTCGACAAGGAACTTTCGCCCCTCGTGCGGCGGTCCCTCGCTGTCACCACCCCGGCCGACAACAGCTCCTCGGAGAAGAGCGTGTTGGTGGTGGACTACCGGGCAACAACGAACAGGATGCTCCGCGTGGCGACCAACTCGTTTATGGAAAGCTTGGCTCTCGTGTTGGAGGTCATGGAGAAGATGGATATCGATGTACTAGGAAGCCAGGTGACTTAAGTGAGAAAGGTAGAAAACATCAGTGTGAACAATGATACCCAGATATAGACGTTTTTCTTTTCGACCGTTCCCATTTGCTACCTTTTCCTACATTTTCATGTTAAAGGGAATGTATCTTGATGATATACGAAGTGACTACATGTGTTCAGATAAGAGGAACAAGAGAAACTTGAAAATTCTTGACTTGCCCTACTGTGTTGGGCAGTTATACAAAGTGCCTCTTCGTACGAAGGTATTGCATAGTTGTGTTTAGTCCTGGCTGGTAGCGGCCACTGGGAACTTGTGATTCAACTCTTGGGGAGCGTGACCGGCAAGACACCGTAAACAGTTACGTACTATCGCTTCCTCAATGTCAAGCTACACAACTTGTAACAGCATATCTTACCCACCCAAAAGGTTTCCAGGTGAGAATACATGCCTATCATTAGCCCACCTTGCGGCGCCTGTTCATCTCAACTTCGGTAGAGCTGATCATTGTAGTAGGTATGTGAAGGCACTCTGTGTATTCCACATTAAGCTTCCTCGGCATATCTGGGCATTCTAACATTAGGACTAAAAGCTCAAAACGCTAAAACGTCCGCCCAACCATCGCGCCATGCCAAACTCCATCTCGCGACATCTACATCATCACGCTCCGGCTCAGACCTATCGATATTACACATGGCCACCGATGCCTTGCATCTCTTCCCCGGAGAACCCATCAAAAACAGCCACACGAACAAGGATGCATCCAGTCTCTATCGTAAATACAGCACTCGCGCTCAGCCCATCAAGACTTGGTCGTTTCGAGCCTCTTCTCCGCCTCTTCGGCTCGCCGTATCGCATCGGCAACTTCTTGCTTGAGCTGTTTGATATACTCAATGGCCATCTCAACCGTGCTCGCCTTGCTACTCGGTATATTCGACTTGTCCTCCTTCTTACCATCACCGCCGCCTTCAACGCTACTACTCCTTCCTTCTCTTTCTTTGGCCGCACTGGTGCTTTTCGGCAGGAGAGCGGCAATTTCCTGGAGGGCGGAGTTGATCCGATTCCTCCGGCCTTGCTCGGCGATTTTATGCGAGGTTCGTTTAGAAGTCAAATTTGTCGATAGCTCCTTGGGGTAAGTCACACCTGGGACAAGGTTACCCTCGAGGATGTTTTGGTAATTCGACTTGCTCGCTAGTAGCTTGGACGTGTCTTCGGCGGACTGCCCGGCTGATCCAGGAAGCAGCGGCTTGATGCTGGGTGAGATCTTGGGCCGCAGGGCCGGCGACACCGACACCGAGCTAGTTCTCTTCTTGCTGCTGCCCCGAGGCGCCAACTGTGGTGTTTTTCTCGTGCCCGGTGTTGATGCCCCCGGGGCTAGTTGAGGGCTTTGGCTTGCCGACGCTGCTGCAGACGGCTTTGCGAAGGCGGGCGACGGGAGTGGTTGAAATGACGGATTTGCTCCGGCTGTAGGGTGCTCTGCTGGCGACATGGTGGGCATGTCTGGGGACGAGAACTGTGCCTCGGCAAAATTTGTGGCAGACTCTGGCAGTTGGAACGAATCCATGGCGTCTGACGACACTTGGCTTTGCTGTCTCGGCGACGGCGTGGGCGACTTGCTCGGAGTCGAAGATGCAGGGAGCTTCATCAAGGAGGCCGGCGTGGCCGGCGCCGGTTTCTTACCCTTGGGGACGGTCGGTCGCTGGGCAGGGCTCGACATTTCACCCCGAATGAGAGGCGACTTGCCAGCCGGCTTCGGCGGAGGCACCGGGGGCGGAGGCATATCGGATAGTGCTTCGGGGGACACGGACGCATTCTCTTCCGGTGCTTCACCTCTCCTGCTCGAGTCCGTTGCGGCCTTTTGCAAGCCGTGCTCCACGCTGGTTGCAACTTCGGCCGCCTCGGTCAGAACCTGGGCAACCATGGCTGGATTTGCGGATGCTTTCCGACGCTGGGGTTTCGAAATAGGTGACTGTCGAACGCCACCTTTCCTGGTCGCTTTGGCCGCATTATTTTTCCTCGCTCTCTTGGACAAGTCTTGGCTCGAACCACCACCGCCGACAGACGTGTCTACCTCTAGTTCTATGGGAGAGTTGATCTTGCCGCCTGGAGCGTGATGGGCGAAGGCGGTTGCACCATCCCCCTGCGCGTGAAGTGCAGGGGATGCTATCGGACTAAAGTAAGCAGGGCCGGGAAAGGCAGAGTCTACGTTGAACTGGGGATCCAACGGCGTCACAGCCGGCGACACAAGGGGGGTGAAGGCCATCTGCGAACGTGATGAGAAGGTGGTCTCGAGTCTGTATCATCAACAACTTACTTCTTGGGTTTGTGCGTGCTGGGCTTGTTGCTGGCCCTTCATCCTCGTCTGGTTTTCGAACATATGCCCATCCGTGGGCGAAAAGAACTGGTTGTTCGGCTGCATCTCGAGACTCTGGGGTGTTGGAGGGATGCCATGGCTTTGAGGCGCATAGTAGGCCGTATGCTGTTCTTGCAACTGGCGTTGCTGCTGTTGAAGTCTCTGCTGCTGCAGGTACTGAATTTGGGCATCAATCTCATGGATGGCATCGGTCGGCGTGGGCGGCGGATGTGGTATTTGCGAAGAAATACCAAGGCTTCCAGAATCTGTGTCCGAGACCAGGCCAGTGCCTCGTGGCATCGCCGTGGGTGGTTCAGTGCCGCTCATTGGCGTGTCCATCTGCTCGCGACGGCCATGAGGGATCATCCCCGCACCGGAGGCATTCTGGAAAGACTGGAAGTCAAAGTTGAGCCCGTCACCGACATGCGCCATGCCCTGCATATCAAGGAACTGCTGGAAGTCATCTTCACCGGTCGGAAGCGCCTGTTCTTGGAGATCCCATCCCGACCCCATCATGGCCATCTCTAAAGCCTCTGTGCAGCCTCTCTGGACAGCTTGAGGGCACCGGGTTGGCGTCTTGGCTTGTGCGTTGTGATGTCAGTGGTGGAGGTGGGGTCGAAACCAGAGCCCAGGCGGTTGGAATAGGGACAAAGGTGTAGCTTTCTCGCGAGGAGTGCGGGACGACCAAAGCCAAGCTCAAGATGGCCCTCTGTCAAGAAACGGCAGGACCGTTTTCGGAGCTATTGGCGGCTTTTCAAACGTGCACGTCATCCAGCCAACTAGAGCATCGCGCCCTCAACTTGTATTCGAGACGAGGGCCTGGTCGGGGACGAGAAGTTTCGTGCAGGGGCGTCGATCGGCCAAAGGAGTGGGAGGCGCCCAAATGCCACAGCGACAATGGTCGAGCTCAGAACAAAACACCCGTTCGGCGACTCAGGATCGGTATGGCTTCCACCCGCAATAGTGCCGGTCGTGGGGAAGAAAGACGAGGAGCTGGTGGTGGGGGGACGTCGCACCACGCCTTGTATGCGCCGTAGAGGACTTAATGTGAGGACACAGGCGAGAAAACTATGATTCAATACCCCTCAGCAATGTAAGAGCTCTCTCCATAGACCAAGGCTTGATCTCTGCTGAGGCTCGTTGATGCGGAAGCCCAACTCCAAAGGCGGAGTTCGGCTGGGATTTATGTTGAGAGTGGGTGAAGCGGGCGGTGACTTCCATTCAATCGCCCGCCGTCGCATTGTTGCTGCATCGCTGTATCGGTGGCCGAAAGCAGGAGCTGTACTTGCTCAACCGTGGTATTTTATTGCAATGGTCATGTATCCTCGCTTCCAAGCTCCTTGCCAGCTATTAGCGCTAGCCCCTCCACTACCACTGCTGGTAGCCTGTACATGCCGCGGGGGAGGGCGGTTAGCTCCACGCTCCACTAACCGTACGGAAGGGAAATATCGGAGGTGCGAGATAGAGGTGGCCGGTTTGGCAGGGAACCCGCGACTGGTGCGGCAACCAACCCACGATTGCGGCAACCACACTCACGTCAATGCCGGGTCTGGTTCGTCTGCTTCATGTCAAGAGAGAATTTCGCCTTATCGGATAACAACCATCAAGGGCCGTAGGCTCCCAAAAGCAGGCTTCCCAAGTTGCCATAGCTGGTTAGAATCGATACGAAGGGTTATGCTCTGTGGCTGCTAAGTTGGCGACTGGCCTTTCTACGTCCCGCCAGTCCCACCCCTGACGGGGGGAATCTGGGAGGGACTCTCAACTGTGATCACTTCCTGAAGGCGATAACAACGACCCACGCCGCTTCACATTTCAGCAAGACACGGCCCTCAAGGCCGAGAAACATTATCTCACCTTGACAAATTGGGTTCAAGCCTGCTGTCTCTAAGCAGGCTACCATGTGCGTTCTGCTACACCCCTCCCAGTTGCACGGTCAGGTGGGGAATGCCCATAATCAATACAGCGATATGGAGGGACGAAGGCATGGCTCAAGAAAACTGAAACCTGCCAGATCCAAATTACGGTGTAACATCAGTTTTCCTTTTGCTCTCCACAAAGAAGACATTTGTACGCCTTGTAGTGAGCACTCTATCATGGTGCCGGTCTGAAGATTTAACCTCTCTCCTTGTTTTTTTCTGGGTGACACTTTGCATCAGTGTCCAGACTGCAGGGATGTCCCTGAACCAATGAAAGGCCTGTGTAGCTACCGAGAGAAAGGATCGAAAGACCAAATGGGGTTCGTTGAATGGAAGGCATATGAACTAGTTCGCTGTTCATTGTTCAGTGTCCACCCACGTCCAATTCGAATCAAGAGAGCCGAAGCAATAGCTGATGGACCCACATGCGAATAAATCGATTCGGAGTCAATGCTAGAGCACGCAATATTCGGAACCAGGTTGACAGAGAAGGTCAACAGTTAAATCTTGATTTATTCGCTTCCAAAGTAATAAACAAGCGATGTGATTTGCCTTAGAATATGGGAATTTGCGATCCGTCGAATGTTCGTCACAAACAGCTCCAGCGGTAGCACGCTTCAACGAGCGAGGAATTGGAACAGACTCGGCAATCTTTCATCAAAGACAGTCTGGGCCTATTGGCACAAGGATCTTGCTAATTACTTTATATTTCATTATCGGCGCAATTATGGTACGTAAAATGTTTCCTCGCTGGCTTTACTAGTCGCGGGCGTTGTCTCGATTTCGTTTCTTTTTCTTGGAGAATTTTGCTGTCACTCGTACGAGTACCGGGCTTAATACACAGCGAGGGATGCGTTTCGAGTTCAAGCATAGTCTGGTTCGAATCTCATTCATGAAGCTCGAGAACTCCCCGATGCAGCAGACCGTTACGTACATTGCCGCCCGCGGGGCGGTGGCAGTGGAGGGTCCAGCAAAAGAATGAGGAGTGGGGGTCACACAGAAGTTGTGTCCAGACAAGAATCTGTTACACCCCATTTCCCCCTCACGTCGTCTGCTTCCTCGGCGCCGATAATTTTTCAGTTGACCAGTAAGAGGTGGCAGAAGTGCCTGGATTTTGGTCCATTTATTCTTTCGCATCGTCCTTCCGTCTCCGTGGCGACTGACAATACTCTCGGCCGAGCGAGGGAGGACCGGCTGCCGCCTCGTCAAATGCTAACTAGATATTCTTGGAATCCGGAGCCGAATCTTGCCCCCCAAGCCCCAACCCCCAACGCTTCCCGGAGCCTCGCGGGTTGACAGCACTGCAAGGTCTTCCAGAAGCCTGCCCACGATGTGACTCAAGCTCTAAACAGCGTGTGAGCTAGCTGCTCCTTCCTTCGTGCACCCTGCGATGCAGCCTGCAGGTTGCGCAAAATAACCCAGATATTCTCCAGGCGCTGTGGGGCTGACTTCAAATGTGTGGCACCATCCGCAGCGTGGGGAGCTAGCTGCGACAATGTCTGGATGGTGATGGCTTGCAGAGTAGCGCGTTGGCACTCGTTTTGTGGAAACGCTAGACTTGCTAGGTTGACCGAGGCACCCAAGTCCGTCCTCGACAACCCCTCGCTCCAATGACATGCCTCGAATGCCGCCACTGCCGAAAAAGCCCACCGAAGGCCGGGGAGCAAGAACCTTGTCACCATGTCCCGGGGCTCGGTCGGGGCCGCATCGTGCAACGGAGCCCCCTGTCCGGCACCAACCTTGCCATCCATCCCCATGGTTGACGGACAAATCTTCCCACCGTGCATGGCATCGCAGGCGAGCACCATTTATCCTTTTCGCTCCTTTATAAGTTAAATCCGGGGATGGGAATATCCACCCCTGTGGCGCGCTTCGTCATGCCTTGGCCTGCCAACTCAATAGACTGGTGCTGGGCCGAGTTCGTTCTATATGGACGGGAATCTTCAGTGTCCCGAAACGGGCCAGCCTCGACGACAACAGGACCCACCTGCCTTGTCTGTTTGGCATCTAGGCTGCCAGTCGTGTTCCGATTAGTATGAGGTCCTTGTGACACTCGTGGTGTGGCCCACATCATAAATCTAGTGGCTCTGTCGGTGGACAAGTTGGCATGTGAGCGCATCTCGCTCTGTGGCCGGCTGTCGATTCCCGAGGTCTCGGGCATCCTGGTTCGTGGTTGGAAACGGTACGTATCGGGCGTACTCGGAGCCGCGCTGGAGTTCTCGGATTGCATTCGGTTCTTATGCTGTTCCAGGTTTGTTCAACTTCATTGATAAGTTGCAGAGATATGGTTTAGGTTGTTTTGACACTTGCTGGTTTGAATCACACAGCAATGGCAACCCGCGAAAGAATTCGTGTTATTTGCTTTAGGTTGGTTTCTCCGATACTGGCCAGTCTGCTATTTTTGGCCTTTGGGAACCCAAACTTTCTTTGTCTTCCGGTGAAAATTGGCCTGTTCTGATTCATCCCCTGCAATTTCAACCAATTCGTCAAGAGACGCGGGTTGCCGCGTAGGATACGGCGGCCACGAGGATCAAGAAAGCCGGGTGAAGTTTTGCCTCCCCTCCCATAAATCAGATCTCTAGTAATAAGGGTATCCGGACCAAGCCCGCAACAACGCGCTCCGAAGAGTTCCGCATCGGTCAGCTCAAAACCTAATTTTGAACACCGAAGCAACGCCCCCTAGCCCAAGGGTCGCGTGAGGTGGCGGCTGAAATTGTATGTTCACGATAATGCAATCATTCCGCATTCCTTCCCTGCCTTCCGCCTTAGGTAAATTGTGTCGCCATGTGGGATCAGGGGAGGGGGCAAAACGGGCGCAGCTGAGAGTGTTGGCTAGCTCGGTCGGAATCGGTCATTCGGTGAGGCAATTTTGTATATGGCTCTCTCCCCTATGTACGAGACGAAAGAATATCTTGCAGTGGCAAATGATCGAGCTAACCGCTCCAGATAAGCCCGTATTGGACGTTTGTGCGAATGCATGAAAGCTCGAATTCATTTCCCTTCTCGGGAGTGGACTCAATAGATGGATGGAAACTAGTATCAGAACAAGTATCCCTGTCAACGGGGTGCTGCGTCAACAGTTCAGACCCAAACTGCTGCCGGTGCCTCTATTCTAATGCAAGCGCAAGGCGGTCGGAAGAAGGGACACAAGAGTGGAAAGTCTAGAGATCCAATTACCCTTGTCTTACGCCTCTTTTACATGATAGGATTCCTGGGCATCATGGAACTCCAGCTCCTCATCATCGCTGGCCCACTCCCCCCCGGTCTTGTCAACTAGTCCTAGTGACTGG
>Ga0247774_1001494_pt1 | contig 11745 bp, 4 predicted proteins | sample UWRJL001104B6_FD_179933 | JGI IMG/M metagenome (GOLD analysis project Ga0247774, IMG submission 179933) | Plant litter microbial communities from Arlington Agricultural Research Station in Wisconsin, United States - UWRJ-L001-104B-6 | ecosystem: Environmental > Terrestrial > Plant litter >... | reverse complement strand
TGGATGCATCGGAGAGCGAACGCGGACCCATCGAAGACGAGTCGGAGACGCCGATCGACCAGGGAAGGACTTCCCGCGTCGCCGATGCGAAGCTCGAACCCGGTTCGACGCAGCTTATCCGCATGCTAGTCGAAGAAGCCCGGAAGACGGCTACGCTCGAAGCACGACTCGCAGCGCTCGAAGCTCGAAAGGAACCGAGCTACACGAAAGCCCCAGAAGCACCGAAATACCCGGTAAACAAGCTGCCGTACCCATGCTCTCTAGAAGATGTTAATTAATAGATTAGAGGCATCTTAGACGGGAATAAGACCCTAGAGCGACTGCCGCCCGACTCTACGTAGGTAGTCTAGGCATAGGCGATGCTCTCGAAAGAATGGCGGAGCCGCTGGAATTCGTATGCGGAGCAGAACCCGAGTAATAACAACCTATACGGGGTATTCGCGCTGGTAAAGGGCGAAACGGACGACCTAAGCATGCTTACCGAAGCTACGATCCGCAATAACCTATAGCGGCTAAGGCAATAGAGAGATCGTTCGCCGAACGAACTCCTAGACGATTAGGTTCGTATAAAACTAATAATCTCTAAGAAGCACTGTCCCGAAAAGAAAAATAAGGACTACGCTTACGAGTATTACCTCAAATTAGCGAAGCCCGTCTAAGCCGACCTAAAAAAGAGAAAGGTCCCCGTGGAGGTAGCCGACGTAGCCCAAATTATATAAAGCTTAATATCGAAAGAGGAGAAGGAGAAGATATCCCTAGAACCCCCTTAGATAAAGGAAGCCCGTACGGTTTACCCGGGATCGATTGGAGATATATCGAAAACCAAGGACGGGGAACCCTTAAAGAATATACGATACCGTAGCGATATAGGCGGGAAGTAGAAGAAAAGACGGAACTAAAGGCCGTTATTCGGAAGAGGCTAAGGTATCTAGCCCTAGAGGCAAGATAGGGCTCCTTCCACCTTATCCTGAGATAGTAGTAGTCGAGTCTTAGGGTCGAACCGAATCGAGGTCCCGAAGGGTTAAGGAAACACATCGTAAACGGATCCCAGATCGAGATTATGCTTTAATTGCAATAAGCCGGGGTATAAGGCGAGGTACTATCGGAAGCCTAGCGGGGCTATAAGCAACGTTACGGTAGACGCCCCGAAATCTCCCTAGATCCGAGATGCAGAGTCGGGGGAAGACTAGGCGTAGGCGGGACGGAGATAAACCGCCCTACGCCCGTAGTCCTATCTTACCTTATCGGATACCCGTTCCGTACCTAAGTATTGGTAAAAACGAGGAAAAACTGGAAGAAGTTCCGTATAGATCTAGATACTAAAGCGGCCACGAATATTATCTCCATAGACTTCGTGGATCGATTCGAACCGAAAGGGATAATACTCCCTACCGACTTCCCCGAGTTTAAGCTCGCAAACGGGTCTAAGCCCAGTAGCAGATTCGACGTAGTTACGAAAAAGAGAATGGCCTACGAGCTAACGTTCCGACTAAGGGATAGCGAAGGCTATAGTAGGGAATACGTAATATGGTTCCTAGCTATAGATCGCCCCCCTAGGGCCCTGCTGTTACTAATTAGCAACCCGGCGATAAAGGAAATAAGAGTAAACCTCTATTACGGAGATTAAACGTAAACGTATAGCCCGCTAGTGGTAGAGATACCTAGTAAGTGGATTAAGAACGTAATATAGGATAAAGAACAATTCTATATCGTATACGTTACGCCGATGGGCCTGGAGTTTAGAAAAGGGCGAGAGTCGCTAGACGTTCCTATAGTAGACGAGACTAGCGACGGGGATAAGATAATCGTATTGCCGACGTATCTTAGATAGTTTGTAAACGTGTTCTTAGAGGAGAAGGCGAAGGAGTTACCGATACTCCCTATAGCGGAGCATACGATAAAGCTCTAAGAGAGATCAAGGCTACCAACCTTAAAAAGGCTATACCCCCTATCCCTTAAGCAAGAGGAAGAGCTCCGAAGGTACCTCGAAGTAAATCTAGCTTCGGGACATATTAGGACGTTAATAAGCCTAATAGGCGCACCCGTTCTATTCGTACTAAAGAAGGACGGCACCCTTCGTCTCTACGTAAACTATAGGGGTCTTAATAAAATTACTATTAAGAACCGATACCTACTACCTCTAATTAGCAAACTTATTTCGAAGCTAGCAGCGATATCGTATAGTAGTATCCTAAACGTACGAAATGCGTACTATAGGATAGCTATTAAGGACTTAGATAAATAGAAGATAGCTTTTAAAATAAAGTAAGGACTTTTCGAATATACGGTAATACTATTTAGGCTTACCAATACACCTATAACCTTCTAAGCCTATATTAACTAAGCCCTTGTAGGGCTAGTAGATAAGATTTACGTCGTTTACCTTAACAATATCTTAGTATTTTTACGAACGAGAGAAGAGTATAAGGAGTATTTAAGATTAATTTACAAAAAACTTATAAAGGCCTAACTTTTCCTAAAACTATCTAAGTATAAATTCTTTTAAGAGATAGTCGAATATCTAGGGTTCGTGGTAAGTAAGGAAGGGGTAAGTATGGAAGCGGATAGAGTAAAGGCTATTTAAGAATAGCTAATGCTAACGAGTTTAAGAGAGATTTAAGTTTTCTTAGGGTTCGTAAACTTTTATAGGAAATTTATTGCGAAATACTTATATATTATAGCCCTAATAATACTATTACTAAAAAAGCTAGTAAACAGGTAGTATAGATCGTTTAAGTAAATAAAAGAAGCGAATAACGCCTTTAAAGCACTAAAGACTGTTTTTATAAGTGCCTCTATGCTAAGATATTAGGAAGTCGATTAACGATCGAAAGTAAAGATAGATATATTAGCGAAAGCTATCTTAGGTATTTTGTTTTAGTTAGTGGGAGACCGCTGGTATTTAGTAGTATACTAATTAAGAAAGCTAACGCTGACGGAATAGCGATAGGCTATAGGATAGTAGAAGTTACTAGCGATAGTGGAAAGCCTAGAATACTAGCGATAATACCTTAAGGGTATTTAGTTTAAAGTCCTAATAGACTATATAGCTCTAAAGGGTATCGTAAACGTATTTACGAAAGATCTTAGAGGGCGACTCGCCCGATAGGTCTATAGAATAGCGGCTTTTGATTTTGAAATTAAGCACTAGCCCGGGAAAGTTAATCCCGTAGATCCGTTATTACGAAAACCGGATTATCTCGAAAACAATAAGGAAGAAGAAGAAGAGAATAGTACGCTAGAAGATCTAAAAAATAAACTAGATCTTGCTACGGATAGTAGAAGGCTACTAGTAGCGAATATAGCTTTTAGAGACACCACTATATACCGATCCCTTATCCCTACGATAACGGATAGAGCTAGTAAACCTAATAATCGAGGACGATTATTTTCAGGAAGGGGGATAAACCTTAATACTTTTTACCTAGGAACTAAGATACGACTTAAACGAATCGCAAAATAGGGGGCGAGCTCTAAAAAGAGGCCGGGTTACTCCGAACTACTATTAAGAATACCCGATAGAGCTAACTAAATGGAGAACCGTTAATAAATCGCTATAATAACTCGGTTAGCTAAAGCGAGGATAGGAGAAGATCGAGGGGAGAAGGGATATAAACCTGCCTACTAGGTAATAATCGAGATATAGGATAAATTAAAATCCGCCGAAGAGATATTAACGACTCGAAATATTATCTATAACTAGTATCTTCGCTGTTTAACTACAAGGGAGCTAGTAAAGAACGAAATAGCAGAGACTTTATAAGTAATTAAGAAGTTTCGGTAAAGGGTCCTATAGCTATAAATAAAGGATCTAAATTATAGAAGTATTATAGAATAGTATAAAATAGCCGGAGCTATAGGCTACTATTCGCTAGAGATAAACCACGCCCTATTATATAAAGGGAAGTTAGTAATCCCTAATTAGGGAGCTCTATGAATAGAGCTATTAAGCCTATACTATAACGACCTAAGAGCGGGATATATAGGGGTAATAAAAATAAAAGAACTCTTATAAAGGAAGTTCTTTTAAACGAATATAGAGTTGGATATATGGAGATATATTGTAATCTATCTGTAATACTAAGAAGCATAAGTACCGAGGTATAAGCCCTACGGGCTATTATAGTAATTACCTATATTAGAGTATCCGTTTTAAGAAGTAAGCGTGGACTTTGTTACTAGGTTACTAGAAACCAATCTCTTTAATAGGTTACTAGTGGACGCGCTTCTAGTAATAGTATACCGGTATACTAAGTTTACTATCTTAGTACTAACTATAAAGTATCTAAATATAGTTGGCTTTATAAAGATTTTTTATAAGGAAGTGGAATACTGGTATAGTACCCCCTTAGGGATCGTAAACGATAGAGATAAGCTATTTATTAGTAAGTTCTAGGAAGAGTACTGTAAATAGAGGTAGATATATTGCCGAATCTTTACTACCTTCTACCCCTAGACCGATAGCTAGATAGAACGATTAAATATAGTCGTTATAATATACCTAAGGAAGAACTATAGCGATTACCTAGGAAGCTGGGGCTGCTTAATAGATAATGCGGCGTTTGCGATAAATAACGTAGTTAGCGTAATAACGGGCGTTAGCTTATTCGAAGCTCTTATGGGATATTTCCCCAGGTTTCTGGAATATATTCTAGCCGAATAGAGGGGCTACTTTAAGATATAAGGAGTAAAGGACCGAATCGAGAGGCTTGAGGAAGTTAGGTATAGAATGTCGGAAAACTGGGTGTATGCCCTGGAATCCTAGAAGAGATACTATGATAAGAAGCGTTTAGAAAGGATTTTTAAACCGACTTAGATAGTAGAACTATCTACTAGGAACTTTAGATTTGTAAAAGGATAAAAGAAACTAGCGCCGATATATTTAAGGGTAAAGGTATTAAGATGGATCGGCGAAGTATTTTATTAAGTCGAGCTATTAAAGAAGTATAAGAAGATATATAACGTTTTTTATATATTCCTACTTAAACTCTGAAACGATTGTAACCCGATGCTGTAATAGGTAATACTACCGGACCTCGAAGAGGACCTAGAGATTTAGGAGATTGAGGAGATCGTTGGAGATAGGGAGGAGGAAGGCTATAAATAGTTTCAAGTTAAGTGGAAGGGCTGGCTAGTGGAATATAATACCTGGGAGCTGGAGATAGAGCTTAAGAATGCGAAAAAGGTAGTGAGAAGTTACCTTACCTTTAAGAAATAAAGATATTAGAAGTAGGACGATTTAGTAGATAAGGAAGTCTAACTATAGATATTAATAGCGATATAACGTAGATATATTTTAAGGAAAACTATAATTATATTAGGAAAGGCTACTAAGCTATAAAACTACTCTATATACTAAATAGAGACGTATTTCGGAAAGGTCGTAGATTATATAAAGACGATACTAGATATAAAGACGCTGGAATTTAGCGCCGGGCACGTAGATGAGCGGACGAACGAATAGGGCCGATAGGCGTAGGACGCGTAGGAGCGGCTGGAGCACGACGCGCAGGACGAGCTAGCGGAGCCGGGGGAGGAGAAGGAGGAGTATCGTCCTTACTAGACTCCTCGGCGGCCGAGTTATCGTTAATCTCGGTAGGAGCGTTATTATCCTTACCGGTATCGTTGTTGTCGGAATCGTAGGCAGAGGCGACATCTGAGACGGGACGCGGAGGCGTTTAAGCCGTATCGGATATAGGAACATCGCCATCCTTAATAGAGGAGGCAGAGGCTATATTACTGTTGTCGCTCTCTTCGGCGTTAACGGCATTATCCTCTAATAGGTTGGGATCGACGGCGGCGACTTTGGGCCACTAGGCTCGAATAGTATTACGAATCTAAGCCTAATCCTCGAGTATATCTAAGACGCGACTTAAATAGAACTTAAAGAGATCGTCCTTATCCTTATCTAGCAATCCGAGATAGTAATCCTTAAGGCGACGAACAGCGCGTATCGTAGACGGGACTTTAACGCGATCTAAATCCAAAACCCTAACTCTATTATTAAGTTCTTTAATAAGGTAGGGATTGCTACTACGCTTCTAACTATTAGCGGGGACAGGAGAAAGATCGTCTATAACTAAGATAAGTTAGTAACGTAATATAGTTACGCGTGTAATGGCCGTAGCTAAAGGAACTGAAAAATTCTCGAAGGTATATCGGATAGGTCGAAGACTAGTCGTAACTGTATCGGAGATAGCACCCGTTCGGGTTAATAATAAGCGATAAGCCTTGATAGCTTAGAGAACGATAAAGTAATCGATACCACGTAGCTCGTTAAAAATAGCATAATAAAAACTGGTAAGTCGAGTACGCTAAACGGTAGGATTGGTAGAAGGAACCTAGAATATAATTAAGATTAGCTGAGAAGCAACTTAGAAGGAACTAAGATAAACCTATGATAGCGTAAGCAGCCGAGAGGGCAGTAACTTAAACTTAGGCCCTAGTAGCTAAGGAAGGAGGAACACTAGACCGACCAGTCGAGCGCGATTACTCGATAGTACGCTTAAAGATAGAATATAAGTTATTTAACGTTTTAAAGCGTAAATAAAGAACCTTACGTATGTATAAGTTATGAGATTTATAAGTAGTCTTAGCGTGACTTTAGAATGTGAAGCTATATTGGAGAATTATCTAAGCTATATCTTCGAGGTCTTAAGAAACCTGTATTAAGTTAGCTAACAAGGATAGCATATCTAAGACTTAACTAAAAATATACGGCGAAGTATCTACGACTATTAGTATAATAGTTAATATATAAACTACCTATGGTAGCGGGAATGCAGATAAGGCTAGGGAGACGTAATTAAGATATAATGTAGTTGGTATAGGGAAGCTTGCTAAGCTAGAAAAGCAAATCCTTTTTATTATTAATATGGGGAAGAGGATCAGGAATAAGGCGTTCTTTAAAGGCGGCGAGAGCTTCCTGGGTAGCTATAGTAAATAATTCGGATAATAAACTAAGATGTATTTAAGACGAGTTGAAGAGGGAACTGCCGACCAAACGATAAGCAACGGAAACGTAATCTAAGAGTAAAGGAAGACGTATCTAAGATAAGCTAAAGATAAAGACTAGCGATAAGTACGGAATAAATAAACGAAAGAATATGTCGAAATAACGAAAGCGTAATTTAGTTATAATAGAGATAGATCTAAGATAAGTTGTAGACTTTTAAAGCGGGGCATAAAAATTTTTAAAGGGGTAATTAACCCCACCAAACACAATTAACGCGTAACACCAAACAATATAATATAGTATAGCAACCGCGGGGTAACGGCAAAACCCCATAACATAATATAGAGTTTTAACCAACATGACACTAACTAAAAGATCGAACTATAATATAACGGAGATAAATTACCGAACGTACGAAAACGCCTACCGAGGACGGCAAGATTAGGAAGGGGGATAAAAGGGGATTACCAAAAACTTTGGACCTTCCGAGGACGAGCAGGCCCTAAGAGGGGAGCAGTGTAATGGGATACCTGGGATTAATAAAGAAACGTTGTAGATGGATCGGAGATAGGCTAAGGAAACTGTATAATAGCCGAGGTTATACCGAGATAGCGGTAACAATAGGAGAACCCGAAGCGAGGGCACGAGAGAAGGGTTCTCTAAGTTGAAGTTTGAATAAACGTATGGTTTTTGGAAAGCATCGTTACTTCCCTAAGTGGTACCTCGGGTACAATACATAACACATCTATCGATCTTAATATAATATCAGCACCATGGAACAGACCATGAAGGAGCTCAAAATACTTCCTATATCTCCCTTCATTATCAGCATGCTTCCTTGATAAATCAAATCCATCGAACCAGGAACAATCAAGGTCATTCTGGTAGCGCTTTACAAAGGTATATGGCCAGTTCTTTCCAAAGGCGGTTTTCGCCATCTCCTCCACAAAATTCTTAACCATCTGCAAGGTAGGCGGTATCCCATACTTCATCAGAACCCTAATATAGTCGCAAAGATCTAATTCTTGCTGTTTTGAAAGTGCTATTTTGTGGAGATAGGTAGCATCGGCCATTGACCACTATTTCCCTCGATGCCGCCAACGCAACATCGTTTCATCGCATTTAAACATTCTTGTCAGAAACGCTGGCACTGGCAGCTGTTAGCAGCTGTTAGCCGCTATTAGCCGTTAGTCCCTATATAACTAGGCCCAGAACAGGGGCAGAACCAGAGCTCGAGAGAGCTCAACATTAACAAGAACAACATTACAAGAGATACGGAATTAATACTTAATTAAACCTAAATTTGCTTAATATCTTTTATCTACGTATAGCTACGCTATTAGATTATACCCTCCGTGTTTCTAATAGATTAAGAGTCTTAAACGATACCGAGCCAACCGGTAAAAGCTCTAACGTATAGCTACGCGATATAACGAAAACATAACAAAATAGCGTTAAATATTATAAAAAACATCGTTTTATATACCCGCGATAACTAAACGGATTTTGAGCAGCTATTTATTACGTAGGCCCGAGATATAGATCTTTAGGATTAGATCTGAGATCTAGAAGGCAACCCGTTACTACTACGACCTATAACGCCTAAATATAATCGTCTAGCTATCCCTAATCGACCTAAGTAATCGGCAGAAATAGTAGACCTAATTACTAACGCGGAATGACGATTAGAGCTATAAATTAATATATAGCTTTATATAAGGAAAGAGAAGGTATACTAGAAGTAAAAGGAAGATATCGCGAAGCTATATAAGTGGGTTTTTAAAACGGTTTTACTTCTCTTCTCGAAACCCTATTACTAAGCGACGGAAAACCTACTTTAATAATATTAGCTCCTATAAGAATACGCGAAACCCTTAGATAACGAGCTTATAGATAAAGCGCGCTCGAAATACCGCTAGGTAATCGCTGCTATAGGTAAGGCTTTAAAGAACCTGAATAACTAGCTCTTAGAATAGTAGATAGCTATAGGGCTAATTATTAAAGCTAGTTTTTTAAAAGCTATATATTTTAGGTTTTAGTAGGTAGATTTTTAAGGAGCTCTCCGAGGCGTTACGGCGGAATACCTTTTAATTAAATCCTAGGTTTAAGGTAAGATTGATAGCTATAAAGAGCTTAAGCCGTTATATATATAGGTAGCCGCAAGCTTTAAGAGCGCTGTTATCGAAGAAATTACGGCTTTTAAAGTAACGAAAGATAGAATTACGAGAGGTATCTTCGGTCTTACCTTCGAACCCTCGTTCTCTAACTCCGAGAAACCTATAAAGAATACTAAAGATATAAAACGACAACGCGAAACTAGTCCTCGCCACGATACCTATCTCGGTTACGGTATATGGAATTATTGTTTAAATAAATATTTCTTTATTTTCCCGGATATAGCCTTCGAAGGCTAGAAGCCTGCCTCGGTATTCTAGGTAAGGTGGAAGGAAAACTCTAAGAAGCCGTACGTATAAAGAGCGATTAAGGAGATTAAAAATAAGAAATAGAAAACGGAAAGTAACGAAGCCGATATAAGAGATTAACTCGCGCGGCCTCCAGTGGGATAATATATAGGCTATTTTATTATCTTAGATTTTAAGGTAGTTTTCTAAACCTCTTTATACCTATTATAAAGCTTTACGCTTCTAGATTCTACTGCCTTACTTTATATCTATAACGAGATCTCGAGATTTAATAACTTTAAAACCGTATTACCGGGGGATTACTTATATACCGGCGATTCGAAGGTTCTTATCTTAAGATATAGCGACGTAGATATTTAACTCGAGTCTCTAAATAGCAAAACCCTTTTATAATTATATAACGTCGTATATTACGATTATTTCGCCTATAGCCTCGCCTCTTTTAAGCGTTTACGTTAGTAAGGTATTTATTAGGAGACCCGTATAAATCCTACGACGTTACGTAACCCTAACGGCTCCGTCCTAGCCCTAGTCGACGAAGTATACGGATAATTTATCTTTAAAAGACTACCGGAGACGTCTTTAAGGGCTGCTTTCTTTACAAAACGAAACTAGTTTAACTCGTATACGTAACGGAAGCCTTAAGCAACCTAGCTACGCCGCTAGTACGTATAAATAGGTTATCTAGGACCTAAAGTATTACGATACCCTTAAACTATAGTAAAAAACGTTAGAATAAAGGGTTTTATTAAGGACGGCCTAAAAACGGTTAAGTACTGTAATGGGATACCTGGGACTGACAGAGAGACGTCGCAGATGGATCGGAGACAGGCTAAGGAAACTGTATAATAGCCGAGGTTATACCGAGATAGCGGTAACAACAGGAGAACCCGAAGCGAGGGCGCGAGAGAAGGGTTCTCCAAGTTGAAGTTTGAATAGACGTGTGGTTTTTGGAAAGCATCGTTACTTCCCTAAGTGGTACCTCGGGTACAATACATGACAAACGACGACAACGATAATAACGCCGATAATATAAAACGAGCTAATACCATACGAAAGTAAAGCGATAAATACCTCGATATACGTATACTAAGTTAAGACAGGCTCGCTGCTATACGCCGCCGTTATTATATAACTAGATATCGCTTTTACTGTTTTACGACTAGCCTAGTTTAATATAAACCCTGGCCCGGAGTATTACCGCGTAGCAGATCGTATCCTCCACTACTTTAAGGGAACGCGATCGCTTGCCCTAGTTTTTAGCGGAACCGACGATTTCGAAGTAGCTAGCGATACCTCTTTTGCCGATAATTCCCTCGATCGTAAGAACTCGTAAGCCTACGCTATAAAGCTCTTTAGAGGGCTGATCGCCTAGCGTGTAAGTAAGTAAACCACGGTTACGAAATCTACGATTAAAGCAGAACTACTCTCGCTTTTATAAGCAGCTATTAAATCCGAATATATATTACGTCTCTTCGACGAGCTCAAGGTCCGCCCGGATCCCGGCGGTATATATATCAGCTGCGATAATAAGCAGACGGTAGGTATCGTAAATAGCGAGATCGCCTAGTTTAAGACCAGCTTACGGTACGTCGATATATATAACTACTGGTTACGCTAAGAAGTTAAGGAAAAACGGATTAGTATGGTATATATACCGATATATAAGATAATCGCGGATAGATTAACGAAGGCACTAGCGAAGACGAAGTATTAAGCCTTTGTGAAGATGATCGGCCTTCAAGATATTAAGGCGCGGCTAGCTAGAAGAGTCCTAAAAGAAGTCGAATAAGCAACTAGTGGCCGTTACTCTTTTTTCCTACTGGGTTTTTAATGAGGATAGCAGGAATAGCTTAGCTTCAAGCCGTCGCAGAGGGCTTGAAGCTGGGGGGGTGTGTTAGAAACGCTGGCACTGGTAGCTGTTAGCAGCTGTTAGCCGCTGTTAGCCGTCAGTCCCCATATAACTAGGCCCAGAACAGGGGCAGAACCAGAGCTCGAGAGAGCTCAACATTAGCAAGAACAACATCACAAGAGACACGGAATTGACACTCAATTGAACCCAAATTTGCTTGATATCTTTCATCCACGTACAGCTGCGCCATTGGATTACACCCTCCGTGTTTCTGACAATTCTCGAGACCTTAGCATAATTTACAGATTCTGACTTTTCTATAAAAGCCAGCGCTTCGTCAAGGGACATTATATTCGTCGAAATAGGCTGATTTGAAGTTTGCTGTAGGTCTGATGTGTGAGCCGGCGAGTCGTAGGGTCCGGCGTTTCATCGGGAAAACCCTTATCTCAGCGATTCCGTTTCCGAAACGGGATGCATTGAGACACGACCAACAGGCGTAACGTTTAACACGACAG
>Ga0247774_1001493_pt1 | contig 11760 bp, 6 predicted proteins | sample UWRJL001104B6_FD_179933 | JGI IMG/M metagenome (GOLD analysis project Ga0247774, IMG submission 179933) | Plant litter microbial communities from Arlington Agricultural Research Station in Wisconsin, United States - UWRJ-L001-104B-6 | ecosystem: Environmental > Terrestrial > Plant litter >... | reverse complement strand
TCCGCGGCGAAGCTCCCTCGACGCGGCCGCTGCTTCTTGGATAATGCTAGGTGACGACTCGTAGCAAGTCCACCTGCAAAGTTTTTGCTCCTGCATCAGACCTTGGCAATTTCATGGGCGGAGAACACCTCCGCCTCGGACTGGTCCTCACAAATCTAGCTTCCAATGGATGCAGCGCGCGTAGCGTTCGTTGGGGGCTGTCCGACACTTGACATACCTTTGATTCTTCACCTTTCGCATTGTCAACATCATACACAAATACATGAGACAGATATAGGAGGGAAAATTCTTGGGTAGCATAGGGAAAAGGATCGATAGACTTTGCATGTCGATGACCTGCGTGCTCGTCGTTCGTGCGACTTGAGCTCGGCCGTTTGCCTTGTAAACTATTAAGTGTTTTCTCCGTGTACTACTATGAAGACATGCATTTAGAAGCATTGGGGGCACCTCCTTGCAGGCGGATGCAGAGCAGGTATCGGAACTGGACTATTGTCTGGGTTCCGCTGGAACCCTGGAACATGGCCTTTCTTTTCTCACTTTTAGGGCACTTTTTTCATGGCGAATTTTGGTTATCTATCTTAGAATTTGCGGTTCGTTCGAATATATGAGCTCGTACTATTTCTCTACAGTTGTTGATGTGATCGTCTGGTGCTTGTTGATCTGAGAGTTGCATCACCGACCTGGCACTACAAAGTCGAGATAAATTAACAAAAGATGAGAGCGTTGCCGACCTCATTTGAAAGACAATGCTCGACCAGTGAAGTGAAGTGGTGAACGACCTACCGGAATAGGGGTAAGAGAAGCGCACATTATGAATTAGGGGTGAAGCTACTAGCGGCATCTTGTAGAGAGACTTAGACTGATGACCCCTACATCTACTACTGCTTCGGCACAAAGGATATCTAGATGAGAACCGCACTTCTCTATACCCAGATATTCCAAGTCTCTTTTCACGAACAGATCTGGAAGCTAACATTAGAAGCACTTGCGTGATAATATATCGTGTCAATCCACCCAAACCGCGTCAATATAATACCGAAAATCCTGAATTTAGATGATGCCGGTTGTGTTTCCGTATTATTAGGCTGGCGCAATCTCTTGTTACATCCCGTAAGTCTAGAGTTAAAGATATACTATGCGAAACCGTGAGCCAGCCTTAAATGGCAATCGCAAACCTGATTCCCATGAGCAGGTGTCTCGCTGGTGAGCGTATGATTGAAGTATGGTCTAATTCGTCACCAGACGCCTCTATAGTTCGAGGAAGTATCAAGTAACGAGGATGAAGTCCATTAGGCTCGGTATCCGTATAGACTAGAGCCTGTGGTCTGATGACACTGGTCTGGCCGTCAATAGTTAGCAGAGCTGAACCTCAGCGAGCGGCATACACAGCATGGTGCTTAAAGTTCATCTGTCAAGCTTGGACCTAAAAGTTCTCTCATTACGCTGGTAGAAGCCCGAATATTGAAGGATCCGGTGTATTGCGGCCTCGATGTTGCACTATAAAAGCAGCATAGCTTGTGTCCTAAAATTTAATCCCGCACAGGTGTCAAGGGAGCAAACTTAACCATCCAAGGCTATCGGGGCGAATGATGGACACGGAGGGCATCATGGTGCATCAAAGAATGGACAAGAAGCAGATACCATCCGCAAATAAGACAGATAGCTGAAATACAAGAGAAAGACGCAGAGGGACTTAGAAGCAATGTGATTCAGGCTTGCACTCCTGTAGTGTCCCAAGTATTGGCAAATCCTTTCGCTGCAACCTAGATACTACACGTTGGAGGCTGTGTGACAGCGTAGCAGAATCCAATAGGAGCGAATCCCGTAAGGATTCGACTCACAAGGATGCTTTCGGGCTAGATATTTGAATAGCGAGGATGAACCGTCGCAAGCTGGAAGACTCAATGCCAGCTCGCTTCTGGGACGGCTAAGGGGTCTACATGAATGTGATCACAAACTTGCACGGTGGATTAATCATTCTTATGCACCGAACAGTACCTGCAGTCTCGCTAGTGCGTTTGATGCTAAGAGGAGAAGAGACAATTAAACGGTAGAAGGATGTATGCTAGAAACGAGACGTTGCATCCATAGCTTAGCAGAGATCGGAAAGCACAGGCGCAGGTCTCCGATTGTCGATTATAGACTCGAACAAAACTAGGATATAACTTATCCCTACCGAAGGCGTTACTTATTTGGAATAGTAAGGAACGCCCTCGTACTCTATGCTCGCAAGCTCGAGCAGGTGAGTTGTGGGCAGGGTTTATGGCAACGGCCTATTGAGGTGCCGAGAAAGGTAGGCCCTGGCGGTCAATACTGATTGTATCTCGAATTTTTTGGGATTTCGTGGCGCGCCTAATTGAAGCCATGGCGGGGTTCCCCCCCAAACAAGCCTCGGTCCGGATAATGAATATGCGGAACTCTCGAAAGTGGACATTCAGCTTGCGCTGACGTGAAGATGCTGTAGACCGGGAGGCTAAGGAGAGCTTTGAGCACAATGGCCAAGCAATGAACTAGACCTTCGACCTACATGTAGCGTGACCTAGCTAATGTAGCTGACGAAATGTGTTGCATCGTATACGTAAGTTCGTTTCGATATGGATTGTTCAAGGATTCAAACAACCCATGGGCAACGAGCCAACACATGAGCTGGCAAGATGAGCGGGTCGTAGGCTTGCCAACGAACTCTGACGTATCTCTCTATCTTATCTCTGATAATGTGCTGAGGATAACGATAGCCATACGAATAATCAACAGCACAAGGGAAAATTACCTTTGGGATTGGGCTGCAGCAGGCTGTAAGAAATAGACGCGGGGGCTGTGCCAGAACCGTCGCTTGGTAAGTCGTTTTCTAAATCCGTCGAGTGCGGATTCCTAACAGGCGTTGCCCCCCACGAATCCACCAATCAGGAAGCAGGGCGCTTCCGCAGACCGCAGCGAAGACCCAAATTTGGATGACGTGAGGCTTGGCCTTGCGGATTTAGAATTCCCGCCCCTGCAGCACCGAACCAGCCTGCTGTTACGGTAGGTTTTGAGCCGGGAAACTTGGCCGTTGGGGGGCCAATCCCGCTATCCGTAGTATGCCAACATGGGTTAGGGCTCGTTTTTGGTGCGACGCCAAAGGATGCGGCCGCTGCCTTCCCGACGGGTTAGGTATCGTTTCCACTATTAGCTCAAGCTGTCGCGCAACCTTGGAGGGAGTCCCAAGCTCTAGCGCGGTGCGCTGCATTCCCGCGGGGCTGTGAAGCTTCCAAGAGCTTTCCATGGGAAAACCGGGCTGTCGAGCATGCATCTCGACATCCGACGCCATCCACGCACACTCTCACGATGAATATAAAACAAGATGGAAGCCCCGTGGCTCATTCAACTCTTTTTTTCATCATAATTCTACATCATAAACAACTTCAATCTAAGAGATTTCCTTGCATCTTCAAAAGCATTTCCATTTCCATTTCTACTTTCCGCACGAACCAACACACTCTCTCAAAATGTTCGCCAAGTCTCTCCTCTTTGTCGCCGCCGTCTCAGCTGCCACCATTCCCACCCGCACCATTCCCCAGTCCTACACTGGGACCGTTCCCCTCACCGGTCATACCCACACCATCGCCGCGGGCATTGGCCTCCGTTACTCTCCCGACAACGTGTCCGCCGACATTGGCGACGTGATCGAGTGGCACTTCAAGCCCAAGGCCCACGGCGTCGTGCAATCCTCCGCCGACAAGCCGTGTGTCGCCCTGGAGGGTGGCTTCTCGACTGGTCTCATTCCCGTCCCCGAGGGCCAGACCCAAGCCGATCAAGTCTTCCAGCTCATCGTCGAGGACACCAACCCCATCTGGTACTACTGCCCCCAGCTGGGCGGCGGCGAGGGCAAGGGCCACTGCCAGAACGGCATGGTTGGCGTCATCAACGCCAAGGTCGGCGTCCTCAACATCGACCGCTATCGCGACATTGCCATTCAGTTCAAGGGCGACGCCGAGCTCGGCACCCCGGGCAAGGGTTATCTCATCCCTAATCCCAACCCCACCGCGGGCATCTAAGGAGAGCTTGAAATGAAGGAGTTAATATGGATTTGACGGGCATTGGCATAGCATTGGCGCATTTTGGGGTAGATTCCATCTGGATATAAATATTTGCATCGCATCGCGGCGTTTGATTCGGAAAAGGGCTAAAAAACCTCAATAGAGAGGCAGACTCATCAGCATTCCCTAGTTGCATATTAGACGGGATAATATAGATATACCACAATAGTAATGATATCTTTCAAACATTTTAGTTTCTCTCTACTTTTGGCGTTTGTAGCCGCAAAGTAACTCTATTCAGATGCTTCTCCTCCACTCTTCCATGAAGGTGGAAACCGGACGCGACAGACATTCCCTGCGCTGCTCAGCTGCAAAAAAGGCCACCAACAAAAAAAACTCGAACCTATGTAGCTGGTAGCGACCCAACGGAGCACATCCAATGTGGAATCGCTGCAGGTTAGGGATCGTTTGACACTAGAAATGGCGAGGGTGTGACCCTTTTCAGTCCCACTTTATTCAGCGACTGTTGGTTTTCGAAGGTGGCCGCAAATCGGATTTGTAGTTATCTCTTCTTCCTAGGATATCGAGTCATTCAGTTTTCTAGGGAGAGTCAATACATATATTCGGGGAAATCCAATCACAGGAAATATTTGCACATTTGTAGCTACGTCTGATTGTTTTGCGATTGCCTTGATTCATGTAGGGACCGGCTGCGGTCCGGCAGCTCTCCGAGGCGTCGTGATCATGTTCTTTCTAATTTGTGTTCGATGCTCGTTAGCCGGTTAATTTTGTCGGTCAACTATTGTCTCCAATCATAATGAAAAACATCTATATTTAACCTTCTACTACACCTCTTCTCATTAACAACACCAGTTCACTTGTAAGTCATTGCTCGATGAACCGTACACAGTGCTCAATCGTTCCAATACTGCGCGACGAACTGGCAAGGCCGATCTCGACAAGAAGTGGTATGGCCGAGGTTGCAAAGCTTGCTTACTTACATACTTAAAAGCGGGGAGTCATCTCAAATGTGACTTTGAAGTAGTGAAAGAGAATAGCTCCACGTGCTACCTCGGAAGCTAGGTTTAGTCTCGGATGTGCTCCAAATCCGCAGGAGTTTATGGAAAGTTGACGATGTCTAGAGAGCGGGGATGAGGAAATCAGGAATAAAGATGGCTTCCATTCCATTGTGAAATTGTGTGATTAATGTCAAAGTAGCAGGGGTAGAAGGAGCGTTTGTTGCGGACCATTCTCCATGCCTTTCGTATAACGCTCAAATCAAGCCATCCAGACATCAGTATCGTGAAGTGTCTCCCATTTCTTGACCAAATAAAATGTCTAATGATATTCCGATATGGTCAGTGTGACAAGCTCTCGGGTAAGCAGCTTCAGTAACATACAATCCTGAACAAAATACCTCAGTCGTTGCATATATTATCACGAAATTTAGCAACACCTACGAAAATAGAATATGACAACTATACTTAAAAGCTTAGTCTTCTCGCATATGGACCAACCAACCCTGTAAGGTCGCTCCAGCTAAGCTTCTAAAGCCCTATCAATGTCTCCTTGCCTAGCACTACCATAATTATGATAATTTCGGCTCTGCCCATATACTCCCGTGACCTATTGTCAAGGACCCAGATCCATGCCAAGCGAGCAGCGGCCGACCTAATTTCGGTCCATCATAATGCATCTACACGCTCTTGGAAGGAGTACCTGGCTATTAAAACTGGTCTCCTACCTACTGCCAGATATACATTCTAGAAGAGCCGCCGCAGATTCCCTCCCTAGGCCATCTATCACCAGGCTCCCCCGTCGTTGGCTTGTAGATATTGTCGCAAGGAAAGGCGTTTACCTCATCAACAGCTAATTAGCTAGCGAGTCTTCTGTCCTATTAAGGTGCGTTTGGCCACGGCCCACTTCTTGGATCAGTCCTCGGCCTAAGCAAGTACGGGTCCCGGAATGGCCGCTAGGATAGGTGCCAGGGCCCACGCGTTCAAAATCTAAAAACCCCATTTGACGGTGAGACTAGTTTGTACGATGCAAAGGTCGTTTGGCATCCGAGCGACTTCATCGATATTTAGAGGGTTTCTAGGATTGCCAAGGTTAGTGCGATACCTCGACGCCACTTCCTGTTTGCCAGTTAGGGAAAATCGAACCTGATGGAAGATACGATGTTGGAGACCCCTGTCATGTATTCGCACTAACCCTTTAATACGTAAGTTATCCAAAGTAACATTTCTTCTTCTTGCGGACTTGTCAGAAACGCTGCCTCGGACAGCTGCCAGCGGCTGTCCGCTGAGAGTAGCGATCATCACTAGCGATCATCGGCGACCACACTAGACTTTGCAGAACTTTCACAGGGCATCATCAGCATAATCAGAGACACGAAATACAGGCAAAACCAGCCCTATTTTGGTCGTAGACCGTCAATTGCATACAGCTGCGTTATCGGCGTTATTCTCTCGTGTTTCTGACAGGACTAGAAATACGCTGTATGTGTCCGTGCAGTGCACCCGCCTAATCGACATGGCAGTGGCTGCCTTGCAGGTGCATCACTAGCATGGGTATTGAGGAGTTTAGCGTGCGAGACTGCCGAGTAGTACGCTCAGTGGCAGTAGAAGGGAGCCCGGCTGCCTGACGGTGCTCGGACTTGAGGCTCCCGAGGGGGGTTGGTGGCTGGCAAGTGCCTACCCCTTCGTTGCTCTATGCCTTTCAAACTAGTCAACACTGGTAATGGAGCGGGGCGTGTAATCATCGAAATGGAAGAAGTCAAACATGATATTAGCGGCCATGCCTTGACGAGGCGCCGATACAGGAAGGATAGCATCATCTAAAGACGCAACCGCGTAGTCTGGGCGATTCGAAGTGGTGGTAAAGCGTTGGATCCGAGTCGGACCCTCAAAGTAATGACCGACTAGAATCCGCCGTCCGGAAGCACAAAATATAAATTGTAACCAAGATATGCCTGCAGCGTGAAGCCTTCGGAACTCGGAAACTTACAATTAAGTGTGCACGAAGTACATCTCCTGGAGGCGAAGTTCCACTTTGATAGCCCGCACGTGCGTTCACAAGAGCGTCACACACCAGGTCCTAGATAGTAATAAAGCTGCCGAAATTCGACTCAACAAAACGCCAATTGTTGTGAGACCGTTAGCATCAATATTGTTTGTTTGTTCGGGTGCGTTCGCGTGCATCGCAGCAGAATCGCGCCCATTCTGTCACACCGACTCGATGTTGGGAGGGAAAGAGGGTCCGGCGGCATGCGGTGAACGTCGGTCGAGTCAGTGTGAAATCCGTGTACAAGACAAACTTACTCTGTACAGCAAGTATTGCCTAGATTTTTATCATTTTTGTGCACCGAACCATGACACATGCCATCGGGCTATCTGTGGAGTTTTGTATTCTTGCACTCATCTCTTTTATGGCCATTTCCCTAGTCGGCCTAGACTGGGAAGGTGTGGTTAGCAATGGTTCAGTGTCATTCCGTGATGTGGTCCAGACCAAATATGCCGTCCTCTGGCGCGGTGATTGTGATAGCATTCTGAGGCTGATGCCTGGCGAGGCAGCAGGTACCTGTTAGTTATTCTTATGGCTTAATATTGTTCCTCTTTATGTTCGTTTAGATATATATCAACACGCCTGCCACACCAGTGCCCCAAGCCCGGTCAGATTTCTCCTCTCTCTTAGTTCGGAGTGTTGATGCATGTAGATTCGGCCATTGTTTGCTATCGCCATCTCAGTACCAAACACCAGTCAGATTCGCAAAGTCGAAAGTGAACGGGAGACCAGCGATTTCTCCAAGACAAGCCAGTCTTCTCGCTAGCCAAACCGGAATCGGAAGACCATCGGCTTCCCTGTAGTACGTGTATGTGTTGAAGACACTTACCTTCCCTGAAAAACCTTGCTCGCATCACCCTGGCAAGATATCCCACTTGGCAAGCTGCTATCCTAACTCAGCGACGTTGAAGCTCGCGTGTATCTAATCTTGGAACTGCATCACAGATGGCGCTGTAGCGCAAGTCTTGGTATTGCTGGCACGCCTAAGACGAAAGACAACTCGACACCTAACTGTAAGACACTAGCTGTCCAGATTTAAGATTAGTATCCTCCAAAGAAAAAGGTTGCCTCAAGCTAACAATCCGGGTTTGTTCGAAATTCACATCGTCGCATTATCACCAATTAATATAAGCGTCCCTGAAAGCTTGGATCTTTTGATCAGCCGTCCCCTGCTGCTTGACCCTGCACAGATCGAGGTTAGACGCTGTAACAAACTGTCAACAAGCCCCACGGATCTCGACCCCGTAAATACCGTTCGATACCCATCAACTGATAATTGCCGTCTACGAATCGAAAATATGGGACAAAAGAAGCTTGGCGTTGTCAAATTCACAACCCTCGGAGATTTTTTCCAGAAGCATGCGTTGGCAAAGCTCCTGGATGCCGCATTGTCGGCCAATACCGAGGTGAGACCGTGTCAAGAGCAATCGAAGGGGGTTGGGGGGGTTCCAATGAATCTCTGCATCCATGTTCGGGGTCCGGCGTCTGAAGAACATCTCTCTTTTGGCGACCTGTTGATAGTAAAACCAAACACCGTGCCTAACTAAATCCTAGAATGACTATTCTTACCAAGATTCGTCTCTTTGCGAGCCGAGGCAAGCCCAGGCCAAGCCCAGGTTCTACTATGTGTGGGAATGTGTAAGAAGACCTTGCAAAAGAAATAACGTGTTGGATAAGCGAGTGGTTCACCCAAGCGAGTGGTACACGTTAAACCCAGTAAAAATTGGATACTAACCTTAGGGTGTTTGTCGCTAACAAATCTAGCAGTGCCACTGTCACCAGCATCAAATTTCGATTCAGACCGATGTGTGTCCTGATTGCAGGATGTTCCGTTGCACAAATTGCAAAATCTCTCGTAATATGGCTCGATGAGTGGGAATTAGCTGGTCTTTCTGCCCTAAATCAACGCCATTCCAGCCTTCGACTGAAGCTGATCTGGCGACAAAATTATATGTGCAATCTCGAGAGGGTGTAAGAAAGGCCAACAGTTAAGTAACGGCTGACGCAAAGAGCATAAGCAAACACGTTAGATAAGCCACAGAACCTTAAATCGAGCCGGCAATTGATACGAGGCGGCAGTTGTGTTCCCCAAAAGAACAGGTGAAGCCAGATCCCTTCTCTTTTTCAAAAATCCCAGGCAGGGTCGGCTTGGCAGTTGTTTCTAGTTAGGGACAACAAGGGCCGAAATCCATGCACTTCGCAGGCGGTATTGCACGCCGTTGGCGTTTTTGGACATCAAGAAGGGGTCGCTGCTGTGATCCGATACGAGAGTGCGACCATCAGGAAGCTAGGACGATTTGTTTTGCTGCGTCCCGCCCTACACGTCTAGAAGAGAGCGACTTTGACGGCGGATCCACTCAAGAATATGCCACCATCTTCGTACCAGCAGGATGGAGGCAGGCTCTGGGGCCGATTGTGAGTCTCGCAGTAAAATTGGGCAATAGAAATAATATCAGGCTGAGAACGTTGGAAGACAAGTGAAGAGGTAAACTGGGGCTTGCTGTTGGTTATGAATGTCGCTTGCTTGCTCTAGCCACGCTGGCCAGGCAGGCTACTTGGTAGTGCCAATTTAGCGTCCCCCCCCCCACCCACGCTCGTCCTTGTGCAGACACCAGAAGTCATTGTATTGGCTCACTCAAAATTTACCCGCCTGACTTGATGCCCAACAATATATTTGGTGTACGGACTGAACCTCAAATTGGGGACTGAACAGCACGTTGGGGGGATGGAGACGGGCAAGTGGTGGACAAAAGGGTCTGCCCATCTACTAACAGCGGTTCATAATTATAGAAACAGATTTGATGTGCCTGGAGCTCGTCCCTTTTGACCCCCTGCCAGCCGGTGGGCAAACCTTTTGTCCACCGCTTGACGGGTCAGATTTGGAATAAGTCCGTTCCTTTGCGCGATGGACTTGCTAAAGCGCGCCACATGGCAAATCGAGGAAGCACCCGATAGGCCGAGATAAGACACGAACTTCTATGGAAAAGTTAGCCGTCACGTCTGTTTCTGAAAGGAGTCTATCATACTTGGCGGACACTGCAACCTCGTCATCACAGTGTCTTTAGGCGAGCCGCCCAGGTTGTGGCGAACTTCTGGCAAGCAATTCAAATGCATGCAGGCTCGTCGTGCATGCCATGATATGCTAATTTAAGATTAACTGAGTAGATAAGCTTACACTCTGCGCTGGTACATCTGTACACATTACGAAGGATAGAATGTCTAATTCCGACTAGTAGTGGTTAGAAACCTTAAGTGATTGAATGTGCTAGCGAGCATACAGCTATCATCGTAAGATGCAAGTTCAAATAAAGAGAAAAGGACGGGATGGAACCATCGACCGGGCTTCGGACAGACCCTATTCCTTTGACCACATGCCCTAGTCTGTTCGGCTCCACCAGTTGCTATGCCTGGCATACGCAATGTGTCAGAACTGAGGCCATGTGAAGAGCTAGGAGTTAAGGTTCAGCTAGTCTTCAGTATAAAAGTGTTCCACGACGTCTTGTAGACGAGCTCCACGACGCAGACCTTTCATCACCATAAACAGAGATCATCTACAACCATCTTTGATGTCAAGTCATCGAAATCTGACACAGTAGTAGGTAGCTCTTGCCCCTAACATTCGTCACAAATAACACAAGGCATGCGGCGAGGAGGCGAGGATTGGAGCACTTCAGCTCACCATTCCTTTAAAAAACCAACGTTAAGTCTACTTGCTTCTTTGAGCTAGTGTATCTGTTGCCCAGCATCAACGGTCCTGGTTTCATCAGGGTTAGCAGGATTATACTGGAAGCCCATTTAGTTGAAGGGATCAAGGCGTTGAAATTGACACTGCTTTTTCATTATTTCACATCCCAAAACATCGATTGATGGTAGAAAGAATATGGAATCTCTCCTCTTGTTTTCCCTAGTGTGGTATGCTTATTTCGCGTCCTGCTCGCCAGAGACACGGCCACGGTCAGTCGCTAGAATACTGGTGTCCTTTAGGAATCCAAAACGCCATCTGTTTGCGGGTTCGTGGACAAGAACTTCATCCCCAGATCGGCATCAGAACACGACTGACGCGACAGAAAAAATATCCGCGGCCGGATAATTATGTTGCGTTCCAAGCAACTGCACTTGTTGCAAGTCAGTAGTGGTCCAACACGACGGTAGGTGCATACCATGCAACATAGCAACATAGATGCTACAAACTCCTGAGTTGAAATAAGTATCGATGCCGTCTTTGGAGGCTTTATTGCTGAAATGGATGCACTTTTAATTGACAGTGGAGTTGTGATGTCTCTAATTTGACCTGACTCATGTTAGCGGATGTAGAAGGAAGTTCGGTTTGAATAAGGCCAAAACAGCCGATGGCTCGAACCCCCTTGTGGCTTGATGTTCATCCTCTTTGGAAAGTAGAGATGGGAAGCCACAAAAGCCTTCCTCTCTCTTCGAAGAGACTAAGCAAACAATCTTCCTGCAAGTGCGGTTTGAATTCCATAGGAACTTCTCCCCTTGGCGCGCTCCTCCATGTACCCGACATATGCTAAGGTCTAGTTATACTATCCTGATTCCTATAAATTTTGGGAAGATTGCTAGGCATGGTTCGCAGGGATACCGTTGTCCGCGGCACACAAACATGAGGTGGGACCAGGGATTTGCTCTGGCCCTTCCGATGTCACAGAACACGTCTGAATCGTCA
>Ga0247774_1001492_pt1 | contig 11764 bp, 5 predicted proteins | sample UWRJL001104B6_FD_179933 | JGI IMG/M metagenome (GOLD analysis project Ga0247774, IMG submission 179933) | Plant litter microbial communities from Arlington Agricultural Research Station in Wisconsin, United States - UWRJ-L001-104B-6 | ecosystem: Environmental > Terrestrial > Plant litter >... | reverse complement strand
ATGGCCATTCGCGTCTCCCGAAACTGGATTGGTAGATGATTTATGGGGCAAAACGGATACCTGGAAATAAGTGGTTCCTTATCACGAGAAGAATCATCGTTGGAGCTTCCGGCTGAGCAAGTCGGTATTGCGCCTGCCGCCTTCAAGTGACAAACCTGCTCTTGATGACACCGAGACAGGAGGTTCTCCAAGTGCTCGGTCCAAAAAAAAAGTGTTAGTCTCGTCACTGCCAATCGCGACAACGGGCCAAGAACATCTGATCCGGATATGATGAACCATCTCCCGTTTCTTAAGGCAAGAAAGGCAAGACACCATAGGCAGTGTCAAGCTACCCACTTTAAGCTTGCTACATCGTACTTCATACTTAGGCACAGAAGTCTACCTTTGATGATTCTTCTATCTCAAGGTACTAACAGTTCGGTAGGTCTAGTTTCATCTATCTTCAATCCTTGGAACCAAAAAAAACCAGACAACCCCCCACCCCACAAGCTGCTGCACCAAGGCTAAGCTGCAGACACCGCTGCAGAGAGTGACGAGCTAGCGGCCCCTCACCGCTGCAGCCGCGTTTCCAGCACCCAGGCCAAACTCCAGCTGTCCAGTTCAACTCGTGCCGTAGACGGAGAGAAAGCCTAGTTCCTACCAACGGTAATGACGCAAAGTTTATCCGCTTTCGCATGATAAAGCACCAGTATTCAAATTTCCACACTAAGACCCGCGAAACCTGTCGATCGAGGCACGACCGTTGCTGCGATAGGAGGGGCGTTTCCATCTCCAAAAGTAGCTTGGGCTCGAAGTAGATCTTGCTGCCAACTCCGACTAAGCGGCCCAGCAGCATACAACGACACCAGCCAAGTGTTCTGTCACCTATCTCCACCCTCGTCACGTTCCCTCAAGGAGAGAATGGTTTAAGATATTGGTCGCCGATTTTCTGGACACTTCGCGCCTCATGAGAGGGCTAAGCAGACATCCGGACACATCTCGCAGTCTCACGCGAGTGCCCACATATGTGATCGCGCCATATCATGGAAGGCAATGCGATCGTGGCCGACGACCAGTTGGACCCGCCCTCGCGGCTCTACGATCGCCTTCGCCAGTTTGCCGGTTACACCTGGGATGAGTCCCGACCACCCGTCCATACTAGCTACGATGTCTGGTAAGTGGCACTACGGGGATTCTGCAAGTCCTGTCTACCAGAGGAATGATTCGTCTAACCTAGCCGCTCGTTCAATAGGTACATCTCGGGCACGCGCTTCGTATCCCCACATGCCCCGGCATCGAGCTCGCCGCACAATTCCTCCAGCCCCGGATCGACGTCGAGACTGCATTCCGGCCGGCCTTCCCCGTCGGAGCATCACCATAGCTCCCAAGCCATCTACAGCGAGGTCAGCTCGGAGCGCCCGACCACCACACCGCCGGCACTGTCGGCCCCGGCGCCAGAAATATCCTACGTGGAGGAGCCGGTGCTAGCTCGGATATCTTACCATGTGCTGCGAGAGGAGAGAGGCTTCCACATAGCTAAGACCTTATCATCCTCAGCAGATCCCCGTGGGGAGCATATCGTGAAGCCTCTCGATTTGATACGGCTGCCGCCGCAGCCTGGTGACCGCGGCGCTATCCTCGTTACCATCTACTTGCATCCCGGCCCGAACGCCCTCGAGCACCTCATCGACCTGGGACCTGCCTTCTACAAGGCGCGCAAGGTTGGGGACGCGTACCAGGCGGACCGCAAGGATGATTTCGAGCTTGACCCACCCATTGGATTGCAAGAATTCCTCGAATTCGCCATTGGAGCTGCGCAATGCCTCGAGATTGTTCACCATAGCCAAGGCATGATACACGGGGAAATCCGAGGGGATGCCTTCCACTTCAACCCAGAGACCAAGAAGGTCAAACTTGTCTCGTTTGGCTCTGGCGTCAGGTCCTTCGAGCATGGTCTCACTAGCGCCGGGTGGACTACATTGTCGCGAGAACTAGGGGCGAAGAACAAGCTCCTGTATATCAGCCCGGAGCAGACGGGCAGGATGCCGGCTGAACCCGATAGTCGAACGGATATATACTCTGTTGGCGTCCTCTTTTGGACCATTCTCACGCAGCAGCAAGTATACGAGGGCGAAACGCCGCTGGACATCGTGCAAGGTGTACTCCGCCGTCGAATACCGAACGTGTCGTCGACGCGACTCGATATCCCCGACACCATCGGTCGAATCATTCAGAAATGCACGGCGAAGAACGTTGGGGACCGATACCATTCGGCAAGTGGGCTACGTCACGACCTCGTCAAGGCACGGGAGTTCTTGGAAAAGGGCGACTTCCTGGCTCTCGACAAGTGGAGCATCGGGAGCAAAGATGTGTCCTCGTTCTTCATTCTTCCGACTATGATGATCGGGCGCGAGAAGGAACGGGCAGAGCTGGTCAAGGTGATAGAGCGTGTGGCACTGTCTCATGCTGTCAATCACAAAGGGGCCGTCAACCGATTTTCGGATGCGTCTAGCTTCTCAGAGCTACTGGACGGAGCCGACCACTCGAGCGAAGGGGCCAGTTCCACCGAAGGAAATAACCGACGAAGCGGCTCCTTCACACAGACTACGAACTCGGAACCTAGGCAGTCGAGGGGCAGCATGCAGCCGTCGATGCTGGGAGACACCCAAACTCTGAACAGCGACAATGCGTCATTATCGACCCAACTAGCCGGGCCATTGGCTCGCTTTACTAGAGGGTGGGATCGTCACCATTCAGTCAGTGTTGACATAAGGAGCCTCAATGACGCCAGCATTGCATCTGGGGTGGACGCCAATCGACAGAGCCTGGTGGAATCCTCAGGCTCCTCCAGCCTATCTCGTCAACTGGGAGTGGGCAAGTTTCGACGGCGTGGGCACTGCGAAATTGTGCTGATCGAAGGCGCCGCGGGCTCGGGAAAGAGCTTCCTGGTGCAATCGGTCCTCGCTGAAGCAAGACGGAGAGGCTATTGCGCCACGGCAAAGTTTGAAACGGCCAGGAGGACGGCTTTCGGACCTCTACTCAAACTCCTCTCTTCCTTGTTCAAGCAAGTCTGGGGCGAGCGCAACACCGAAACGCCTTTTCACATGGCGCTCAAGCAATACGTCCGCCCTGTATGGCACATACTGCACAAGCATCTTGGCCTGCCCGAATTCCTCCTCGGTCCAGTGGATGCGGGTGTTAATAGGTCGGCATCCTCAGCGCAGCCCAGGAACATTCCCCACCGAGTCCGACGGCGCGGCTCCTCCCCAGGAACGTCTCCCAACACCACATCTCCCGTTAGCAATCGAAATTCGGCGGCGACCACAAGCTCCCAAGACTTTCTTAGGGCTGGCACCTCCACCAAGTCAATGCGCCTTATGAACATCTTCTTGGATGTGCTGCGCATGTTCGCCGCTCACAAGTTCATTTGCTTCTGCCTCGACGACGTCCACTTTGCAGACGACGAGTCTTTGGAGCTGATTACTCAGATAATCGGCGCCAGGATGAGGATGGCCATCATCATGACGTATCGGCCAGACGAGATGAGCGTCGAAAAGGTTCACCGGGTTATACACCCCCCGGAGTCTGAAGGCAAGTCATCCGTGGCACTCGATGCTCGCCGCTTTTCACCAGCTAACATGATTCACAACTAGACCCGACACGTCCTGGCGCGCCGGCCGTTACTCCTCTGACTCTAAATCCTCTCACAGAGGAAGACATCGTGCAGTATGTTTCGACCACGGTCTGTCGGCCGAGGGAAGAGGTGCTGCCGCTCGCGCTGGTGATTCAGTCCAAGACTGCCGGGAACCCCTTCTACATGCGCGAGATGCTGAACGCTTGCCACCGAAAGAAATGCATTTGGTACGACTACCGGGATAGTCAGTGGCACTTCGATCTGGACCGGCTGTTTGAGCAGTTCCAGGGAGAGAAGGACTACGATGTGCTGGATACGGGCTTCATCACGCGGCGACTAAGTGAACTACCGCCGGCCTCACGGTCCATTCTCGCGTGGGCAGCGCTTCTCGGCCATTCCTTTTCCTTCGAACTTATATGCCGGTTGCTGGGCGGGGAGTTCCACGATCCGGACGATGCGTGCGAGGACCAGGAGCATGGCCACAAGACATACTCACTGCAAGAAGCCATCCAGGGTCTCCAGGCTGCCATCCAGGCTTACATATTAGTGCCCAGCGAAGCAGACGACAGATTCCGGTTTGCTCACGACCGGTATATCCAGGCGGCGTCGGCACTCAAGGAGTGCAACGCGCGGAAGATGCACTTCGTAATCGCGCAGACGCTTATGAAATATTACGGGTACGAGACACGAGCACGCGACAGCACAGCCCTGCACATTTGCGAATCAGTCGACATCATCCGCCGGCGAGTCAAAACCCGTCAGCCTTTCCGCAAGCTCCTACTAGACTGCGCTCAGGTAGCCACCGAGAACGGGGCCCGACCAACGGCTGCGAAATACTACAGTAGTGCCGTTGCACTATTGCAGCCGACTCCGTGGAGGGACGGCGCAGAGGATGTCTCGTACGACGAGACGCTCCAGCTGTACTTGCATGCGGCAGAGTGTTCCCTCTACATGGGCCACCATGCCTCGGCAAACGGTCTTCTTGCCACCATCTTCCAATGCGCAAGGACGTCACTGGACAAAGCCCCGGCATACGTTTTGCAGTCTAGGATATTTGCGCAAAACGGAGATGCTGAGTCCGCCCTCAGCTCGCTCAAGGAGTGTCTTCTGGCACTGGAGGTCAAGTTTGACGACAGCCCCACCTTTCAGAAATGCGACGAGGAGTTCGAAAGGTTGTCGGTCAAGATTCAGACCATGGACAAGAGCGAGCTGATGGAACCCAAGAGCTCGACTGATTCAACCCTCGCCTCGATTGGGGCCGTCCTGGCCGAGACCATCAGCGCGGCGTGGTGGAGCGACTGCCTACGATTTTACCATCTCTCCATGGTGATGCTCGACATGCATCTCAAGTGCGGTGCCTTTCCTCAGTCAGGCATGGCATTTCTCCACTTCGCTACCATTGCCGTATCTCGTTTCAGCATGGTGCAGTTTGCCGTGGATCTCGGCCACACTTCTATCGAGCTGTTGGAAAAGTTTAAGGACCAATTTTCCTTAGCTCGCGGCTACATGGTCTTCGCCAACTTCCTCGGCCACCTCCACTACCCTTTGTGTCTAACGGCAGGCCAGCTCGAAGGAGCCGTAGAGTATGCCGCCGCCGCGGGAGACAGGATTTCTACCATCCTCAGCTTTGGCCTCTTGGCACAGCTCAGGTTTTTTGCTAGCGAGAACTGCTCCGACTTGGAAGGCTTTTGCCAGTACGGCTGCGAGGATATACCAAACTGGCACTTGGACACGCGAGGAGGGACCCTCCTCATTGCCGTTCGGCAAATATGCCGAGCGTTGCAGGGCAAGACACGCACGAAGGAGGCCGACCAGGTGCTCACCGACGAACAGCACAATACGGCGAAATACAAGGAGTGGCTTCAAGATTACACCCACAACGGCAACCGGTCGGTCTTGTTCTACGAAACCCTCGAGCTGGTGCCGCTTTACCTCTTTGGCCATTACGAGCGAGCCATCGAAATCAGCAGCCGTTGCTACAAGGACATCCTCCTGCTGTGGTCAAGCCGAAACAGCAGGCTGGTACTCCTCTTCTACGGACTCTCGCTTGCCGGGCGCCTGTTTCAAAAGCTTCAAGACCCGCGTCTTGCCCAGTCAAAGGTGGCATTGCAGCCAGAGACAGACGAGACAGTCAAGACGTTACAGGAGCTGAACAAGCAGATTGAGAACTGGCAGGTCGTCAATGATGTCAACTACCTGGCATGGTCCAAGTTCTTGCAAGCTCAGATTGAGGAGCTTCGTGCAAACACCGGCATGGCCGTTCGCTTGTATGAGGAAGGGCTAGATCATGCGGCTGAACACAGCTTCGTCTTCGAGGAGGCATTGGGGAACTACCTCATGGGTGGGACCTTTTTGCGAAGGAAAGCTCGAAGATCTGCTCGCGCAGCTTTGCTGGACGCAGTGTGCCTCTACCGCCAATTCGGCGCCACGGGTGTGGCAGCTTTCATCGAAGAAGAGCACTCCCTTATTCTCCACGGCCCGTCGACCATGGCCAGAAGGGTCGATGCTGCCGTCCAGGCAGATATCTCGGCCGATACTACCCACGTTCCCTATCGAGCCGTGAACGGTGGAGAAGGCAACGAACCCACCCAGACCGGGAACGGAACCATAGCCGAGACCAGAGGCGATAGAATAGGAGACTGGAGAGGATCCATGCATCTGCAGCAAGAAGCAGCTGGAGCAGGACTCCCATCGCTCGATATGATCGACTTGCACGCAATCCTGTTGTCATCTCAAGCAATGTCATCTGTCCTGCAGGTGGACGAGCTTCTGAAGATCATGTGCGAAGCCATCCTGCAAACGTGCGGCGGCTCCGCCACGTTGGCTTGCATTGTCGTCCAGGACACCGATGCCAATGCCGTCCCCTCTTCTTCGAGCTGGTGCATCGCAGCCAGCGGAGATCCCGAAAAGGGGGCGTTGGCACACAAGCCCGCGACCCCGCTCTCGGGGACGGCCTTGGTTGCAGAAAACGTGGTGTTGTACTGCACGAGATTCCGTGAGTCGGTCTTCATCCCTGATCTGATCTGCGACGAGAGGTTTGGAAACGTGAGCGACGCGTGGCTGCAACGAAACCCCATGAGCAAAGCCATCATTGCCATTCCCATATGCCACGGTCAGAAGCAACCACTTTTGGGGGTTCTCTATCTTGAGGGGCAGCCGCGAGCTTTCACGGATCGGAACGTCACGGTTCTCCAGCTTCTTGTCAACCAGATCGGCATCAGCTACTCCAACGCCCTCGCAATGAAGGCCGTCGAAAAGGTGTCGGCGGAAAACAAGGCGGCCGTAGCGCTGCAGATTCGGGCCCTCCAGCAAGCTCGAGACGCTGAAAGGAAGGCGAAAGACGCCGAGGCTGAAGCAAACCGCAACGTCAAGCTTGCCGAGGAAGCAGCAAGAGCGAAATCAATCTTTCTGGCGAATGTGTCCCACGAGCTGCGAACGCCGTTGAACGGCGTCATCGGCAACTCGGAACTGCTGCGTGACAGCCACCTCAATCAGGAGCAACTCGAGATGGCAGACTCGATCCGCGTGTCGGCAGATCTGCTACTTACTGTCATCAACGACATTCTTGACTTCTCACGCATGGAGGCGGACAAGATGAAGCTGTACATCAGCGCATTCAACCCCGAGGAAATGGTGCGAGAAGTAGTGCGCGCCGTCTCGTACAGCAACCGGGAGAAGACGTCGCGGAAGAATGTCAAAATCATCGAGGACATCAACCTGCCAGCCATTCTCATTTACGGCGATCCAATCCGGCTGCATCAGGTGCTCGGAAACCTCATCGGCAATAGTCTCAAGTTTACCGAGAGAGGGTCAATCCGCATTGGAGCACGCGTCGACGAGGAGACGCCCGAGAAGGTTGCGCTTATGTTCTGGGTTGAGGATACCGGCATCGGCATCCCGCCGAGGCAACTGGCGAAGCTATTCCAGCCTTTCAGCCAAGCCGATGCAAGCACAGCCCGGAAGTATGGCGGGAGTGGCCTCGGCCTGAGCATCTGCAAGAGCCTGATTGAGACTATGATGAAGGGCAAGATTAATCTCGAGAGTGAGGAAGGCGTCGGCACCCGTGCATGGTTTACCGTCGCCTTTGACAAGGCCCGACCCGACGCCGTGCCAGGCGACGCCCAGACTAAGCTTCCGCCTCCCCTGGTGGAACGCCGGTCGTCCAATAGTGATGGTACCCCTTCCCCCAACCTGTTCCTGGACCTCACCCGCATCCCCAAGGAGCAGCTGCGCATCGCCATTGCCGAGGATAACCCAATCAACAAGAAGATTGCCATCCAATACCTGCAGAGGCTGGGCTATACTACCGTGGAAGCGTACGAGAACGGACAAAAGGCCCTCGAAGGTCTTCGCAAGAAAGCGCTCGACGGACAACCGTACCACATCATACTCATGGATGTGCAGATGCCCATGTTGGATGGGTACGAGACGACCAAGATGATCCGGAAGGACTCCGTAGAGGCGGTACGCAAGATTCTTGTTATTGCCATGACTGCGTCCGCCATTCACGGGGACAGGGAGAAGTGCCTGGCTGCAGGCATGAATGACTACCTGGCCAAGCCGGTGCGATCCGAGGTTCTTAAGAAGAAACTGGACGCATACCTCACATGCTCGGTAAGTTGCTATCTCGGCATGTGCGTGAAATGTAGGTATCTGGTCGAACTAACAACCACGGAGTCTCCGGACTCTCGGCGAGGCTGTTCCGTCCCGAACTCGCCACCAGACTCTGGCAGCATCAACGGCAGCGCCTCGGTTGGTACTTTGTCGCCCACGCCAAACGAAAGCTCTCCGCACCTCAGCAGGCCGCCCAGCGGGACCCTCTCGCCAGCCAGAACCTCGAGCGACAACCGATCGTCGATTGATAGGGTGTCTATCGACGCAGCATCGTCGTCTTCAGCTCCGCCAGCTAAGCGTCAGCCGCGGAAACTCACAAAGAATAGGGGAAGCAGCGACTCGGTGTCGGTGATTGCGCCTCAGGAAGATGAAAAGGCGAAGAAGCCGAAAGGCGTCTTGACTAAGAAGGCGCCAGTGGATGACGAGAGTAGAAGGAGTAGTTTTGTGTCTCAGAAGTGAGGATGATGAGGGTGAAGGCGCGGGGAGCCTCCATAGACTCGGATGATGATCAGCATCCTAGACGCTGTGGCTGCGCATTCGTAATGATTATCACATCACTTGTCATCCCTTTTGGCTGAGGGCTGCCGCTAATTTTGTACCGATTCTTACTGGTATCAGGACTATGGAAGGAAAAGGGTGTCAAATGGGTTAGGAGAGTGGAATTGGCAGACGGTCAACCTTCTTTTTTTTCTTGTGTATTGGCTTCGTGACTTCACCGATAGCCCTCCCCCCTTCGCAGATTCCTTTAGCTCTTCGGATGCCGCCACCTCTGTCTCTGCGACGAGGCGCTTCTGGAAAGCATTGAGAACCGTTGTTGACCTCTCCCTGGGCAAGAGCATGGAAAATGGGACACAAGTGCATTGGTTTATCACCGTCATCGTCATCATCATCATTATCATCAAGCTTTGTTCGACTATGGAAGAAGGAAGCTGTAGGTACTTGGAAATCTGTCGGAACGAGAAAGATTCGGAGTTGAAATGATGAAGATCAACTTCCCTTCGTGATCTGTTCGTGAATAGCGTCAACCTGGCTGGGAAGATGGAGGATGGGTCCGCCAGGTAAGGTTCAGATGCGCACCAACCACCACTTAAAGATACAACAACACATTGAAAGATATGTTCCTCCTTCCGCAGTTTGGTCCAGACCGTGGAGGCTAGTTTCCATAGCCACTTCCCTGAGGAGATTATTGAGTAACCTGCCTCCGCCTGGAAAGTCCACCTGAGGGCGACTCCGCCATCTCAGAGTCCAATTGACCACGGATTACTCGCCCCGCGCTACGGGTTCAACAGTTTCGAATCCGCTCACCACCGCCAACGCACCGAAGCGTTCCAAGTTCCGTTGTCTCCTCTCCGGCTTTTCGTCACTCCATCAGCTTGTCGTCTCCCCTAATTAACAGCGAAACGAGTGAAAGACTACCTCCCAAAAAGTCGAAGAATTGTTTCTTACGATTGGCAAAGTCGAACCTCAGCCGTCGAGAAAACAAGAAAACGAAAGAGGAGACAGAATAAGGAAAGGGGAAGGAAACCGAACGGGAAGACTAGGAACAGGAGCAATGTATCTTCTCACCCTCACCTGGATCGTCGCCATTCACACCATTGCTTTATGCATCAGCTACACTCTTTGCCGGCGCCTCCTGGGAATCAGGCAATCCGACGAGGCGAAGGGACACATGGACCTCGTGTCAAAAATCCTGCTTCTCATGGACAAGACGGTGCTGCTCGTGAACAGGAACCTGGAGGGCATGGAGAAGAACGCGGATCTCATGCGCAAGAACGTGGCGCTTCTGAACAAGGTCTTGGACCGCATGGAGAAGGTTCGTGACCGGTCGACCGAGTTTCACGATGGGGTGCGTGATTTCCAGGACGTGTTGGACTGGCGAGGTGGAGAGGTGGATGAGGCTCCCGAAGGCAGGGGAAATACGACCATGGAAACCATGGAAATCGTGGAGTAAGGCGGCATGATGAGCCTGTTTGACCATGACGATGAGGCCGAAACGCAAGCCGTAAACATCATGTAGCATTCTCTTAGCTCTCATCCGATTAATCCGCTCTCACTAGATTATTACCACTGCCCACTCGACAAAGAGGGAAGAACGAGCATGGAGGACCGGAAGAGTTCTGATACAATCAACGTGCTACTGGGACATAGTTGCCACGGGGCCAATCAGTTCAGGACCAGGGTTTCAGTGATTTCGAGTCAAACTTGTGAAGAGTATTAACACGGAAGAAAGCCCACCGTTATCTCTCGTGGCTCAGACGTGACTTGAAATGGCCCTCATCTCTTGTCGATTGTCTCGGTTGGAAAATAGCCAGATGTGTTCAACAGGTGAATGCCGCTGTGATCAGATTCCTACAGGGTTTTCTTTCCGCTTCTTTCATTTTCAAATGCTCTTTCTTTCCTTTTTCCATGGCGCACCGAATGCCTCCGTCTAAATTTGTGCCTCAATGGTTACCACACCGAGCAGGGGTCTAGACGACACATCCGCCCACATGTCTCAGCCTCATCCATGCAGATCCGAAATCTAAACGAGCCGGGGTTCTTCGGAATGGCATGTCACTTCGTTTACCCCGGCCCCCTCTGGCGTTCAAACTATCGAAAAAAAAAATCTCCATCTCTACTCCCTACCCTAGCCCTCCCACATTAATCCAATTTGGTCCCCGATGGGGCGGAGGCTGAGCAGTCCGAGAGCCGCCAGCCTCGTTGTCTAGCCTTGTCTGGTCCCGGTAAAAGAAGCAACGTGATCACGATCTCAAGTTTAGAATAGCGATTCTGCTAGTGGTAGTAGCCACGCTTTATCTTGTTATCACGACTCGGCGTTTCATCATGGAACGATATTGACCAAAAAAAAAAAGCCCCTGTCTTAATTCCGATCCCGATCTTGGCTTACCAAAAGGGAATACTATGTCCTCGTTTCAAAAGCCGCAATTTGAACATTCGTTTTTGTGATGCATTTTGTCAACTAGAACTCATTCCCTCCTTCTTTCCGTTAAGTCTTCGTTCCATGGGCGAGCCTCAACTCTCTCTCGGCTCGGAAAGCCCTTCCATCGTTCTATCTTTTCCTCCCTTCTCTTGCGTGTACCGATGTGGAAGGCCCTTACATGTCAAGGAATCAGAAAGACTCATTATGCCTTCCGAGCTTTGCGTCTTGGCGGTTCCCGACTGCAGCATGCACGACATACCTGGGGGATGGCGCTAGGCAGGACCACGCTCTAGACATGACAAAGGTCATGACCTGACGAAGCAGCAATTGGACTAGGGGGCGAGAGGCAGGAGCGTAACAAAAGTCTCGGCTCGAACCGCGATGTTCGAATCTTCCGGCGCAAAGCGACCGTAGCTCGGCTACATGACGCTTGTGCCGTCTATGGGGATCAGGGTCTCCCCGTATAGGTAACAGGGAATGAGGTGGGCGGAAGGAAAACGAGGAGGATTCGAGGAGGGACTGGCGGCCTGACGGCAAAGAGACATTTCTGTCAGTAATCTCATCAGATTCACGGAATAAATCCGAATAGCCTCTCCCGAGTCTTCTTCCTTGGACTC
>Ga0247774_1001491_pt1 | contig 11767 bp, 9 predicted proteins | sample UWRJL001104B6_FD_179933 | JGI IMG/M metagenome (GOLD analysis project Ga0247774, IMG submission 179933) | Plant litter microbial communities from Arlington Agricultural Research Station in Wisconsin, United States - UWRJ-L001-104B-6 | ecosystem: Environmental > Terrestrial > Plant litter >... | reverse complement strand
GGATACAGGTAGCCTACAATTGTACCTCCTCCCGCATCGACCACTGTTATGCAATCGCCCTAGATTTCAATCCCATTAGTATTATTTCTTGCTACCCAGAAGGTATAGCAAAGCTCGGCCATTAAAACATACGGCCTTGATATCGATGCTGCCATTCTCAAGAACCGAACGAATGGTGTATTGAGCACAGGCCTCGGGCTCAGTGGCGAGGCGGAAGCGCTTCTCAACGTGGTAGTCGGAAAATTGCCTCTCAAATGGAGGTGTAACGGCTTGGAAGGTGAGGTTTATCGCCTTCTGCCCCCAGCTAGCTGGATATGTGATGATAAAGTCCATGGGGCATGTTCCAAGAGTTTGCAACCCTCCCTTCCTCCCAATATCCTCCCACACGCATCTAGCCACTCTATGCAAGTAATCCTCGATGACGTTCACAGGGGATTTAGTTAGGTGGTAGGGGAAACGATGGTCTAAGATTGTTTGCTGGTTAAAGCGGAGGTGGCGAGCTTCCACCAAGGTTCTCCTCAGCGATTGAAGAGCGTCGAGTATCCCCGAGGGCTGGAGGTCAAGCTTGGAGAGGCGGATCTGGTAGGCGTCGTGGCCGATCCCGCAGCCCCATCCGGTTCCATCTTGACCCGAGTACGTGTAGACAGAAGGCACTTTGTTCAGTGTTTGAGTCGGCTCTCCAGGCCTACCCGGCCAGCTGTCCACGATGTTGATGGCGGAGAGTGCCGGGTTGGTTCCTACCTCATATAGCATCCAAGCAACACCTACCGAGTAAGTCAGTCGTTGCGCTCTTTCTGCCCAAACTCGGATTTGCACAATTTTCGTACCCGGGGCTAGCACATACCAGTGTAAGTCGTCCCATAGTCAATTCCGACAACATAGCGGAACTCCGAGTCTCTCCCGCCGCCTCGAACTGACATTTGCGAAACGGAGGCAGCTTGGTACATGATGAATCCCCAACTTGGCCACAATGTTATGATGATGAGGGGTCTCGCTAAAGCCGTAGAATTCGGGTAAAATAACGAAATATGCGATTTTAATCTCGAATTGCTTGTAGTGGATTTCCCAGGGGAAAAGAAACAGTAATAGAGAGGGAGAGGGTACTACCACTAGCCTGAAAGGGTGTGAAATTGGGGTGTCAGACTATCCGAGCCTTGCCCAAGCTTCGTGTCTCGCTTCTTCCTGCAAAGTCAAATTTCAGCGCAGCCTACACGGTACATATTCTTTGTATATACCGAGTACCCAGGTATCCGACCAATACCGCAGACTCTGACTCTCATCCTCTGTTCTGGCTAGGAGCGCCAGCATATTCCTCATCCCTCCGTTTCCTCGAAGAGTGCAGTGGTGGTCCAAGGGCAAAGTGGGGGCCAGCTATTGGATAATTTCGCAGTCCAGTGCCAGGCTTGATTGAACTTCCGAAATTCTGCACGGAATCTAGACCCTTGAAAATCACTACTCTGCAATTTTTGATCCGCTTGGGAAATCTCTACCGCTGCTCTTAATCGCATTATGCCCGAACATCCTCTGCACACGAGAGAAGCGCTTTGAAAAACATGTCATCAGAGCAAATTATACTTGGGCCTACAGTTCCAGTCCACCAGGTGCAACCCCGCGCGAAGTCGGTAAAGGAAGGTATTCTTGGTTCACGTTCGATTGTTCGGTCGCAAACGTCACGGTCATTCAGTACACCAGGCTCATCATCGCCACTAGGGAGCCCCACCAGCTCCGTTCAAGGCTATCAACGAGGGTCGGGAAAGCACTACCTTGTTGTAAGCGAGCTTGAAGACTCTCCAGTAAATCCAAGTAGCAATATTTCTCAACAACGACGTCTCGTCCACCCGTTATTCTCGATTGGAGTGTCCGAGCTATCTGCCTCTGGCGAGATTCAACCATACAGAGCGGAACTTCCAGCACCTTCTTGTCCACCAGAAGACCAGCCTTCACTGATTGTATCCAGTTTGTCCTTACGCTCTGACCAGGAACTTTATAAGGCGGAAGAGTCATTCTCGACTGAGAGAACTCGGTCTTCATCCTTCCCCAGTCAGGAACGAAAGCAGGATTATTCAGAAGACCGGGCTGGCCAGCCAATATTATCTGATACGTCTGGCTCGCCGATTATGACACTACCACCGACAGGCAGTCCTGCCGCATTTCATGGAGCGTCCGCGGCATGGGTGAAGTCGGAATCTTCCAGTCGTCCGCCGCATGTAACTCGTTCTATGGATCCAAGCTCGAGCTGTTCCCCCAAGCGACCCCACGCTCAGCAGCAGTGGAACCCATCCGACGCCGGTGGTCGTTCGACTTACCACCGCCAACAGGAACTTGGAAGCGATGAAATCGAAAATGTCACGATTTCGTACCCGTCACATGGTACGATTGACATGGGAAGCAGCGAGAAGGACTGGGGATCTCCACAGGGAGATCCGCATAACGAGGTTGGGCCCCAGCCTTATGGTACCGCCACAGTCCTCAGGGCATTTCCAAAGACAGAACCATATCAAGTTAACCCTTTGCACGACTCGAATTCTCCTCAGCGGCCGCCCATTCAGGAAAGTGGATCGATACGACCACAATCACCGGTAGGCCGACCGCCATCAATACCTGAATATCCAATGGCGAATAGGCCAGTGGCAAAATACCAGAGTTCAACTCAAATCGGACCGGGAAGCTCAACAGCTACTCTCCATGACGCACAGGCGGCAAACTTTGATCAAGCCCAAGGCAGGATTCCCGTTCGAGCAGTTAGCCCGCCGTCAGCGATGTCACCACGCCAATCCAGAGGTTATTCGCTGGACGCACGCAGTAACCTGCCCTCGCAGGCTGACAACCCCTCACAGAAACGTGTGTTGACAAAACAACAGTCTCCAGCTCTCCAGCGTGAGCTTAACGACCATGTCTCGCAGCAGCACCGAAACTCCATATCCGCAGCGAGTTATCCAGAACGAGATCATCAAGGAGCTGGAATGGCAGCGAATGACAATGGCGCTGTCTATAGCCCAGGCTGGAATGCCTCTAATAGCTACGAGAACCGCCAGCAGCCAGCAGCCGGGTTTGCTCGGTCACCTCCCTATGCTCAGCCTTTGTATTTGCAGCAACAACCAAACCCCGGAGCAACAAGTGAATCAAACTGGAGGGATAAGCTTTCCCGGATGAAGCCTTCCTGGCCCAACTCCCACAAATCTTCCTTGAAATATGACTCGGAACTATCTCAAGGTCAATCAGAAGAGAGAGCTAAGGCCTTGCTTGAGAAATTTGGTCGCGAGAAAATGACTGCGCAGACTTGGTTCACCACCCTCCTAATTTGGGCCGAGGAGCGGGCAAACGTAGCAAAGTCGGTACCGAAGCTAAGGTTGATCGAGCAGGCGCTAAATAACGAACGGAGGAAGACAGCAGAGTTGGATAAAACCATGTTGGAAAGTGGGAGGCAACTGAACTTAGCGGAGGGTAAACTCAGGGGTTTTCAGGATGAGCTTACGAACGCGCGAACGACAATACAACAGAGGGATGCCGAAATAGCGAGGTTGAATCAGAGGCTTGAAGACATGGTGCTTGACAACGATAAAAAGCTTCAAAGCCAGACGCAGGCACTAAGGAAGAGGGTGGCCGACCTGACGAGGGACATGGCTGCCTACGGAGGAAATTACCGCCCCATCATGGATGACGTCTTCGCGAAGGATATGAGGGGGCTGATGCAGAAGATCACGAATTTTACCCGATTTTGTCCAGATCCAAAATACTACCAGTTGGGGTACGACTTAGATCCTGATGGATATCTCCAAAGGCAAGGGCCTGCCGGGGGGTGGATTGAGTTCATCAAATTCACATGCTGGGCCGTGTTTAGAAAGGGATTTTTCGACTTACCCCTCGGGTTCGGTTCCTTTGGAAATCAAGGCCCCGGCTTTCAGGAAATTTGGCAAATCCGTCGGTTGTTTTCCGCAGATGGTGACGATTGTAAGGTGGACCCCCGACCAAACCAGCCTTCTGATGGCAGCATCGTTACGCTGACAAAAGCAATATATAGCAACGGAAATACTGCCGTTCCCCAACGACATGGACACGAACATCTGGCGGGCTCGTTTCTTCAACACCATCTTGCAGGACGTAATTGAAAGCAAGTTCAACGTGAAGAGGCCTACTCAAGAGGACAACTGGAGGAAATTTGCCGAACTCTTTATCGACAATGTCGATGCCGTAACGCGGGAGCTCCAAGAGAGACTCCAGCAGGTTGCACAGGTTCAAGGCGGCTTCAGCGATCAAATCGGGAATGAGATTTTCGACGTCGCGCATAGCGTAGGTATCCTCTCTCTCAGGATGGCGGCCCAGAGAGCCCACGTGCGTCTAATATTTGCGGCGCACGGTGAGATGGTTAAGATCGGGCCTCGATTCAAGGATGTAGGTCGTATGGAGCGGCACAGGAATGATGCTGTCAGAGCAGACATCATGACGACGCCTTGCCTGGTGAAGATCGGAGACGGCCGCGGTGATCTAGAAAACGAGGTGGTATTGAGCCAAGGGGAGATCATAAGCCAATGAGAGATCCTTGGCGAATGATACTGAAGCATGCAATTGCCAATGCTTTAAAAAATGAACTGTCTTTCTACTTAGTTAATCTTGAAATTTCATCCCGCTTCCTATTTCCCGTCAACTACGGATATGAGATCCGAAGTTGATGCCAGCTGTCGGAATTTTGAGTTTGACTGAAGTTAGGGTTGCGGCTAGCGTCAACGTCAGGCAGCCCAAGTAATTCGATTCCCGTACTAGTTATAGTACCTAAGTACGACTTGCCCACGGCACCTTCGTTCCGCATGACCACTGGGGTTCGGAAGCAACTGCCTTATCGTTATGCCATGGGGAAGTTGAATTTTCCGGCAACCCCTCCGTGGCGGCCAGTCACAGTGCCGACAAGGAATTCACAATGCAGTAGGCGAGGCGCCACCTCAAGCCTCATAAGAAAATTTGAACATGTGGCGGTCAAATATGGGTCGAATAAATACCGCGCGGGTAAGCACGTACATCCATTCGCGAGGACCTTTGGTTTAATACCTATGTAGGTTCGGTATCGAAGCGGGCCGCAAGGCTGGCGGTGGGATTTATATCGGGTAGCGCGTTCTTACGCATGGAACCAAAGCAGCTCAACAGTGGAGAAGAATCAACTTCTAGAGCGAGTCATTTGCTTTTCGAGGACTGGGCTCGCCTGTCACGCTACTGTGTTGCGGTGGCTGGCTAGTTTCTCTAGCGTGTTGACGCAACTGGGATTTGAAAGTTCTACCTATCCAATATACGGCTGGAAAAAGTGGAAGGTCAAGTCAACTGCATCTGCAAGAGCTTCCGGGGTTCCTTTTTCGTCCTGTCTCACTTCACATTTTAGGAATCTTAACATCACACTCTTTTTCCACTTCCAGCATTGCCAACCAGAGTGCTGGGAAGGAGGGGCTCGAAAAAAAATATCCATCGGTGTGTGAGAGCAAGGCTCAAGCTGCATGCAGGATCTTGTAGTTTTCGCGCGCCGGAACCCCGCGCGGGGAGCAGGCTGCTAGGCTTCCATGCGCAGGTAAATCTTATACGTGGCTGGCAAAGATACCTCAAGGTACATGTAGATACGGATTCGATCGAAACCTCGTTTGTCGCGGCTTGTTCAGGGTATCTCAGCTAAGGCAACTTGTTGGGGCTAGCAAGCTGACGCCCTCCACTGATGTCATCTAGAGTTTCAACACTAAGACAGGCGGGAGGAAAATGGTCTCATAGCTTAGTTGTTGGAATTCCATCGCAGGGCTACCGCGGTTATTGCGAATGGTTCTGTCAGCTGCTTCGACCTATTTTCTAATACTTGAATTTGATTTCGTCGGCAATCCTCTATTTGAGTTTTGTAGCGTTGCTAAGCTTTGTGTTTTCGAGTTTGGGTAATTACCCTCGACATCCGAGTTCCTTCGCGTGTTTGGCCATCACTGCGAGCTTCCTGTGAAGATGGAGGCGACATCTCTCTTCAAGTTGCCGAAACAGCCTCTCCCACCGCTGACGCTTCACGCTCCCATTGTTGTCCTAATTTGGTGGGCTACAATTTTCGTCCTTTCCAGTGTGATTCTAAGCGGCTGGATCAAGAAGCGAGTTGAACTGAAGGATTTTGCGGGCATCAAGTATGGTGCATACCTCCTTAACTTGTAAGTTGGCAGGTCCTCCCCAACATTCTTCTCATCTATCCGTAGTATCATTGATCGAGAGTTTCAATTATCTGTCCACATGGAAGAAGAAGCAAACGTTTGAACTAACTTACACCGCTGCCTCTCTGGTAATAGCTATTACGTCGGCACTACAGTCGAAAGATGGCTCCACTGGACAGGATCACATTTCCAAGCTTCCTATGGCCACCTCGTTGTGCATCCGATCATGCGCATTCCTCGTGTTCTCTCTGGCCTGATCCTCGCCTGGAGTACCTACAAACTCGTGTGGAACGAGTTAGAGGTCTATTTCCGAGGCCCGTTGAGAAACTGGTGGTGGCGTGGCGCCAAGATCTTCTTCTTCTTCCTAGTCTTCATCTCGCTCTACTACTTAGTTCTTTTCCTGGATCTAGCCATCGTGTGGCTTCAATTCCTATCTCTAAAACTAATTGACGCCATTGCATTTCGGAGAACCCAGTGTGAGATAGCCACTGATGTACTGTTCGTCGGTTTCGGGCTCTTCACTGTCGGGGCGGCTCTTGTTGCGATCGGGCGTACGAGGACGGGGTATGGGCGGAATGCTTCAAAGTTCCAGGTATTTCAACCACCTTTTTCATGTTAGTGCCTGTTGGAAGAAAAGCTAACGCGAGAAAAAGTACCAACTCCTCCTCCTGCTCGGAACAGTCCTCCTCTTTGCACGCTCTCTCTTCGACGCCGCCCTCATCGTTCCCGTATTTCAAGCTCGCAAGACACGCACGGAGCAGATGTTCAAGGATGACGTTGGATATGGCGTCCTCAGCATTCTTTACCTTGGTGCCATGCTCGCGAGCGCCTACGTGAAGGGTCCAGAGGCGAGCGACGTTCGGTCTGATCTCCGAAAGCTGATCCTTGAGCGCCTGCGGCAAAGAACGGACAATAGACGCGACCCGTCACCGACATTTTCCACTTTCCTTCAGGAGCTCTACGCAGAGATCCCTAATCTTGTGGGGAGCGGTGTACTGGGAGGCCAGGGTCAATCTCAGAGCAGTGCAGAGGAGAAGGAACATTCGGCGAGGGAGTATTTGCAAGAACTCCGCGACACGCCTAGGGATGCACTCACTGGACCCTCGGCCGGTGCCGTACTCGCTGGTGAGAATCCTGACAGCCACCTGTCACGGCAGAGCCGACACCAGGTCCACAATCGCACGCCGTCAGGGGCGAGCTGGACTGATACACTCAAGAAGAACATTTCAATGGAGTCGCTAAACTCGATATTCAACACCGGCCAGCGAAAGCGGTCCTCGCCGAGGCTGTTTCAACCTGATAGTCTGTCGGGGACAACAGCCGGGCCAGTACACTCCGTATTGGGACGTATTGATGAGGACCACCCGCAACACGGGGTTTCTAACACGCAAGCCAATTATGAGTTGCAGTCGTTTTCATCATCCCCGCCGCAAGCCGCGCCTCCGTCTATGATAATGTACCCTCCTTCGACGACGGGAACTCAGTACGGAGCAACACTCTCCGGTGGGCCAGCCGGGAGCTCATACAACCAGCGGGTTGGGAACACTCCTATTCGTCCGGTCGGCCTCCCGACCAGTCGGGACTGGGATCCTCTAACTCCACAGACTACAGGCACACCTGCGTCTCAGGTCAGTCCTAAACAAACGCCAATGGAAGGTCCGGTACCGGGCGTATATCAAACAGCACCCACAAGTTACCGGCCGACCAGGCCAACGCAGCAGTTTGATTCAGTACCACCTGCCCGGCCCATTCCATCCTCCGAGCCCGCTCCACCACCCCAGCCGCAGTTCCACACGCCACCGCCCCAGCAGCTCTACATGTCGACACAAAATCCATTCCGGGTATCGACGCGGGAACCGCCATCGGCGGCGGCGGCTGCGGCGGGCCGCTCCTTTTTTGGACAGGAAACACCAGAGGCCCGTTCAGCCCCGGCCGGTATTCCTCCCATCCTGCAGGAGGCGCCGGCGAGGGCAGTCTCGACGAGTCCGGCACCTGCAGAGCAGTCGGCGGCGTCGCAAATGAGAGCTCGGCCGGCGCAGGGACGGCCTGTGATCAACCGCAGACCTCACTGAAATATAAGATAACCATAGAGTTTGAATAATGGCTAGTTATGAAATGACGACTTATATATGATTGAATTTCTTTTCGTATTTATTCTTCCTGTGCGCAATTGCCCTTTTGTTTTCTGCTCTTGAGAGTGCGCTGCAGACCCTGAAACCCAAATCAAGTTTCCAATCCTTGCATGAGAAGCGTTCTAGAGATCGCGAGAATCCGAGTTGCCCGAGAACATCTCAGTGCAAAGGACCAGACTCTTTATTTTAATGTCTTCATGCACCCCCAATCGCTTTGGCGACGAAATTTATGCAATCGTAACGATCCAAGCCGATCGCGGTTTTGGCAATGTCTAGAGCCCTTAACGCGTCTTGGTGACTCCCCGTAATCCCACGTAGCCTCTCCAACTCTGCCAAACCCAAGTTCATGTAGTAGTGCAGCCAGTATGTATCCAACAAAGCTCTCGCCAGTGACGCAATCACGAACAAGAGCTCCTTGCACCGGGCGTGAGTGGCGGTATCATCCGGGCTAACCTCCAACGTGGCAAGCCATCTCAAGAACTGGTGCTGTGCCGCTTGCAAGCCCCTCAGCGCTTTTTGGGACAATTCGGAAAGCATAGCTTCGTCAGCAAATGGTGGACACTGCCCACTCTGCTGGGCCCGCCGTTGGAGGCTTCCGATTATGGGGAGCGCGGATGAAATAGCCTCGCAGAGATGTTCCGGCTTGCTTCCAAGTTCCTCGTCCCTGATCTGCATCTCTCGCAAAAACTGGCAAATGGAAAAACAGTAACTCTCGCTCCGCAGGTCCAGGACCGCATTCGCCTGGTCGAGTTTTCTCCGGCTTATATCCTTGCTGCCGGAGAAGAAGATCAGAATGACAAGCTGGACGGCCTCGGGGCCTCTCTTCAACGCTCGATCCAAGGCCTTCAGGGCATTTTCCGCCATGGCGGTGCCGTAGCCGGGCGCATACGCCGCCAGGTCCTCAAAATAACCCGGGCTCGAGTCCTTGTACGTCCCATTCTGCTTGCCCGTGGTGTCGGGCCCCTCCAGCTCCAGCAGCGGCTTCAGCTCTTCGCGAAAGGAAGCCATGGTGGCCGACGACTTCCAGAGCCAGATTCGCGACTTGTCCGGGCGCCAGGGCGCCCACACCTCGGCGTCGGGGATGACGCTCCGGATGACCTTTCGGCAAGCCTTGTCCTGCCAGACGTCGTCGATGCCGAAGAGGAGGGCCAGGGCGTCGTACCAGGCCATGGATTGCGAGAAGGCGGCCAGGGCGGCGGCGAAGCGGGACGCAAAGCTTGAGCATTTCAAGGCGCCGATGACAAGCTCGGCCGGGAAGAGGCTAGTCAGGAAGCCGAAATTCTCGTCCGTCCTGATGCGCCGTAAAATGGTCCAGAGCCAGGAGTATTTGAAATTGCTCCTGTCTCTCTGCGTCACGATGGAGAGCAAGGTGCTCGCGACGCGGTGCTCATCCTGGTCGAAAACCTCGGAGCGGACCACGTGCCCCACGACGATGCATTGTAAATAGGTCGTCAGGTACCCTAGAGAATGGTCGTGGTCGCCTCGGTACCGCTCCGGGTCGTGCATCAGGAGGGCTACATGGCCCCGGGCCCCTTCGTGGGTGAAGGCGTGCAGACTTGAAATGATGGCGAGTTCTTGGTGCGGCCACTGCCCGCGGGTGGCTCTGGAAATCTCATTGCGGAGTAAGTCATCACATGTTTGCGTGCGGGGCTGTATTGCCTTGTTTTTTGAAAGCACGAGGTTGTTGGTGTGTTGCTGAAGCAGCTCTATTGGGAGGAGGTTGTAGCAGCCTTCGCGGAGAAGATCGACAGCAATGGGCGCAGGGTGACCGGGTGGACCGCCGAGGGCGGGGGAGTTGCTGAGCTTTTCGAGCCACTGGCCGGGCATTTCTGGGGTTGGAGCATCTAGCTAAGCGGTAACTGAGCCCATGCTGACTAGAAGAAAGAAAGTGTGTAGCTAATTAGTTGTTGGTTTGCCTTCGTCGTTACCATGGCAAGAAAACACGATCCAGGTTCATCAATCAACCATGAACGAAGGCCAGAAGATCAAGTCCTTTCCCCACCTGGTGATAACGTAAGAGGCCGAATTGCAGGCTAGAAACATGAAGGGATGGGTTGAGGCTCTTTCTCGGCTAGGCTCACTTTTCCTAGAGACCTAATGGATCAAATTCTGCTAACCCGTTAAACCAGGCCACAGGAAAGTGGGAGTGCAGCAGGTCACCAGATCCGAGAAAACAACGCACCACAAGCCACAAACTCCAGCAGGTGTAGTAAAGCCCAGCTGGGAATTCTGAAATTCCCGACTCGAAATGAAAGGAAATGCGGCCTAGCTGAGGACTGATGGTGTGTGTACCCACATGTCACTTGGGGGGACCGAACCCAAGTGTTGCGAGCCTTGTCTGCCCTCTCCAATTCACTTGCGTTTGACCTTTCCGGGTTGCCACGCCGCTTCACGCCGTTCTTCAGTGGGTTGGAAACACACCAACGGCAATACCTATTGGAAGCTTTTCCTACGGACTTTTTTCGAAATTCCAATTTCTTATCGCATGCCCTATCAATTCTTATCTAAGTACAGAAGTACCTCCAGAGAATTGTCAACTAAACCCGAGGTCAAATATCGGGCTGTACTTACCCTACCGCAACCCTAAATCCAACATTGTCCCTTTCACACATCCCACCGCGCCCTGCTCCCTCACCGAAACTGATCCTCAGTAACCCCCTTCCCCATAGCTGCCGTGCTGCTCACCCCGCCTGTAACCATCTTCTGCAGCTCATCCGCGTAATTCGCCCCGCTCCACTTCTGATGCTTGACCACGTCCACCCGGCCTTCCATCTCAGGCTCCTGCACGAGCTCGCCGTACGCTCGCATCCCAACCTGGCTGTACGCCTTGGCAAACTGATCACTGATGAGGGCCGTGGTGTGGAGGCCGGCAAGAGTAATAAATTGCCAACAATAGCCGAGGGCTGCCAATCGGCGGATGTAGGTTTCCTGCTCATGGCGGGGCATGGCGGCTTTCCAGTTGAAGGAGGGAGAGAGGTTGTAGGCGAGCCTTGTGACAAGAAGATTTGAAGTTAGAATTCTAGTACAATGATTCAAGGATGGAAATGAGGAGAGAGGGGAGGGCCGGAGAGCAATGCATGGTTAGGAAGAGCTGCGCGGGAAAGGGAAGGGTTGTTGACTTACTTCATCTCCGGCCAAACAGAATGCACTCCATCCGCAAACTCCTTGGCCTGCTTGTAGTCGGGCAGCTTGCTCTCCATCCACACCGCATCACAATACGGCGCATAAGCCACCGCCCTACTCACTGCACAGTCGCACCCGCCCTTTAGTCTGTAGTAGCCCTCTCTTGTCCTCGGCGCATCCCAATCATAAAACAAGTCAAAGCCCGTAATTCTGCGGGCAACAGCTCTCGCCTCCGTGTTGCTCTTCCCCTTTGCTTCTCGAAGATATGCTTCGACCATGCCCTTCTTGTCATGCGAACTCCCCGCCTCGATCGCCTCGACGACGGCATCGTCGAATCCCTTCAGGTTGGCCTGG
>Ga0247774_1001490_pt1 | contig 11772 bp, 11 predicted proteins | sample UWRJL001104B6_FD_179933 | JGI IMG/M metagenome (GOLD analysis project Ga0247774, IMG submission 179933) | Plant litter microbial communities from Arlington Agricultural Research Station in Wisconsin, United States - UWRJ-L001-104B-6 | ecosystem: Environmental > Terrestrial > Plant litter >... | reverse complement strand
GATAGCGTTGTGTGTCGACCAGTGATTGTGCTGCGTTTCCCACGCGAGGCTTTCTTTTCAACTCGTGAACTAGCGATGCGAGACATTGCTTGCAAGCGGTATGCATGTCCGCCTTGAAGCGTGAATAATGTCAGCCCCCCCCGCCGCAACGACGGACCCCTCTTCTTGGGTCCCTTCATGACTGCTCTTCTTTCTTCCTGTCCTCATTTGCTGAACATTCTCGGTGGCAAATGTCAAATTTTCTAGTTGGAAGAGGACGAATTGCGCTCTTCATGGCCATTATTCATCAATGATTTACCTGATTGGACCCCAAATCGGGAAAACGCGACAAGGCTGTGGACCTGCCTAGACAGCCTAGTACCCCGAACCAGCATGACGGAACCATTTTCGATCGCCGCGTCGGCTGTTGCTCTCGGCACTGTGCCCTGGAAGCCTCTTTGTGGGGTTGACCTCGTTATCTAACAATTCCTCCTGTCAATAGCCGGAACTGCAGCAAGAGTTTCGCTCACCATCCACAACTTCGTCGAAACCTGCCGCGACGCCCCGAACTCGATCGAGAACCTCCGGTCCGAGCACCGCATGGTTCAATCGACCGTCGAGCGGTTCGGACACTTCGTACAGGACCAACTCAGCCGCGGCTCGCCCGAAGACGCGATACAGGAGTATGCACGCAGAGTCATCGAGGACACGCACCAGACACTCGAACAGCTATGCGGGCACCTTGATAAGATGAGCCGCGATATAGCAGCAGGTGGGCGTAGGCGACTGATGGCTAAAACGAGGTTGCGGTATTGGTGGGGCGAGAGGGGGTTGAATGCTATCCTGCTGCGATTGCAGGCCAGAAGGTCTGCCATCACTTGCTTGATGACGTTTTGGGCAAAGTAAGTTAATGTTTTTGTGGGACCCGTTGATTGTGAGCAGAATCTAACATTCGTCTTCTAGTACGCACGTGGCACGGATGTCAGATGATCTGGCGGGGATCAGGGCGACCCTGGAGGATGGGCTGGCAAGGCTCAGAGAACAACAGGCTCAGAACATTTCGACGGACAGCTTGCCAAGCACGGCTGGTGGGGAGAGTACTGAGCCGGAACCTGACTGTGACAGCGTCAGCGAGTCCGCCTATTCAGAGAGCGTCATCACGCCATCGACATCGGACTTCCCAAGTCCCACCTCTCCTGGCATAAGTGTCCGGAAACTAAGGGAGCGCTTCGAGGCGGCGCGGATGCGTGGTGCAATGGAAGGTCCGGCAGGGGAAGCGGTCGAAGCGCAGCGACGGAAACTCGCAGTGAGACAAGCTGCCGCTGTTAGCCGTCAGCTCGTGCGTGTGCCGAATCAAAACATCCAAGCACTTGTCAACAATCTTGCTTCCGCAGAAGGCGCTGCCTCAGGGCTGTGGACAAAGGAAACGGCGGATGCGGCATTTTCCCTTGCGAAAGCGTATCAAGAGCTCGGCGATTACGACTCAGCCCTCCAATACTACCACGAGGCTTTTACCGCGAGAGAGGCGGTCTTGGGACCAACGCACCTAAAGACTCTTAACACAGCGAATGACATAGGGGGCGTTCTTGAACTGCAGTCGCTGTGGGACGATGCACTTGCTTATTACCTCCAGTCGCTGGAAGGTCGCAAGGACGAGCCCACAATCGGTCCCAACCACCCTTCTTACGTGGCCACCGAAACTCGAATCGCTCGTGTGCGCCGGCAGGCCGGTAACGTTGACGGCGCTCTGCAAGACTTTGAAGCCATATTGGCCACACACCGTAGACGCCCCAGTGGTGCTTCCTCGGAATCATTGTCAATTCGGAAGGAAATCGCCGACATTCAGCTGGAAAGGGGAAACTATAGCGAGGCCACGTGCCAGTATCAGCAGATCCTCTCGGAATACGAACTGCAAGCCACCAATCGAGCGGTCAACCTGGGTCCAAATCATCGACTTACCCTAGAATCCAAGGACATGGTGAAGTCGATTCAAGAGGCTCTAGAGGAAGCCGAAAAGTCACGGGCAAATGACAATGGAACGGCCGTTGATCCCCCCCCGCTGAGAGGATCCGAAGACAACGAAGCGGGGCCTAGCTCGACGACGACAACGCAGCCTGCGCAGCCTGCACCAAGTCCTTCGCCGGACGAGGATGACAACGTAGCACAAGAGATCAGTGAATATGCGACAAAGCTCGAAAAAGCAAGGCGCGAGTATGGCAGTGAGGCGCCCGAGACTCTTTTGCTAATTGCCCAGCTTGGAGATGCGTATGCTCGCAACAATCAGCACCAGACCGCCATTGGCTGGTTCCGTGAGGCACTACGGGGCGAGGAGAGAACCTTTGGGACGACAAACCGAATGACACTTGACACGGTCCATATGATGGGCGAGTCCTTTTCCGAGTTACGGGACTTGCCCTCTGCTCTAGATTACCTAAGTCGTGCGCAACGAGGACGGGAGACGATTCTCGGAGCGGGCCATCCGGATACGCTGGACACGGTTCTAGAGTTGGGCAAGGCTCATGCACGGGTCCCAGACTACACTCAAGCCAGGCAGTTGACGTTTAGAGCAATTGATGGATATTCCGCCAAGTACGGGTTAGTCCACGCATCGACGTTGCGGGCACGGTCTCAACTTGCCGAGATTTTTGGGCTTCAGGGCAAGCACGAGGAGAGCAGGGTGGTCTACCAAGAAGTCCTCGCCAGACGCATGGCCAGTCTTGGTCCTGATCATCCCTCTACTCTTATGACGAAGCATGCGTTAGCTGTCGCCCATCGTGAGTCTGGGGATGAAGATGGCGCCATACCGCTCCTGGCCGAAGCCATTCCTGGACGAGAGAGACTTCTGGGGCGGTACCACTCGTTGACCGTTAGTTCGGTTCTGCAGCTTGCCTCTGCATATTGGAACACCAAGCAGCCTCGAAATGCAGTCGAATACTACTTATGGGCTTATGAAGGGCTCACACGAAACGGGTCAAAGTGCATTCCAACAATGTGTAATATTGCATATTGCTATAAAGTCCTCAAGGAAGGGGAAAACGCTCTGTGCTGGTATCAGAAAGTCTTGAACCACCATGAGACATCCGACGGGCCAGACCACGAGAATACAATTAGGGCAGTGGATGATATTGCCCATGTTCTCTGCGACCTGGAGAAGTGGGAAGAGGCTGCCACAGCACTGAAGCGCGTCATCGCCAGCAAAGACAAGACCTTACCAACGGATGATGAAGACTTGTACTATCGACTTTTCAGGTTGGCTCATGCAACTTTTGAAGCCGGTCAACTTGACGAAGCCCTTATTTGGTCCCGAAGGTTTGTCGGTTTTCCGATTTCCGTTGAGGCGGAGCTTCTTCTCCGGACGAAGAGACGCGTTGCGCTCATTCTCGCGAGGCAGAAGAAATTTGACGAGTCAGCCGAGATGTATCATGAGACAGTGGAGCAGAGTCGGAATCACCTAGGCGAGGATCATTGGTTAGTTTCTGCCTGCATATCGGAGTCAGCCGGTGTCTATAGCGCTATAAGGGCCCAGATCCGGAACTCTCAAGACCTGGAGAGCCAAAGAGAGCGAGTAATGCGTCTCATGGATCGGGATACCCTGGAAGGACTCCGAATGCTCGTCGACTTAGCAGACGTACACCTCGATCAGCATAAATATCACGAAGCCCGCGCCATGTACGAGGAAGCTTTTGAGATATTGCAAAATTTCGAGATTGCTTGTTTCGAAACGGATGCCTTCGACGCGGCGAAGCACTTGGTGCTGAAGCTGAATCTGGTATCGGCCATGGCTAGCGCCCACCTCGCCCTTAGCGACCACGACGCAGCATTGCAATCCCATCGCATGGTCCTCGAAATTATCCATGTTGGCCTTGTCGCCGGACGAGAGGATGAAGGGGACTTGAGCAAGCTGCGCATCTCCACCCTTAGCCAGATCGCAAACGTGCATGCGGAGGCGGGAAATTTTGTGGCTTCGTTGAACGCGTATAAGGACTGCCTCGCGGTCGAAGAAGAAGCTTACGGGCCGGATGAAATGCGAGTTCTGAAGACGGTTCGCGAGATTGGGCGTTTGCAACTGCGGCTTGGCGATTCGAGAGAAGCCTTGCGGTCGGCCCAGCGAGCTCTCGACGGGTTCAAGCGCATCGCTCGCGACGAAAACCCGCCCACCACATCTGCTAGCAACACAACACCGCCGACGGATTCGGGCGACAGTGACGAGGGTAGAGGCTCCGCAGCAGTCCAGGCACTTCGCACACTAGATTTCATAGGCTTTGTTTATAGATCGCTGGGGCGGATTGATGAAGCGCTCCGGACGCAACAAGAGGTAGCTGAGTCGTTCGAGAGGGATTTGGGGCCATTGGAGGGGCCGACACTCGAGGCCGCGTTGAGACTCGCAACCATGTTAGATGGACTTGAGAGGAGAGAAAAGGCTCAGTTATGGTTTAATAGGGCCTTGACGGGATACCGAGCGAGGGTTGCCGCGGCTGGGCGGCATGACGACGAAGTTGCCGTTCATGGAAATAGCATGGAGGAACAGATTTCGGATCTAAGGGAGCAGATAGAGAGGACGGAGTAGGTTCTGCTTCTAATCTTTGTAACGCACACTGATTCTTTTCATTCACGTCTGAAAGTTGCTTCTTTGCAAAGACCGACACCCTCTAAGGGCTTGGTATATATCTTTACAGCTCAACAATACATAGCAAATTAAGCCAATGTTATCTCTGTAGAGAGTTCAATCGCTAGATTTATTTAATTATTTAGCTAGGAACGGGCACATGCTTGGCCGAATCTCAACTGGGTGAGACAAAATTTAGGGTTACGGCTAATATTAAAATAAAAATAGACCGCACAGACCACAAAAAAAAAACACTGCCAATTCCGAGAGACCGACTAACTTTCGATAAACCGTGCCAACTGCATCATCGGCGCCTTCATGGGGAACGACATGTTGGTAGGCTGCGCCTTCTCAGATCTGTCACCTATAATCAAGACAGGGGTACTCTCTCCAGCTCTTCTTCCCACCGTGGTAATTCTCTACCGGTTATTCCTGCACCCGCTGTCGCGTGTTCCGGGACCGCGCCTGGCGGCTATCTCGAATGTATGGCACGCATACTACGCGCGAAACGGGCGAATGTTGGAGCTGGGGAAAACCCTGCACAAGAAGTATGGCCCTGCCGTACGCGTCGGACCAAATGAAGTGTGGTTTGACTCGGTAGAGGCATTCAAGGCGATTTATGGTGTGTTTAGTCCCCTAATGTTGCAATATGAGTGAACGACTAATCATTTTGTTTGCGTAGGTGCTAATAATGGCTTTGAGAAATCTAACTTCTACTGTGAGCACTCGGTATTGGGTGGACTGGGACGTTGTGGCGTCAAGGAATGCTAACATAAATTCCAGTACCGACTCTCTTTGGCACGGGTAGAGTAAACCTGCGGCTCAATGTCAAAGACATAGACACTCTAGACCTTCTTTCGGAGACCAACATGACGCGCTATCGCTTGCAGCGGCGTCTCGTCGGCCCAGTATACCACGCATCAAACGTCAGAAAGTGGGAAGCCACCATCGACAAAGTTTTGCAAGGCGTGGTCGCCCAGCTGAAGACGCTGAACGCCGCAGAGGTCGACCTTAAGGAGTGGATGCACATCATCGTCGTTGAGTGTCTCGGCGCCGTTGTCTTGTCCTGGTCACCGGGGTTTCTCAGGGCGAAGACCGACTTTGGCTCAGGCAGCCACAGCTACATCGCTTGGCGGCGCCGAGTCGTGTTTGGGCTGTTCCCCCTTGCCGAGGCTGCGCAGAACTACTTCCCATCGCTGGGGCGGCTGTTTTCGAATCTGTGGCGTGTCACGTACAAACCGCCAAAGAACTTTAAGACTTTCTTTCCTGTATGTTGCAAATTTTAGGACACGATGGCAACCCCCGGGCGGTTCATTCTTCTCTAACCCCCCTTCTGCTTTTCAAGGGCGTAAACCAGCAAATCAAGAAACGAGTAAACCGTATCCTACATGAAGGAGCTAAGCCGACTGTCGAAAAGAAAGACCTTCTCACCGACCTTATCACTCTCCACCGGAAGAAGCCAGAGTTTTCTGAAACGTATCTGCGTCGCATGGCCACGACAAACTTTGGTGCCGGGCATGAGACTATGACTTCGGCGCTAACGTCCGCGCTCGCCATGATTGGGACGCATAGAGACGTCGAGCGCAAAGTAATCGATGAACTTCAGCGGGCCGGTGATGACGAGGACGCCGTAACGCCTTACATCATAGCTTGTATCAAGGAGTCCCAGCGGCTGTATCCTGTTATCGGCATGTCCCTCTCGCGCACTGTCCCCGCTAGTGGTCTACATGTCCACGGCCAGTACGTTCCACCTGGGTCGACAGTCGGCTGCAATCCAATAGCGCTTCACAGAAATCCCGGTATTTGTGGAGAGGAACCTGATTCATTCAAGCCGGAGCGCTGGCTCGGGGAGCCCGGCGCCACTAGGTCTATGGAGCGGTATAATCTGAGCTGGGGTGGGGGTGCCAGGACCTGTCCTGGACGGTACCTTGCAGAGATGATTGTCGAAAGAGTTGTTTCGACGCTTCTTCGAGAATTTCATCTCGAGATTACGATGCCGCCGGAGGAAGAATTTCGGTTTTACTACGTGGCGATGATGACAGGGGTCAAGGTTAGATTCTTGTCCAGGCAAGTAGCAGAGTCACCATAATGCGGAGCTTCAAATCCATGAATGAATGCCCATCTGAAATGGGATACTTAGTACAGGTCCCCAAGGTGCAGTGAAATACTGTCACGAATACCTTTGCTAAACCATAAAGACTTGACATCATATGGAAACTATAAACCCACACTTTCCGCGGAAGTTTAGTTTAGACTGATGGCCTTCCAACATCCCAGATCCCCTAATAACTCTCTCTCTATCTCTCTCTCTCTCTCTGCTCCTTCAAGCATGATGAAGTAACTAGGAGACTTATACTTGCCCAAGATGCTGCGGTATTACTGAAGAGCAGGCACCCCGGAGGTACGGCTCGGCAAGATTCATTTCAGGAGCTCAAGCACCGATTGCATTTTGGCACTTAGCTATATGGCATGATGCTTAGCATTCCAGACTCGTGATTGCGATTCCTAACTTGCCCGTGGACGAGTGAAAAAGCGCATCGCCAGGTGTAAACATTATTTCTCGGCTGATTCTGACACAATCCTTCACGATACTAATATAATTATTAACTTCCCTGCTACCAAATCAGTGCCTGTCTGATATCTGCTCACTTTCTGCCATCGCAATTCGACGTAACTACCATCCCTGGAGACCGAATTACCAAACGAGCCAAGCAAACCGAGCTGAATCTTGATCTCAACAGCACATTTTCTTTGTCGGTCTTCGGCACACGCTCTTTGGGATTGTAGCCGTGTTGCGACAGCGTCCTCGGGCCGATCTGAAGATTTCGGCCGTGCGAGTCATGGTAGCGCCGCGAAAGCGGCAAAGCGCAAACACAGGACGTCGAATGGCCCCTTCTACAACGCCACCATTAATCAAAGTTTTTTGCGTGGCGTCCCAGCTGGCCGGGTACCAATCGCCGATGCAGGGACTGCTTCGAAACCGGGTTAGGCCCAACTGCAAAAGGAATTCGATCGTGCTCCGATTTGCTCGGCACTCATGATCCGTCCTTTAGAGAGGCACCTGAATATTTTCTTTTGGAAGGATTATGACGAGCCTTGCAAGGTTGCTGTTATTCGATTGTAATCCTCCGCAGATGTCCCGCTCGAGAATTTAAAGCTGCTTTCGCAGTTTATTTTTCCTCCCAATGACAGTCTATATTTTGATTTCCCTTTGGAACGCAAACGACGCACAGGCTATGATTGGGGATCCAGAACATGCCTGGCCATGACGAGGGCTTCTTCGGCGGCCCCGACAGCCATCCGCCAGTGGCAGAGGGAGGCCCCAGCAAGTCTCTTCCGGACGCGGCAAAAGAGGTCATCGCCTGTTCAGTAGCAATGGCTACACTGACTTCCTTAGTCGTAGGGCTTCGGATATATTGCCGTTCCTTTCTCGTGCGCAAAGTGGGCAAGGACGACTGGGCAATTATCATTGGACTGGTCCGTTTCCTAAATCGGCATTCTGCTAGCGCATAAACGTTGAGGGGCACTGACATTTGGACCTGCAGGTATTTTCAGCCGCATACTCTGTTGGAACGTCGCTTCGTTAGTGCTGCCGCCTACCCCCAGCCATGGAACCAACCCTTGGATGCACTCGTTTTGCTTACCAAATATCACACAGAGGCAAACACTGCCCTAGGTAGACACATGCAGGACCTGACCCCGCAGGAAGTCACCCTCTTCCTCAAGGTTGGTTCGATTCTGGTTCTCCGCTTTTGTCGCCTGATAGCTTACGCATGCCAACTTTAGGAGACGTATTACTCGATCCTCACCTACAATGCCACTCTCTCCTGTGCCAAGTTGTCGATATTGCTGCTCTACCTCCGCATCTTTGGCTCCGCTCATGCCCTACTTGTTAGGGTGTCGTATGTGTTCCTGGTAATCGTGTCCTTGGTCAGCTTGTGGGGGATCTTCTCAGCCGTCTTCTTCTGCTGGCCTGTCGCATCGTTCTGGGACAAGTCCATCGAGGCATCCTGCCTGCCGCGGAAACCACGGTGGTTCTTGGGTGCGTCGCTTAACATTATCACCGACTTTATGATTCTCGTTCTTCCACTACCCGTCATTACAAAGATGAGCTTGCCAAGGGGGCAGAAACTTGGTCTTCACTTTGTTTTTGCTGTTGGGTTTTTGTAAGTAGGGGGCTCTTATCCTCCCTCCCTCGCCCCAAAAGGGTCGTCCGTGTGCGCGCCACGTTCAAGGAATTCTGACTCTGAGACTTCGGTTGAAGCGTTTGCATCGTCTCCATCCTCAGGCTCCGATGCCTCGTCTACGCATTTAGCTCTACCGACCCGTCCAAGGACAACCCCCCTCTAGCAAAGTGGTCCATCATCGAGGTCAACACGGCCATCATCTGTCCATGCATCGCCACGTTAAAGCCTTTGATGTCGCGCATGTTTCCGCGGCCTTTGACAGCGTCGCACACGGGAGGCAGGAACGGATTCTTCCTTAGCAGGGGTGTGACTGGAACAGGAGGTGGCAGCGGAGAAAGTGACACGAGGGAATCTTGGTCACAAGACTTGAGCGCGCAGCAGTCTGAGTCAGGCACCAGTGCGACCATCACGGTAGACGAGAGGTCAGATGCAGACGGGATGAAGGCGAGAGGTCCAGATTCAAGACATGACGTGGAATTGGGGAAGATGCATCCGACGGATCGGTGAAGAGCAGCAGGATGGCGATTATGAATTCGGGCTCTTTGGAGTATTGGCATCGAAAATGCCGATACAGGTACCGAAAGACATGCAGGTCTAGTGATTTTGTAGACCTTTGATTTTCTAAGCAAGTTTGGACTACAATATATAATTCAAACTCATTGTAGCATTTTAGTCAGACTTCAGAAATCCAGAACACCAAAAATAAATCGCAGACATCAGAATATGGCCTGTCGCTAAGCCCCTCTGGAACCGTCTGGATCGGGACCTGCCGGGGCTGACACCATGTGTCATAACGACTTCATATTAACGTATAACTGCTATCAGGGTAGGTAAAGCCAGAGGGGGTATATTGTATTAGTAATATATCATATCGACTACGTACAGTCTAATCTGGTTACTTAATATTATTCCACCTCGGTTATTACCCCGACGTAGCACAGGGCTATACCTTTACCTGCCCGTTCCATAACTCGAGCCTAGTTTGGCCATTACGCCCAAATTCCCAATACTAGAACCCGGTTGCCTCTTGCAATTTGTACCACAGCACGTCCATTGTCTTTGACGCCTCCATTATCCTGGAATCCACTTCTAAGAAGACTCAATCCAAATGGTCGGTACGCTTAGCCCCTGGATCAACCTCGTCTCCATGGCCGTTGAGGTCCCCTGGATGAGTGCGTCGTAGCCACCAACGTCGGCGGCATCCTGCATCATGTTTTTCAGCGGCCTGAGAAGAAACTTTCGTCTCATTACACCCAGCGCGCAGCTAATCTAAGCTGGGGAGCAAGAGCTAAAGGTGGGATACGGGTCAAGTGTGCAGCTTAAACTGAAGGGATACATCGGAGCCGGCGATAACGTGACTGCGGCATTTAACTGCCGCGGCTTGGCATCTCTGTATTGCATAGGCAAAGCCACGAAACGGGATTCCCCACAATGTAGACCCCCCTAGACGGTAGATCCCAAGGGTAAGAGTTCGTTGCTCGCCAGCCTAGAGAATAACGAACCTTCCTAAAATTATAAGGAAATTGGGATACATATTCGAGCAGTTATTTCATCGACTACAGAGGCGAAACCTCAATCTTCCCCAAATTCTTTCTCTCGACCTCCCACCCCGCTGTCTCCGCCTCCCCAACCTCCTTGTTGAAGAACCCCGCCGCTTCCTCCTCTCCCCTCAGCAGCCACTGCACAAATCTGACGGCCGCAACCCCAAACTTACCGGCATTCTTCTCCTTGTAAGTCCCCGAGTGACCCACTGCCAAGTTCCCCTTCCAACTCGGGGTGCCGACGGGCAGCAAGGTAAAGTCACGCTCGCCGTTGGCATACGCTATATCCGAAGGACCACCTAGGAAATAGAAGATCGGCTTCTCAATCCTCGGAACTGCCTTCTGCGACGCAGCGGCCGTCATGAGACCGCTGTTGAAGAGGCCCAAAGCGCTCACGCGGTCGTAGGCTTCGACGCCCCCGCAGCTTTGGCCTGCCACGGCGATGCGGGACAGCTCGAGGAAGGGGTACTCTCCGGCGGCCGAGGAGGACGTGACCCAGTCGATGGCGGTTTTCATCATGGCCGAGTTGGTCTGGCCGATCCCCTCAGCATTGCCGCTCGCGATGACGAAGACACCGTGGGAGGCGATTTCGTTGAGGAGGGAGAGGAATTGGACGCCGTTGGCTTGGAAGCCGCCTTCACTCTAGACGAGGATGGGGAGGGTGAGGTTGGACGGCATGTCTTGGGGAGGTAGAGAGTGTGACCGGGGAGGGTTGGCGAAGTGGTGTAGTTGGCAGTGTAGGGTCCCGATCCTCCATCCTAGTGGTCCCAACGGTTAGTGGGAGTGCTAAAAGATAGAGAGAGGAATGATTGTTTGAAAGTTAAACTCGCTGACGGTCCCGTGTTGGAGAAGGAGACCCCGCCGCCGCCGAATTGAGGTAATGGGAGCCCCGAAATATCATGGATGGCAAATGCCCCGAGGAGTAGGATCCTTTGTGCCATTTCCTGCCTAGGTCGCGGCCCACGCTGTGAGTGTTGCTGAAACATGAGGAGTTCGGTTTTGTGGTGGGCTCTTTTTTTATTGATACTTGCACAGAGATCTTTTTTATGTGACGAAACAGATTCCTAGTTGAAAATCGGCTGAGTTGCCTTGTAGGCATCAATGCCAACAAACGACTCCATTGCTAGCTGCGTATTGAAACTGAAACACGGGCGACAAAAACAGTCTGTTGGGAAATAACGCCCCACAGCCAGAGAGGACAACTACCCGCCTTGGCCTGGTACCGGGTAATTCCCTTCGCGGGGTGTCTATCCCTCATTTCCTCTTCGAGAATGGTAGAGCGACGACAGACTTTAGCCACGTAACAATCTTCAATATATATTTCATCGCTCGCAGAGTAGTTCGGCTAAGCCGAGCTACGCCCTACAGTAGGCACTATTTTGGTCCAGAAGCCTAGGTCCGAGGCTACAAGTCTATAAAAAAAATTCTTTTTTTTTGGCCCATGCAGAAGCCTTCCACC
>Ga0247774_1001489_pt1 | contig 11779 bp, 9 predicted proteins | sample UWRJL001104B6_FD_179933 | JGI IMG/M metagenome (GOLD analysis project Ga0247774, IMG submission 179933) | Plant litter microbial communities from Arlington Agricultural Research Station in Wisconsin, United States - UWRJ-L001-104B-6 | ecosystem: Environmental > Terrestrial > Plant litter >... | reverse complement strand
CAGCACCACCGCGTCGGGGTGATCGGTGATGAAGCTTCGGGCCCAGTCGTCGTGGGCCTTGGTGCGCACCACGGCGGCGAGCCCCAGCTGGCTGGTGCCGAATCTGCCGTCGTCGTAGCCGGGATCAAGACGGCGCATCGTCCGCTCGGCGTACTCGTCCCCGAGGATCGGGTCCGGCAGACGGTTGTCCAGTGCTTTGGCCTTGAGCACGGGGCCGAGGGTCTTCTGCACTCCGACGAGTCCGGCGTCTTCCACGATATCGAGATCACTCCCGTGTCCACGAGCCCACCGGGAACCACTTCATCAGTCCAACCCGGTACCGGTCCAGCTGCAGGAGTCATCGGGTCAGCGGTCTTGGTCACGCGTGAGCGTCGTGGCCCCCGGCTGAAACAACAATGGCGCCACCCGCCACCACTCGGTGCACGAGTAACGCCATGAATGAACCTGAATGCCGCCCCACGACCTGACCCGCCGGGGGGTGTGGGGGGCGAAGGCCCCTCACATCGGGGGACTCCGGGGGTCGCCCCCCGGAAAAACATCGCGGGCCACGGCGAAGCCGACCCCGTCGGCGAGCATCGTGACCCGACTCGTGGAGCTATGGGGATTCGAACCCCAGACCTCCTCCATGCCATGGAGGCGCGCTACCAACTGCGCCATAGCCCCGCACGTCCAGCAGGTCTCCCTGCGACGCCTCGCCAGTGTATAGGACCAAACGACCAGACCTGAAATCGCAGACGGCTCAGGAGTCGCTCACGGCGCGGTCGTCACTGAGCACCGGTTCGGGCAGCGTGCCGGCGTTGTGTTCGACGAGGCGCCAGCCGTTGCGGCCCTCCTCCAGGACCGACCAGCAGCAGTTGGACAGGCCGCCGAAGCGGCCCCACAGCTCTTCGGGGAAGCCCAGCCAGTGCAGCATCCCGATGCGTACGGCCGCGCCGTGGGAGACCACGACCAGCAGGCCGTCGTCCGGGATGCGTTCGAGCGCGCGTTCGAGGGCCGTGGCGAAGCGCTTGGCGACCTCCTCGGCGGTCTCGCCGCCCGGGGGCTGCCAGATGGCGTGCTCGCTGGGGTAACGGGTGCGGATCTCGTGGTTGGTGAGCCCCTCCCAGGCTCCGCCCGACCGTTCGATCAGGTCGGGGTCGTGGGCGACGTTCAGGCCCGTGACCTCGCTCAGCGCCTGGGCGGTCGCCGCGGCGCGCCGGAGGGGCGAGGACACGATCGCGGCCGGGTTGAGGGCGGCGAGCAGGCGCGCGGACCGGGCGGCCTGCTCGACGCCCGTCTCGTCGAGCGGGATGTCCGTCGTGCCCTGGAAGCGGCGTTCGAGGTTCCAGGCCGTCTGGCCGTGCCGCCACAGCACGATCTTGCGTGGCTCGCTCACTGCCGCCCCTCACCCGCGCGTACGCGCTGCGCCGCGTGGGCGGTGACGTCCTCGGGCAGGGGGAGCTCCGGGCAGTCCTTCCAGAGGCGCTCCAGGGCGTAGTAGACGCGGTCCTCCTCGTGCTGGATGTGCACGATGATGTCGGCGTAGTCCAGGAGGACCCAGCGGCCCTCGCGCTCGCCCTCGCGGCGGATCGGCTTGGCGTCCACGTCCTCGCGCAGGCGCTTTTCGATCTCGTCCACGATCGAGCGCACCTGGCGGTCGTTGGCGGCCGAGCAGAGGAGGAACGCGTCCGTGATGATGAGCTGCTCGCTCACGTCGTAGGCGATGATGTTCTCGGCCAGCTTCTCGGCCGCTGCCTCGGCGGCGATCTGGACCAGCTGGGTGGCCCTGTCGGATGCGGTCACGGTGCTCTCTTGTTCCTCCCTGCGGGGGCTCCATCGTCAGTCGTCACGATAAAGCCCTCGTTTATTGATGTACTGCACGATTCCATCGGGGACCAGGTACCACACGGGCTCCCCCGCCCGTACCCGTTCGCGGCACTCGGTCGATGAGATCGCCAGTGCGGGCACCTCGACCAGGCTGACGCCGCCACCGGGCAGGCCCGGGTCGGCGAGGTTGTGGCCAGGACGAGTACAGCCTATGAAATGCGCGAGGTGAAAAAGCTCATCCGCGTCACGCCAGCTCAGAATCTCACCGAGGGCGTCGGCTCCGGTGATGAAGAACAACTCCACGTCCGGCCCGTGTATTTCGCGCATCTCGCGCAACGTGTCGATGGTGTAGGTCTTCCCTGGCCGCTCGATGTCAACGCGGTTCACCGAGAACGCCGGGTTGGACGCGGTCGCGATCACCGTCATGAGGTAACGGTCCTCGGCCGCGGAGGTCTTACGGCCCTCTTTCATCCACGGCTGGCCGGTCGGCACGAAGACGACCTCGTCCAGCGCGAACAGGTGTGCCACCTCGCTGGCGGCCACCAGGTGGCCGTTGTGGATGGGATCGAAGGTGCCGCCCATGATCCCGAGGCGACGGGCCTGCCCACCGGTGCTCATGGCGCGACCCTAACCAGCGGCACCGACGCTCGCGTGGCCCGCCCCTCCGTAGGACGCGGCGGCAGACTCAGCGTTCGGCCGCGTTTCGCAGGTCGAGGGTCGTACCCGCCAGGGACGCGACGGCGGCGCTCTGCGGCGTGAGCACGGCGCCCACCGTCGAGGAGTCCGCCCACGCGCAGGCCGCGGCGGTGCCGCCGCCCAGCGCTCCCGTTCCGCAGCGGAGCACTCCGCCGAGCGGCCCGGCCGGGTAGTCCTTGGCGTCGCCCAGCCCCATGCCGAGGAAGGTCGAGTCGACCTCCTCCGACGCCGAGCGCGACTTCAGCTCCTGCGCGATCGCCGGGCTGTCCTTCCCCGACATGCCAACGAAGATCATCGGATGCGCGGCGTCGCCGTCCTTCGCGTAGATGGCGATCTTGGCCTTGGAGTACGCCTCGGCTTGCGCGCCCTGCCCCTGGCCCATCGACTTGCGCATGGTCGAGGCGAGCCGGTCCGCGACGCTCCCGGTCAGCTGCCGGTAGTCGCCGACCGTCTTCGGCACGACGATCGAGTGGGGTACGCCCGCGTCGACCGCGGACGGCGAGGTGCTCGGCGAGGGGGCCGCGGAGGTGGTCGACGCGGCCGGCTTCTTGTCATCGCCGGACGAGGACAGCCCGATCAGCGCGGCGGCGCCGCCGAGCACGACCACGCCGCCGACGACCAGCCCGACGATCAGGCCGGTACGGCTCTTCTTCGGCGGCTCCATGACCGGCCCGTACTGGGTCTGCCCGTACGGCGCCGTCCCGCCGCCGAAGGCGCCCTGGCCGCCGTACGACCCGGGGTCACCGTAAGCGGGCGCGCCGTACGGGTCCTGCCCGCCGTACGGTGTCCCGCCCTGAGGCGGCTGTCCCTGATTCGGCCACTGACCGCCCGGCGGCGGGGAGTACCCGCCGTCCTGTCCACCGTTCACGTCCCGCCCCTAAAACTCCCCGATAACAGCGTCAGAAGGAGAGTATCCGCCCCAGCAACGCGAAAAGGGGAGTCAATACTCGGAAATTCACAGACCGGGCAGCGGCGGCGCACCGGACCGCCAGGTGACCACGCGTACCGCCTTGCCGATCTCGACGCGCGGAACGGTCCCGGCGGGCAGGACGCGAACCTCACACGACAGGCCGAGCTCGGCGGAGAGCGCCGGCGAAAGCCCCGGATCCGCCTCCTCACACGCCACGATCAGCCGTGGCATCGCGTCCCGGCGGTCGATGACCACCTGGTAGTGCGGCGAGGCGTGCCGCAGGACCACCGCCTCGATCTCCCGCGGGTAGACGTTCACCCCGCGGATGACGAGCATGTCGTCGCGGCGGCCCAGCACCTTGCTCATCCGCACGAGCGTGCGGCCGCAGGCGCAGGGGGCGCGGGTGAGCGAGGCGATGTCGCCGGTGCGGTAGCGCAGCAGCGGCATGGCCTCGCGCGTCGTGGTGAACACCAGCTCGCCGGGCGTGCCGTCCGGCACGGGCGCGCCGTCGGGGTCCACCGCCTCGACCGGGAAGTGGTCCTCGTTCACGTGCAGGCCGCTGCGCTCGAAGCACTCGGTGGCCACTCCGGGGCCGATGATCTCCGACAGGCCGTAGATGTCCAGCGCGGCCAGGCCCAGGAGATCCTCGATGGTGGTGCGCAGCTCCTCCGACCACGGCTCGGACCCGAACAGCCCCGCGGTGAGGTTCAGCTCGATCCCCGCCTCGCGCGCCGCCTCCCCGAGCCGTACGGCATAGGAGGGCGTGCAGGTCAGGATGTCGGGCCGCAGGTCGGCGAGCAGCCGGATCTGACGCTCGGTCATGCCGCCGGACATCGGCACGACGGTGGCGCCGAGCGCGATCGCGCCCTGGTGGATGCCGAGGCCGCCGGTGAACAGGCCGTAGCCGTACGCGTTGTGCACCACGCTGCCCGGCCCGGCCCCGGCGCAGACCAGCGACCGGGCGCACATCGCCGCCCACAGCTCCAGGTCGCCCCGGGTGTACGCGACGAGGGTGGGCCGGCCGCGCGAACCGCTGGAACCGTGCACCGCGACGACGTCGCGCATCGGGACCGCGAGCATCCCGTGCGGGTAGGAGTCCCACAGGTCCTGTTTCGTGGTGAAGGGCAGTTCGGCCAGGTCGCCGAGGCCGATGTCCGCGCCGCCGGACACGCCCGCCGCGCGGAGCCGCTCGCCCTGCACTCCGCCGGCCGCGATCAGCCGGTCGACCAGCCCTCGGAGCCGGCTCTCCTGCCGTGCGGCACGTTCGTCCCGCGACATCGTCTCCTCGGGCCCCGGCCCGTGCGCCTCCGCCATAGACGGGAGTAGACCCCCGCGCGGCCGTACGCCGCAAGGGGAACCCTGACAAGCCCGAACTCGTCGGAATTAATATGCCGGACATGACGAGCAACACGCCTGACCGATCACGCACCCGCTTTCCGGGGATCAGTTCCCGGGCCTACGAACATCCCGCGGACCGGTCGGCGCTCGTCGCGCTCCGTTCGCTCTCGGGGTTCGACACCGTCCTCAAGCGCCTGGCGGGCCTCTTCAGCGAGCGGGCGATCCGGCTGATGTTCCTCGGCGGGACCGTACGCGCGGGCGAGACGCAGTTCCGCCACATCAACGACATGGTCCGCGACAGCGCCTACATCCTCGACCTGCCCGAGGTCCCGGAGCTGTACGTCGTGCAGGACCCGGTGCCCAACGCCATGACGATCGGCACCGACCACCCGTTCATCGTGCTCAACACCGGCCTGGTCGACCTGCTCGACGACGAGGAGCTGCGGTTCGTCGTGGCCCACGAGGTCGGGCACGTCCTGTCCGGGCACGCGGTCTACCGCACCATGGCGCTGATCCTCACCAACCTCGGTGCGCGGCTGGCCTGGCTGCCGTTCGGCAACATCGCCATCTCCGCGATCCTGATGGGCCTCAACGAGTGGCAGCGCAAGGCCGAGCTGTCCGCCGACCGGGCGGGGCTGCTCGGCGGCCAGGACGTCGAGGCGGCCAAGCGCGCCCTCATGAAGATGGCCGGCGGCGGCAGGCTCAGCGAGATGGACGCCGAGGCGTTCCGCGACCAGGCGCGTGAGTACGACGCGGCCGGCGACGTGCGCGACGGGCTGCTGAAGTTCCTCAACCTGCTGACCCGCTCGCACCCGTACGCCGTGGTGCGCTTCTCCGAGCTCGAGCACTGGACGACCGGCGGCGGTTACCAGCGCATCATGGCCGGCGACTACGAGCGCCGCTCCGACGACTCCCGCGCCTCGGTCTCCGAAGAGGTCAAGAACGCCGCGAAGGCCTACCGCGAGTCGTGGGACCGCAGCGCCGACCCGTTCATCGGTGTCGTGAAGGGTGCCGCGGAGGGCGCGGTCAACGTGGGCGAGAAGATCTTCTCCCGCTTCGGCCGCAACGGCGGCGGTGAGGGCCAAGGTCAGAACCAGGACCGCGGCCAGGACCGCCCGTCCTGACGCGGACCGCACCCACCCCGAAGGGCAGGCCAAGGACACCGGGCTCCCGGAGCGAACCGTCGTTCGCGCGTAACCTATGGTTCACTTGTTGAACGCGGCGAGCGCTCCGGGAGAGATCGATGACGACGCCAGGCTCACAGACGTCGCTCCGGGAGGCCAACCAACGGCGGGTGATCCAGGCCGTACGCGACTCCGGAACGCCGACCCAGGCCGACATCGCCCGCAGCACCGGCCTGTCCCGCGCGACGGTGTCCAACATCGTGCGCGAGCTGACCGCCGACGGCCTGCTCCTCGTCACGCCGACCACGGCCGGCGGGCGCCGGGCCCGCGCCGTCTCGCTGGCCCCCGGCGCCGGGCTCGCCGTCGGTGTCGACTTCGGCCACTCCCACCTGCACGTGGCGGTCGGCAACCTCGCACGTGAGGTCCTCGGCGAGCAGTCGATGCCGCTCGACGTCGGCGCGTCGGCCGCCGACGGCCTGACCGAGGCCGAGCGCCTGATGGATGAGCTGCTGGCCGAGGTGGGTGCGGCCCGGGAGGACGTCGTCGGCATCGGGCTCGGCGTGCCCGGCCCGGTGGACAAGGTGACGGGCACTCTCGGGTCGAGCACGATCCTGCCCGGCTGGGCCGGGATCCACGCGGCCGACGAGGCGGCGCGCCGGCTCGGCCGCGCGGTGCACGTCGACAACGACGCCAACCTCGGCGCGCTCGCCGAGGTCACGTGGGGGGCGGCACGCGGCCATCCGGACTCGGCGTACATCAAGATCAGTTCCGGGGTGGGCGCCGGGATCGTCATCGGCGGGCGCGTCTACCACGGCCCCGGCGGTACGGCGGGCGAGATCGGGCACCTGACGCTGAACGAGAGCGGCCCGATGTGCCGTTGCGGCAACCGCGGCTGCCTGGAGACGTTCGCCGGCGGCCGCTATCTCGCCGACCTGCTGCGCCCGGCCCACGGTGAGGGACTGACCACCGCGCGCATCGTCGAGCTCGCCCTCGCCGGCGACGCTCCGTGCCGCCGTGCCGTCAGCGACGCCGGGCGCTACGTGGGTGCCGGGGTGGCGAGCCTGTGCAACCTGCTCAATCCGACGCGCGTCGTGGTCGGCGGCGACCTCGGGCGGGCGGGAGACCTGCTGCTGGAGCCGATGGCCGAGGCCATGGGCCGCTCGGCGATCGCCAGCGCCGCCGCGCAGCTGTCGATCGTTCCGGGCGTTCTCGGCGATCGCGCGGAGGTCCTCGGCGCGCTCGCGCTCGTCCTGCAGGCATGGGACATCGTTTAACTCTTGAACGTTCCTGGCACGATGCGGCCAAACTTAGTTCACGCCTTGATTTGATCTTCAGCTGGGTCTTTGATCACAGAGCCTCTCTTCACTCCTTGACTCTCGCCTGGAGACACGCGTCATGAGACTGAGGTCCAGGGCCGCCCATATCGGGCTCGCCGCAACGATCACATTGTCCGGCCTGGCATTGAGCGCGACGGGCGCCAGCGCGCAGGCCGGTTACCAGGATCCGCACGCCCCGATCCCCGCACGGGTGTCCGACCTCCTCAAGCGCATGACGCTCGAGGAGAAGGTCGGGCAGATGACCCAGCCCGCGGTCCTCACCATGCAGGGCGAATGCCAGTGGGGCGGCGGCACGCTCACCGAATCCTGCATGAAGCACATCCTCGTCGACCTGAAGGCCGGCTCGGTACTGTCGGGCGGCGGCGAGACCCCGCCGCAGAACACGCCCAAGGACTGGGCCGACATGGTCAACGCGGTCCAGAAGTACGCGATCGACCACTCGCGCCTGCACGTCCCGATCGTGTACGGCGTCGACGCCGTACACGGGCACAACAACGTGCTCGGTGCCACGAAGTTCCCGCACCAGGTGGGCATCGGCGCGACCTGGGACCCGCAGCTGTCCGAGGCCATGGGCGAGTCCACCTCCCGCGCGGTCAAGGCCACCGGTCCGCAGTGGGACTTCGCGCCGGTCGAGGACATCGCGCGCGACACCCGCTGGGGCCGCTACTACGAGACCTACTCCGAGGACCCCTACCTCGCGGGCTCGCTCGGCGCCGCCAACGTGCAGGGCCTGCAGAAGACCGGGCAGGTCGCCGCCACGGTCAAGCACTTCATCGGCTACTCCGCGCCGTTCTCGGGCCATGACCGCACCGAGTCGCACCTCGACCCGCGCTACATCCAGGACACGTTCCTGCCGGCGTACAAGGCGGCCGTCGACGCGGGCGCCCTCACCCTCATGGCCAACTCCGGCTCGATCAACGGCATCCCGGCGCACGCCTCGCACTACCTGCTCACCGATCTGCTGCGCAGGCAGTGGGGCTTCAAGGGCGTCGTGGTCAGCGACTGGAACGACGTCCAGAGCCTGCAGACCGCCTACCACCTGAGCGGCACGTACGCGGGCGCGGCGGCCATCGCGGTGAACGCGGGCGTGGACATGGCGATGCTGCCGCCGGGCAGTGTCGACGACTACGTCAACGGGCTGATCGCCGACGTCAAGAGCGGCAAGGTGTCCAAGGCCCGCATCGACGAGGCCGTCTCGCGCATCCTGACCCTGAAGTTCAAGCTCGGCCTGTTCGAGCACCCGTACGTGGACGCCTCCAAGGCCAACGACGCGGCGCTCGGCACCGACAAGGACCTCGCGGTACGGGCGGCCACCGAGTCGCAGACCCTGCTGAAGAACGACGGCAACGCGCTGCCCCTGTCCACCGGCCTCGGCAAGGTGGTCGTGACCGGCCCCAGCGCCGACTCGATCCCGAACCAGGACGGCGGCTGGACGATCGGCTGGCAGGGCATCCCGGACGGCGTCAACGACCCGGGCGTCACGATCTACCAGGGCATCAAGAACGTCATCGGCGACCACGCCAAGCTGGTCAAGGACTCCGGCGACGCGGTCGGCCAGACCAAGAGCGCCGACGCGGCCATCGTCGTGGTCGGCGAGAAGCCCGGTGCCGAGGGCAACAGCGACAACGAGACACCCGAGCTGGCCGCCGACCAGCAGAAACTGGTCGATGACCTCCAGGCGACCGGCAAGCCGGTGATCGTGGTGGTCGTGGCCGGACGGCCGCTCGCCCTCGGGAGCGCGGCCGACGCCAAGCAGCTGCTCATGTCGTGGCTGCCGGGCAGCGAGGGCGGTACGGCGGTGGCGAACGTCCTGTTCGGCAAGGCCAACCCGAGCGGGCGCCTGCCGGTGTCGTGGCCGAAGGTCGCCGGCGACCAGCCGATGTTCTACCAGCAGCTCCCGGGCACCAACTCCGGGCCGAGCTCGAACTACGACCCGCTGTTCGGCTTCGGCGCCGGCCTGTCGTACACCACGTACGCGGTGAACGACATCTCGGCCTCAGGCGGCCACACGGTGAAGGTGTCGGTGAAGGTCGCCAACACCGGCTCCAAGGACGGCGACATGGTCGTACCGGTCTTCGCCCAGCAGCCGGTCAGCCGCATCCTCGTGCCGCCGAACCGCCTCGTCGCCTACACCCGTGTCCCGCTCAAGGCGGGCCAGTCCACGACCGTGTCACTGTCGTTCCCGCTGTCGCGCCTGGCCGTGACGCAGGGCGACATCAACGGTTCTTCCACCCGGTCGGTCATCCCCGGCCTCTACAAGATCGTCGCCGGCGGGAAGTCCACGGACCTGACCGTGCGCTGACCGTCGACCAGCCAACCGGCCCTCCGCCGGGAGAGGCGGTTGCCCCGGCGGGTGCGCATCCACCCGCCGGGGCGACCCGCCCCATCCCCGGTGCGAGGGCCTTCGTCGTGCTCGGCCGCCGTTCCGAGGCGGGATCAGGCGCCCTTCAGGTGGCCCTCACCGGTGACGACGTACTTGGTGGAGGTCAGCTCGGGCAGGCCCATCGGGCCGCGGGCGTGCAGCTTCTGGGTCGAGATGCCGATCTCCGCGCCGAAGCCGAACTCCTCGCCGTCGGTGAAACGCGTCGAGGCGTTCACCAGCACGGCGGCGGAGTCGACCAGGGCCACGAACCGGCGTGCCGCCGCCTGGGACGTCGTCACGATCGCCTCGGTGTGCGCGGAGCCGTACCTGCGGATGTGCGCGACGGCGTCCTCCAGCGAACCGACCACGGCCGCGGCCAGATCGAGGGAGAGGTACTCCTCGCTCCAGTCCTGCTCGGTGGCCGCCACGACGTCATCGGAGTACGCGCGCACCTCGGCGTCACCGTGCACCGTCACGCCCTTGGCGGCCAGCACCTCCAGCGCCCGCGGCAGGAAGGCCGCGGCGGCGTCGCGGTGCACGAGCACGGTCTCGGCCGCGTTGCAGACCGAGGGACGCTGGGTCTTGGCGTTGACCAGGATGTCCACGGCCATGTCCACGTCCGTGTCCGCGTCGACGTAGACGTGGCAGTTGCCCACGCCCGTCTCGATGACCGGCACCGTGGACTCCTCGACCACCGCGTTGATCAGGGCGGCGCCGCCGCGCGGGATGAGCACGTCGACCAGGCCGCGGGCACGCATGAGGTGCTTCACCGAGTCACGGTCACGGCCCGGAACGAGCTGGATGGCATCGCGCGGCACCTCGGTGAGCGCGGACCGCATCACCTCGACCAGCGCGGTGTTGGAGTCGTACGCCGAGGCGGAGCCGCGCAGCAGCACCGCGTTCCCGCTCTTCAGCGTGAGGGCCGCGGCGTCGACGGTGACGTTCGGGCGGCCCTCGTAGATGATCCCGACGACGCCCAGCGGTACGCGTACCTGCCGCAGGTCCAGGCCGTTCGGCAGGGTGTAGCCGCGGACCGACTCCCCCACCGGGTCGGGCAGCGAGGCCACGTGCCGTACGGCGGCGGCGATGGCCTCGACCCGCTCGGTGGACAGGCTCAACCGGTCGATCATGTACTCGGAGGTGCCGGCCTCGCGGGCCCGCGACACGTCGGTGGCGTTCGCCTTGACGATCTCCGGTGACCGGGCGAGAAGGGCGTCCGCGATCGCGTGCAGCGCGGCGTCCTTGGTGCCGCGCGGCAGCGGGGCGAGTTCGGCCGCGGCCTGCCTGGCGCGCCGCGCCACCTCGAGAACCTGCTCCTGAGTGCCCACTTGTCGCTCCTCCTAGCCCGCCGCCGAGCGGGACGGTGTCTCCTCGACCGCCAGCACGACCAGGTCGTCCCGGTGGATGATCTCGCGTTCGTACTCGGGCCCGAGCTCTCGCGCCAGCCAGCGCGTCGAGCGGCCCATGAGCTCGGGGATCTCCCCCGCGTCGTAGTTGACCAGTCCGCGCGCGACCAGCCCGCCCTGCTCGTCGCACATGTCGACCGGGTCACCGGCGCTGAAGTCGCCCTCGACACCGGTGATCCCGGCGGGCAGCAGCGACTTGCGGCGGCGTACGACCGCCTCGACCGCTCCGGGGTCGAGGCGCAGCCGGCCCTGGCCGGTCGTGGCGTGCGCCAGCCACTGGCGCCGGGCGGAGGGACGCACCCCGGCCGGGTGGAAGTACGTGCCGACGTCCTCGCCGGCCAGCGCCGCGCCGACCGAGGCGGCGTCGGTCAGCACGACCGGGACGCCGGCGATGCGGGCCGCCTCCACCTTGGTCACCATGCCGCCCGTACCGACCCTCCCGGAGCCGCCGAGGCGTACGCCGTCCAGGTCGGCCGGTTCGCGCACGTCCTCGATCCGGCGGGCGCCCGGCAGCTTCGGGTCGCCGGTGTAGAGCGCGTCGACGTCGGAGAGCAGGATCAGCGCGTCCGCCCGTACGAGGTGCGCGACCAGCGCGGCGAGCCGGTCGTTGTCGCCGAACCGGATCTCGTCGGTGGCGACCGTGTCGTTCTCGTTGACGATCGGCACGATGCCGAACGCGAGGAGCTGCTCCAGCGTGCGCCGCGCGTTGCGGTGGTGCGAACGCCGCATCATGTCGTCGGCGGTCAGCAGCACCTGGCCGACGCCCAGGCCGAACCGCGTGAAGGAAGAGGTGTAGCGCG
>Ga0247774_1001486_pt1 | contig 11785 bp, 11 predicted proteins | sample UWRJL001104B6_FD_179933 | JGI IMG/M metagenome (GOLD analysis project Ga0247774, IMG submission 179933) | Plant litter microbial communities from Arlington Agricultural Research Station in Wisconsin, United States - UWRJ-L001-104B-6 | ecosystem: Environmental > Terrestrial > Plant litter >... | reverse complement strand
TTCTGCTCTCTTTTTTTTTTTTTGGACCATTTATCAGATTTAGCTCTGAAAATGATCTCCACGACCAGCCTGCAGTCTTCAACAACCACAAAGCCAATCGGCGAGCCCGGATCTGCTGGACAAGCCCCATCAAAGGCACGGTCCTGGGCGTCATAATAAGCCTCGGGTCATATTCATATTGAATTCATTCACTGGCAGGGTTCAAGGCATGTTTCGTGATACATTTGGTCGTGGTGCTTCTGTTTCCAGCAATTATGAGTCTATAACACATTATCTGCAGATGCTTGTATTTTGGTTGTCGTTGCAAATAGATTTGATAAGCCTTTGAACGCCCCTCTGGCTTTCCATTACTTTTGCTACGCCTTTCTCTTATTGCAACCGAAGACCCGTCCTCGCCAGATATTCAGCTATTTCCACCTTCTATGTTATACGAGGCTGATATTTTGTCCAGCGTGGAGTCTATTAGAACTCTTTGTGATGCCTACAGATCTAATATGATCAATTGTAACATCAGAGGGAGATGCAGAACAACCTAAGGATAAATATAACAAGCTAGACAACGCCGGACTCCCTACAGAGTATCAAATACTGACGCTAGTACATGAGGCAGCTCCTGAAATCACTCTACGGCCAAGAAAACCCTTGCCAGGTAGCAGAGAAAGCCCGCGATCATGAAGGCCATGCATACGCAAGTCGAAATGTATGAATCATAGACGCTCCCCAGATCGAGGTAGCCTGACGACGCCGCCTTGGCTGGTAGTTACGGCCATGAGCAGGCACTCCGCCCCTGCAACAACCCCATACTGTACCCTTGGGTCAGATGGCATTCCTTGGCCACCCCTTTTGATCTCTTTCACTAGTTCGTCGGCAGTAGCGTTCCCATTTGCCATAGATAAGATAATGGAAACTGGTTCTGCCTGGGGATGCTGCTCACCAGCAGCAGGCTTGAAAGCATTTGCGATCTCCAGTGGGCTCATCGAGAACGGCCGCCCAAGTCTCCACCACCCCCAGAATAGCCCGAGCGTCGCGATGGGACCAATCAAGCTAACGACAACGGCAACAGCGAGGTTTGGGACGCTGAGCCCGTACTGGACCGTGACCAACTCACTCGCGAACTCGATGTTCTGGCTAATTTGCTTGCCCTCCCGTGCCATATTGGCCGCCTCTTCAACCGACATGCGCAAGGCGATTTCGCGGTAGCTATTGATTATGTCGTCCATTGGGTCATCGAAAGTTGCCCCGCAGCCCGCGGCCGAGTCTAAGCTTCTGTAGGTGTTGGCTAGCAAGCCGTCGTTTTGCATCGGCCATCCTGCTCCGCCAGCGAACATAAGGTGAGATTTGGAGTCGAACATGGAAGAACCGACAAGCTGCAGAGGACGTATTGTGCTTCCACCATAGCCAGTATCAAAAAGGGGTCTATGTAGATTAGAAGGGTACCTCTGCTAATACCGTGTGCCTCTGGAACCTACAATTCTTCAACTACCGTGTCGCTCCTCCAAGAGGTGTCCTGAAAAGAGGCGTTCCCCCCGTTCAGCAGCAATCTGTAGAGGACGTTCGACGGTCTTAAAACACACGTCTGAACATTCAGCTGACCTTCCTAGTCTGCAGTTGTCTTTCTCACGACTGTGATGTTGAGTAATGTCGCACGCGAAATATTCGGGTGTAGTATATATGAAACTACTGACTCGAAAATGGTATAGCCGTCGAAGGCTGGCGCCGTGGTGTCAAGGGTTCCGGTTAAGTTAAAGTCCTTTTCGCTCATCGAGCATCTCACATCGAACCCAAATGCCTATGATCAGTAGTCAGAAAACAGCCAGCTAAGAACGTCAGGCGGTTGACCAAGAGGCCACCTCACCTGGACACTTGACGTGCAGTTCCTACAATCCGCGCCAGGGATCTCGACTGGCCCACGAGCTTGGAAATCCCTGACTACCGTGGAAAACCCCTGCGTGAAGCTAAGGGACCCGAGGCCCGTACGACCGGTAATTACGCTCCCCCACCCATCCGTAATATTTGGTAGTATTTGAAGATCTGTGGAGCCGCGCTGGATCGAAGTGCGAGTCTCTACAAACGATGCCCTCTGGATCAATGGACCTCTCAAAATCCCGCTGACGGTGATGAGAACACATGCTATTGATAAGCAGGGGGTGTCAATGGTTGGTATAGACGAGATTGGATACCAAATAGCGGATAAAGAGAAGACAGGACATACCGCAGCTAATAAGAACAGCCTTGCCGTGGAGAATGGCCTTCGCAGCTCCAATCACGCTGCTGCCGCCCGCCCAGTTATAGTGCAAGCTAGTCATCTATTTCGTCTGTAGATTAGAATGTGTTATTCTCTTAATGAAGCAGAAGGCGCTGCCCAACCCTAACTCCACCAAGCGCTTTGGTCCAAAAGCTAACCACCATGGCTTCCGCAAAGGCCACTCCCATCAATGCATTAGCCGCGGTAGAGGTGTACGCAAGTAGAACTCCAGGCTGTGTGTTTCCGGACCACTCGCTCACAGGTTGACCTCTGCTAAGCATCAGGACAGCGATGGCTGCAACGGTACCTGTTAAATAGGAACGTGTGCTCGGATTAGTTTATCACTGCGTGCATGTACGCCAACATGTGCTTATCTTTCATTCGATATGCACAACATAGACTCAGTATCCTGAGGCATTGGTATACTCACAGCCAACGCTCAGAAAAAGTGCTCCAAGGCCAAGAATTGGAAAACTAGTAAATAACCCTGCTCGCCACTCTCTACCATGTTCAGAGGCAGGTGTAGATGCGGCTGGCCAGGCTCCGGTCGCGGCTGCCATTTGATGCCCATCAACAGCCCCTAAAGCAGAAGTCTGGGGGTGACCGGTACCTGTCTTCTCTGGATACCCATGATACGAAGACGAGCCCGAGTAAGCCACGTGCTGACTCGGCTCCAGGGACTGGTGTCGCGGTGACAGCGGCTTTCTTGGAATCCTGTCCATGACGGCGACGATGTTTCTTTGGGTCGAATGATATTTTGTAAGGCTGGAATACCGGGAATGGAGCTTTAAATAAACAGGAATGGGAATCAAGTCCTGAAAGAAACGGCGCACCAGTTAGACAAGGCTGGTAGTAGGCCTGAGGTCAGGTGGGGCGATATCGCTCGCACTAGCTACGTTTCCGACAACACAGCAGAGTTAGCGTCTTGGCTCGGCCATGCCGAAGTATTTCGTCAAATCAGCTCCTAAACCATCAAATATCTTGCCGCAGCGTAGACGCCATGGAGTGCAGACTTCCAATCCGCAGGTGGGCAGCACAGTACGCAGTCACGCGATTTTCTTGGTCCGGGCTTCAGCTCTAAATGAACACTCTTAGACATAATAATGTCAATGCTCCAGTTGTAGCTTGTCCTAACCAACAAGGGTCCTTTAGAAACACACGGGCGATGATGCCGACGGCGCAGCCGTACGCAACTGAAGACAATTGAGGGGATCTAATGCAAAACGGGCCTCAATTGAGTCTGCATTGTGTCTCTGATGTTGTTTATTGATGAAGATGATTTTCTGATTGTTCTTCACATGCGTCTGCTCAAAATATGCTCGACCACTCTGTTCAGCTGACAGCCGAGTAATAGCTGCTAGCAGCTGTCACTCCTAGCGTGTCTGACAGGTCCGAAATACGCCAAAACCTGATGTCAGAAGTACGGGGTCGACGTCAAGACGATTCAAAAGACGACGAGATCATTCAATTTAAAGATGCCTGTCTCCTGAAACTGCTTTCGTATGCTGTGCTTAATTTCCGCATGCCCTGTTCAAGTTGCTAACCCCGCTTCAGAGTTGCAACTCGGTATTTTGGAGTGGTGCCTCCGCTCCGTCCTTTTGACAGCCAGAGTCATCGGCTTACAGCTGTACTTTTGACACCTGAGCCTCTTGCTTACACAGTTTTTGCGGATCCTATTCCTGGCCATGCACTTTAAGACTAACAAAACATGTACCACAACCGGGCCCGTTGAGTCGTATCCATTTCCTACCACGTGATAATTAGTATGCTAGTATATTTGAAGAGACACAGTAACTTATACTCTTTCATATTCTAAGATGTGACATAATGTACTGGAATATATTCTATTCTTTAATACTATGTACTAGGATATTTTCTATCTTGTAACACTATATACTAGGACATTTTGAGTTCTATGATATTTTCTATTCTAGACCGTTTTTTGGCCTATAATATATTTATTCTAGGAACAGCTTTACAAAATAGTGTTCTCTATTCTACGGTATTTTCTGACCTATAATAGTTTCTATATATCCTGGACTTATCTATTGTGGGCCGCTAAGAATCTTTGCCTGAGTTCTCTTCAGTCTATTCAACCAGTTGCTCCGGTATGCTTAAGATGCGATGTGGCTCATGAACGATCGTAATGCCTCTGCAATTTTCGTAAATGTTGCGCAATTCGATATTCAACAAAGGGTCTCTGTAATGGATTTGTAATGTCATAGGATAACCCTGACTTTGGCACTCGGCTTACCTCGGCCGAGTATCACAGTTGCTGCGCGTTGCCCGATTGCTGCCCGACATTTGATGCCAGGATGAAATCCACGATTCCACCACATGGTCTTTGTGTTCTTTCTTTCTCTAAGCTTAACGTTTAAGCATAACTCTCCCGGCTAGTTGAAAAGACACTCCATAGACCGTTCTATACACGTAGTTTAGAGAAGAGGTGCTAAAATATTTAATACCTAGCCATAAATATTCATGATTGGGCAACCATCAATGCTAGCTACATACAAGGTTTGCGACAGAAAATTAAGACTATTCTTTTGTAAGTGCATTATCGTGTCGCTAGATAGAAGTTAGCATTTGTCAACTTCAGATAGCTCGTGCACCTCGCTGTGTGCTCAAGCCGAATATTGACCAACCGAACATACCCTCGTGAAAGATTTCGAACTTTCTTCTTGAAGAGCACTAGAGACTACTATATTATATAAATAGCGTGCAAGCCGTCTTGGTATGAGTCGCAGGGAAATTTGCTCTCCTCTGTACTTGGGGCCATGATTTTCTGCTGCACATCTGCACCCCAGCCCCGAGCAAGCCCGATCCGCCGAAAGATACCCTTTTCCCTGTCATGCAACTTCAGAATCAGGACGTAGATGCTTCCCTGATCCCCCTCCCGTTTCCTAACCGGCATGCAATAAATATTTCCATCTTCTGGCTGCTGCGGATCGGCGAGATCTCTATATTGCTGTTCCGTGTCGAGGAAAACATGGGGCTGCAGTTCTCGCATCTCGGATTCTGACTCGACGCTAACCCGAGTCCTGTTGACAACCATGATCCAATTGTCTTGAACACCACTGTTTCTGCTGCTTGGGGAGAGGCGAGGCAGCAGCGCCAGATGCTTCAGCGCCCCCCGCAATCGTAGCCATCCACCCCGAACCAGGCCTGTCTTGTCATCCGTAACGTAGTCAAGCTGAACATCCACCACGTTCACGAGAATGTCTCCGGCTCCGACATCGAGATAACCGGGGGTAACTTCGCCGTCCACGGACGCCCAGGACCAGCTTGGCGCTCGATAAACTTTGGGACGCTTAGCGCTGTCCCTGCTCCTTTTGCACACCGACCATAGCAGCTCGCGCTCCAGATAGCGGCGCCACAGGCCAGCAATGTATTCATCCCGGAGGACGCCAGCCATGAGCTTTGCGACCGCGGACAGCGCGACCAGCTTGTCGTCAGGAAAAGTTAGGCTGGACGCCGTGTATTGTTGCACGATTTGAGCCCAGGGCTGATAGGCCGCAACCACGGCGTTTGATGCGTGACCATTATACGCTCCTTCGTCGCCATTTCCGGAATCTTGGCGATAGCGAGTTGCTAGAGTCAGGTCTTTGAAACGGATATATCTTGAGCCGTGGAGGGCCTGTGGCAGCCCTTCTGGATATGTCTCCGCGGCGTCCTTTGTTCGGCATTCCCACAGGATCTGGTTCCGGCCGAAATGGAGAACGCGCGGTGCCATGAGCCGCTCTTGGAGGACCCATGCCCGCCTATTCAACCGGACATCAGAAACTTCGGCTTGCCAGAAGTCACGGTTCATGATTGTGAATTGCGAGATAGCTTCGCCGCCATCAGTAGAGACGTTTACCCTCTGCGGGTAGTGGACCTCTGGGTTCCGGGTGTGGAACATTGCGTGATGAGCATCGGGGGCATCCGTGGCAGAGATGTTGCAAAAGGTATTCGAATAGATCTTATCCATATGGGTCACTTCGTGGCGCCAATCGGCGAGCCCGTCGCCCCGTTGGATGATACAGAGGGAATCGATCCACAGGTATCGGATACCGAGGCGCCGTGTGACATGCATGGCATCTTCGTACAACTGCGGCAGAGTTGCAAGAGGAATTCCGTTCTGGAACTGGACATGGTTATCAAGGGTCAGCTTGAGGCAATCGACAGTGCCCCAACAATGGCTTAGGGTCATGTACGGGCCATCGATAGTGGTGTTGCTGGTCTCCACGAGACGACATGTTTCTCCGTCGAGCGTCCCAAGGTCAAGAAGACGAGAAGGATACCATCCCTTTTCCGTTCCTACTTTGCACTCCTCATGCTCGGATACGCAAGTTTCGATCCAGCTACGTGCGAGGCACAACGTCTCTGCAGATTTTGTGCTTTGAGGAAGTCGATTGTAGACATTCGTCTGTTCTGAGACTATAATCGCGTTAATCCCCAGTCGAAGATTGTACTAGAAAGTAACCGAACCACAGTTGTTAAATACAGTCAACTAGGAACCGAAACTCATCATCTAGAAGTTTTACTGTGCGGACAGCGGCTACGGCATCTGCCGTCTTCAATAGGATCTCAGCGCCAACTTACCGCCACAGGGTTGCAATACAAAGGCCGAGCACCAGAAGCTGCCTTCCACGTTTACCCCCAGGTTTGGCACAGCGCATGAGTTGAAGTACAATTGGAGCACGTAGCAACCAGGGCGAACGTATGGACCCCCATCATCCAGTCTCGATAGCGTGATGAAGTTCATCGCTGACTTGGAAGTCGATTTGTTCGCAAGGGCTTTGACTTCGCTATCACAGAGCGTTAGCCCAGACGCTGCTGAGGCGGAAACGAGTTCTCGCTCGTTGTCTTTGAGAGCTGTCCAAAAATGGTGACATATGTAGCACCCGAGGTCCACGGAACTTTTGAGGCTTTGGCAAGTGAGATGGTGTCCTCGTGATGTGGTAACCGGAATCGGGCCAGTCTGTGAGGTATCCCATATGAGAATGCGTTGGCAGCTATCGCATATCATGTTGGGCTGTGAGACCGTCCAAAAGGGTTGAAACACGAGTTGAGGGGACCAAAAGAAGGATTGACTCGATGCGATAGTTTCTGCTGCAATGTTGGGCTCTTGCGGGCTAGTCGGCACGGCGAGAGTAACGACTTTATCAATGCCTGAAGATTGGTAGATGATGCTGGTGACTGAATAGATGACTGTTGATGCGCGTAAAGGTAGCGATGTTGGCTGCGAAGATTATGTTTTCACGAAGGCCTGGTCACCCCCACCGCGCCTCGTAGTGCTGAAACAAGTAGCCGCCGGGTTTCTCCTGGCGTTGGTAGATAGCCGCCGAGGTCCGGTTCTCGGGGCCTGTAACTCGCGGCGCAGCATGCTGAACCTTGGCTTGCTGCCTGGCAGCTTGGGCGCTAAAACTTCCGCCCGCTCATTTCACCCTCGCTTTCAACTTAATATACCCTACAGGGTGGCCGGTGCCACCTGTGGACAGGCAGCAGCAGCTGTTAGTGTCCGTCTGCCTACCAGGCGGCAACCGCTGCCTAAGTAGCTTCCATCTAGCGTCCTTCTACCCTGCAACATATTTGCATGGTCGCGTGCTGTCAGAAGTACGGCACCAAAAGATCAGTGAAAGATTTAGAGAGCAAAAGGCGATCAATTCTCGATGTTTTTGATGATTCTGATTAGCGTCCTGCGCTGCTTTTTTCTTGTCTTTTCCTGTCTCCATCTTCCTGTTTCAGCTCCAAGATTTGGAGTTTCAACTCCGCGCTTCGTGGGCGCTCAGCTGCCCACATCAGATTACAACTGTCCTTTTTGACACGTGCGAGCTCGCAGAACAGATTCCCTGGCACCACCAGTCCCAGATAAAACTGGTTCACTTCCTCTTAGTTCTGGGCCGAGATCGTCGACGAGCCGAACTCAAGCACAAGGTGAAAATTTCCATTTCTTGTTCATATGAATTTCATTATTCTAATTTTGCGTTCACTTACCTCTATCGATCACTTTCCTTTCAAAGTCCGTCACCACGAGTCTTTATAACATCAATGTCATTCTGACCATCGGTATAAATATTTTGCAGGGCGGCCATTCTCACAGCTACCTCAGTCAACAGTTGTTCGAGAATGTTACCGACAACGACACGTCCCCAGAGCCTGTCGGAGACAAAACTGCATCTACGTCCTACCCATCACATCACGTGAACTTCCAGGCCTTCCAGGCCAAGCTCCTATCGGGCGGGGTCCTCGACGCTGGACCCAATCGATCTGGCGGTGAGGCTCTTCGGGAAGCATTCGACGAGGCAGACCAGAGGAAAGGGGATAGTGCCCAAGTTTCCGACAGCTGGGTTATGGGTGCAGCTCAGTGGATTCTGTGGGGTGGGCAAAGGCTCCTTTTCCGCATTTTTTGCCCACATGAGAATGACCCGAGTCCGGGTGTCACCGTTGACGACTGGAAACGCTGGCATGGGAAATTCATTGATGTAGCAGATGGTGACGCTCATGGTGAAGAATGTCGGATTGTGGCACGCAAAGCAGCTAACATGATGAAGATGATTGAGAGTGCGATGAGTATCTAGACGATTGGCGGCCCATGGGGAATACATTTTCCAGAACTCGTTGACTTTATGGCGTCTTGAACTGCTGTGTTGATTGTCCTCTCTAGTGGGCTCCGAATTTTCAGATGAGTTCAGTCACACGACAGGTGGGTGCCAGTATCCCGTCGTATCGAACCCTCCTTCCGTCCCTATGGCTACCCAAGCACTACGGCGAGTCATGGTCTTCCTTCGTCCCAAACGGGAACATTGGCAAGAAGGAGTCTACGTGTTGGTTGGAGAGGGCGGACGCGTTTGTCGGCTGGGCGAAGGGTGGGAATGCCCCCTAAGCCTAGATGAAGGTACAAACTACGATTACACGATCGGGGCGTATATACTGACGAAGGCAAAGACGTTGTAAGCCGACCCTGGTACCATTGCCCAGATTAGCAGACTAGCTTGGAGAGAACTCGAGGGAGACTTCAACACAGTTTCTATGGTTTCGTTGCCGCCCGAATGCTATCACCCTTCTACAGGCCATAGTGGAGGCAATCTTCTGTAGACTTGTTGAGATAGAGTTTAGCAATCTTTTAAGTATACCAAGCATAATCATTGAATACTTGCCTAATTAAATTTCGACAGCTTCCATTAACATGAACTGGTACTAAGTATTCAATGTCTTCGTTCCACTTCCATTTCTGTACGAATAATGTCCTTACATCTTAAATGCTCTCACTAAAGGCCAGTCAAGTCTCTGTCGTGACCTGAATTTTTTTAAGAATGGTGCTCGGTAAGCTCTGTTCGAGGCAGGGGAAATCATTCCTAGAATTGGCGCTGTCTCCTTCCTAATAGATTCTGTAGTAGCTTAGTTATGAAAGATGCGCTGCAGAGGCTTATGTACCAATGTAAATTCTGAGCTGGGGACTAGTGTGTGCCATCCCAGGGCATTTGCTAGTATATTCTAGGACGATATATTATTACCGTTCTATTCTAGGATATTCCATTTTACAGTAGTAGTATATTCTAGGACAACCTATGGGTCCAATTCAGAACTGTTTGAGCCGTTATTTTCGCGGCAGAGGTCGAAGGGATCGAAGAAGGACTAAGGACGAAACGGGAGGAAAATTGGGAGTAGAAGTTGGAGTACATGTAGAGTGGGAGAGAAGGTGGAGAGAATGTAGGAAGGGGGCTCCATTTAGGTACCTTTCCACTCTCATGCCGGCCAAAGCCTTCGCAGCACCTTAGGAGATGGAGAGGCTGGGGCATAAAAACAAGTCCCTCTCTCTCTCCTCTCTATGGAAGGTCTTCAAGCCGCGAAACATAGCTATTAAGAAATTTGATTGATTCTATTATGCTATAACGTGTATCATCTCCGAATGCTATTGACTGCCAGGTCTTTGTTATCAAGCGACAAGAGCACAGGTCCTCTCTTATTCTTGTATCATCGATAAAAAGGATTTACTGTACGTAATTATTCTCATGTAATAATGGCCTTTGGGTGGCAGACTGTCGCCGAACAGGCTGCGAACATGATGTTGGCGAGGTTCATGATGACGATGAACTCGGCGGGACTGATTTGTTGGTCGAGGGCCAGGGTCGTCCAGGAGGCGAGCACGGCGATGAGAAAGGCGTAGCAAGTGAGCATGATGCCTCGTGATTTGCCGCGCATGCAGGAGAAGAGAATGCCGTGGACTTGGAGGTAGAGACCGATGCGGATGCCGGTTCCGTAGAGGTCCGATGCAATTTCTTGGTTGCCTATTTCCCTCTCGGTTTGCTGATCGCTCATTTTGGAAGTCTTAGTATGAAATAATGTCGTGTAGATTTGTTGCCGAACGCCGTGAATCAAGGCATGGTCAAGTATGTTAGGAAATAAATATGCTGGTTAGTTTAGTATGGTGAAACCAAACGGGCGGAGGCTCTTCGTTAATATCGTCAGGAACCAAACTGCCAACTAAGCACGTTGGAACATACACATACTTTATACCACGGTGATAGACCTCATAAAGATCTCAATTCAAGCCCGTCTGAATCATTGGAGCCTAGCTAGGCTGCATGGCGGTTGCTTGTTGTATCCCAGGGACATTGTAAAGCCTAGGCACAAATTTAAAGAATGAGGGAAGAGTGGGCTTGTCCGCTGGCACCTTGTGCCACTTACTCTCGTTTAGCGACCGTTGTACGTGACTCGATCAGACAGGCGGACCTTAATCCTGATCTTCAGCTTGGCCTAAGTTCTCATCGTGCAATATATCTGTCGCCAACGAGAATTTGCAGATTGCTTGACTGCAGACAGTAAAGTAAGTGTTGGACGGCGGCCCTACGATCCCCCGGACATACGTCCGAGGATCACCCGTCCATAGATATTTCAGGCCAGCTCGTCTGCCCGTCCAGTCTTTAGTACATCAACACAACATATTTCAGGTCTGCAGGCCACACACTCATTTGCCCTTCGGCATCATCTCCAAGACCCTTAACCCGCCCTCGCGGCCCCCTTCGTTAACGCGACGCTTCCCAAGCTCGTGGGCCTGCGCCTATTCATTGCCTCAAGTCTCTAGCCTCCCATCTTCCTTCCACCAGTCTCAGTGCAACTGTAGCTATATGCTTGCTCGTAATGCTTCCCTTAGCGTATTATCTCCTAATTTTATATATAAAAATGAAGGAATAGCCTACAATATCTTTTCGAATCCAATTCGGACTATATTTATATATAATAAAACCTTGAATGAATAAATAAATAACTTCTACGAGGATATTGCTTTTTCTTAGCTAGAACGTATTTCTAGCTCGCTGTGGTTGCGCGTGCCTAACAGGGGATGCCCAAGGATCATGTGAGGCGGAGGCCCCAGAAAGTTCGAATTAGGGGTAATAGGCAAGAATATTTCTGGAACTTTCATGGAGGCAAATATTCTCGGTATCGGCTGAGTATAGGAGCATGGGCGACCTGTGCTTGCAGGGGGTCTTGTCACCTTCTCACTAGATATATGCCTCTAAATCCTCCAGTCCCTTTAATTTCGTTCCCTCTACG
>Ga0247774_1001485_pt1 | contig 11790 bp, 6 predicted proteins | sample UWRJL001104B6_FD_179933 | JGI IMG/M metagenome (GOLD analysis project Ga0247774, IMG submission 179933) | Plant litter microbial communities from Arlington Agricultural Research Station in Wisconsin, United States - UWRJ-L001-104B-6 | ecosystem: Environmental > Terrestrial > Plant litter >... | reverse complement strand
GGTCGCGTATTTCTCGTACGCCAGCCGATCGACGAACCCCTGCAGCGGCTGGCCGCTCCGTATGAACGGCGGTTCCTGCAGCTCGTCGTATCGGGCTTCATCGCTATTGTCACATTGGCACTCATCGCGGGCGCCGCGCGTCGTCGCGCGCAGCTCGCGGCGGGATATACGCCAGCAGGATATGCGCGCTCACCCGTCGAGCAGGCGAACGATCGCGCGCGGCTCGTCTGGATCTTCGTACTGTCCGCCACCGTCTTCGCGATCGATATGCGGGTGCCGCTAGGGCCGGCCATCGGCATCGCATATGTCGTCGTGGTGGTCATGGCGCAGTTTGCACACAACCCGATGCAGGTGTGGTTTGCCGCCTCACTGAGCACGCTGCTGATCGTCCTCAAGATCACGCTGGCGGAGCGCATTCCCGACATGTGGCCGGCGCTTGCGAACCGCACGCTCTCGGTATTTGCGATCTGGACGGTTACCGTGCTCGGCCAGTGGCAGAAGCGCACGCTGAGACGGCAGAGCCGCGCCGAAATGCAGGCGCAGGAAGTTCAGAGCGCAAACGTAGCGCTGCAGAAAGCGCTCGAGCGCACCGAGGCCGCCGAAGCACAGCTGCGCCGCGGACAGAAACTGCTCGACACCGTGGGCACGATGGCCCGCATCGGCGGCTGGGAATACGACATCGCGACGCTGCGCATGTCGTGGTCCAAAGAGGTGTATCGCATCTACGGCATCGATCCGGCCGTCGCTCCGACGATCGAAATCGCGGTAGCGCCGTTTCCCAGCGAATCGCGGGCCGCCATCCTGTCGGCCTTCCGGGCGGTGGTCGAACACGGCACGCCGTACGACCTGACCGTGCGTTTCATCGATCCGCAGGGCAACCAGTTGTGGGTGCGCATGCTCGCCACCGCGGAGCAGATCGATGGCGTCACCGTGCGGGTCACGGGTGCATTCCAGGATGTCACGGAACAATACGAAGCGCAGGCACGCCTCGATCGTGCCGTTCGCGGCACGCAGGACGGCATCTGGGAACAGGACATCGTCAGCCTGAAGATGTGGCTGTCGCCGCGCTTCCGCGAACTGCTCGGCTATACCGCCGAGGAATTGCCCGACGGCCAGGACACGTTCGCGCAACTGGTGCATCCCGAGGGCTTCGTGACGTATGAGCGGAACCGCGATTCCGATGCGGCCGCCGCGAAGGGGCGCAAGGTCGACGTGGACATGCGACTTCGTCATCGCGACGGCGACTATCGGTGGTTCCGCGTGCGCGCGTCTTCCAGCACGGATGCGCTCACCGCTCATACCATGGTGTCAGGGTCCATTCGCGACGTCACGGCCCATCGCGAAGCGCAGCTCGCCTTGCACGCAGCCACTCGAGCCGCTGCCGAGGCCAGTCGCGCGAAAGGCGAATTCCTGGCCAACATGAGCCACGAGATCCGCACGCCGATGAACGGTGTGCTCGGCATGACGGAGCTGTTGCTCGACACGCCGCTCGCGCCGGCCCAGCGACAGTTCGCGGAAACCATCCGCAGCAGCGCGACTGCCCTGCTCACCCTGCTGAACGACATTCTGGATTTCTCGAAGATCGAAGCCGGCAAGCTGAACGTCGAGCACGCGCCGTTCGAGCTGCGCCGCTGTGTCGATGACATCGGCAACATGCTCGCCATGCAGGCCGCGGCCAAAGGACTGCAGTTCCGCGTGAACATCGACCGTTCGGTGCCGGAACACTTTCTCGGTGACCCGCACCGGTTGCGCCAGGTGCTGGTGAACCTGTGCGGAAACGCGATCAAGTTCACGTCCCGGGGCAGCGTCACCGTCGAGGTGTTCACGCCGGGGCAGCACGGCAGCCGCACGCTCGTGACCTTCGAAGTGCGCGACACGGGCATCGGCATGGCGCCGGAAACGGTCGAGCGCCTGTTCCAGCCGTTCACGCAGGCCGATGCCTCGACCACGCGGCACTTCGGCGGCACCGGCCTGGGCCTGTCGATCGTGCGACGTCTCGTGGACCTGATGGAAGGCGAGGTCGCGGTTTCGAGCGCGCCCGGCACGGGCTCGCTGTTCGCATTCACCTTGCCTCTCGAGACCGCCGCGGCGGCTCCCTCCGAACCACAGCGATTCCCCCGACTCGAGGCATTCGCGGGCCTGGCGCCGATCGCGAGCGGCGCTGCCGTGTTGATCGTGGAGGACAACGAGGTGAACCGTGAGGTCGCGACGCGCTTCGTGGAGCGCCTCGGGTGTGCGGCCACGGCGGTGCCAGACGGCAAGGCCGCGCTGGATCTGTGCGCGCAGCGCGAATTCAGCCTGATTCTCATGGACGTGCAGATGCCGGTGATGGATGGCCTCACCGCTACCCGGGAGCTGCGCCGACGCGAAGCCAGCGGCCGCCGCACCCCCATCATTGCGCTCACGGCGAGCGCCATGAGCGGTGAGCTCGACCGCTGTCTCGCGGCCGGCATGGACGGGTTGCTGACGAAACCGCTCGAAGTCGTGCGGTTACGCGAGGTGCTCGAGCAGTTCGGGAGCGCGCCGGTCAGCGCGGACCCGGCGACCGCCACGGACGCCGCGGGCCGTTCGCACGCGGACGGCGACGAGACCGATGGCGCCTCTGCCACCACGCCGACCCTGCCCGCTGCGCCCCGCACGCCGGTCGACATCTCCCGGCTGCGCGCGCTCATCGGTGAGGACGAGGAGTTCGTCCGCGAGCTGTGCCATGCCTACCTGGGCACCGCCGAAGACGGCATCGAACGCATCGAACAGGCGCTCGGGGCGAGCGATCGAACGGCGCTCGCCGCCGCCGCCCACAAGCTCAAAGGCGGCAGCCAGAGCATCTGCGCCGAGCAGATTGCGCGCCTTGCCCAGCAGCTCGAACGGGGCGCCGCGGACCAACCGATCCCCACCCTGAACGCCACGGCGGGCGAGTTGCGCCAGGCCGTTGTCCAATGCCGCGAATTCCTGCACGAAGCTTTCGCCTGACCGCCGGACACCCCGCACGGTCTCGAGCCCATCCCGACGGGCAGATCGCGTCCAATAAACGTAGTATCCGCCCCCCATGGAAAAAGTCTTCATCAGCGCCGACTCCCTCCTGCGCGACTCCCTCGAGCTCGGCATGCAGGTCGTGCGCAGTGGTCTCAAGCCCACTTTTCTCGTCGGCGTGTGGCGCGGTGGCGCGCCCATCGGCATCACGGTGCAGGAGGTGCTGGAATTCCACGGCATCGAGTGCGACCACATCGCCATCCGCACGTCTTCTTATACGGCCATCGACCAGCGCGCCAAGACGGTTCGCGTACACGCGGTCGACTACCTCGTCTCGCGGCTCGAAGCCCACGACCGCCTGCTGCTGATCGATGATGTCTTCGACTCCGGCCTGTCCCTCGAAGCGGTGATCGAAGACCTCAAGAAACGCTGCCGTCGCAACCTGCCCGACGTCATCCGCATCGCCACGGCGTATTACAAACCGAGCCGCAACAAGAGCTCGCTGAAGCCGGACTTCTTCGTGCGCTCCACCGATCAATGGCTCGTGTTCCCGCACGAGATGCAGGGGCTCACGCGCGCGGAGATCCTCGCGAACAAGCCGGTGGACGAAAGCTTCTTCCTCGACAAGAAGCTCTAGTCGACCTCCGGGTCACGCACCACGGCGGACCTCCTGCACAACATCCGGGCACCGCCGGATTGTGTACAAAAACAGAGCGGGCTGCGTACAGCGATGGTGCGGCCCGTGGCGGGCGGGGCATCGATGAATTTCTCTCGTGCATGCGACGCGCCGGTGCTGCGGCCGGCCTGCACGCGCGCCGGCGCAATCCAGAAAACCGCAACGCCAAGAACGACCTGCGACTCGATTCGCCGCTGAGGAACATGTATCGAGCCTGAGCACGATCGACGTACGCACGCGCCCTCCCGACTGCACACGATGCGCTCACGCAACTGTGCACAGAACTTGCACCCGACTTGCGCCAGGCGCGCAGCCGACCGCTCGCGTCGAACAGTCAAACCAGAAAACTCGGGGTAGAAAAAATGAAACGTCCTGTCGTGTCGCTCAGCATTCGTCAATTCGTCGCGCTGATGATGGGAACCGCGACCCTGGTTCCTGTGATCGCGCACGCAGACGATGCGGCGGCGGATAAGGATATCGCCGAAGTCGCGGTCACGGCCGACCGCCTGCATGTGCTGCCCACGGAAGCAGTGGAGTCCGTGTTCGGATTCGGCAAGACGGCCCTGGAAACGCCGCGCGCCGTCACTTCGATCAGCGCCGAGATGCTCGACAAGGTGATCATCACCGAGATCGACGACCTCGTCGCCCTGACCCCCGGTTCGTTCACCCAGTCGTTCTTCGGTGTCGCAGGCTCGCTCGACGTGCGCGGCACGCCCGGCGAGAACTATTTCCGCGGCGTGAAGCGCATCGACAACCCGGGCAACTATCCCACCCCGATCGGCGCGAGCGATCGCATCGACGTGGTGCGCGGCCCGGCCTCGCCCATCTACGGTCCGTCGAAGATCGGCGGCTACCTGAACTTCGTGCCGAAATCCGCCCGCGCCAACACGGGTGCGTATTTCGACGAGCCGAAGGCCGAAGTCAGCATGACGGTCGGCAGCTGGGAAAAGCGCGTGATCACCGGCGAAGTCGGCGGTCCGGCGACGCTGTTCGGCAAGAAGCTGGGTTACTACGTGTACGCCGAGTCCGAGAACTCGGACAGCTACTACGACAACACCGAGACGGACCAGAACATCTACCAGGTGTCGTTCGACATGGCCTTCACGGACACGCTGCGCACCGAGTTCGGCGGCATGTACCACAACTACAAGGGCAACCAGGTTGCAGGCTGGAATCGCCTGACGCAGGAGCTGGTGGACCACGGCACCTACATCACGGGCTCGCCCGCTTCGCTCGACACCAATGGCAACGGCCGGCTCGACCAGTCCGAGTCTGCCGCGGGCAACATCGGGCCGTTCATCTTCGCCCCTTCGGTCACGTCGCCGGCGGATATCCAGGCCGCGCTGACGCCGAACATGAGACTGCTGAATCCGGGCACTGCGCACATCAAAGGAAGCAGCGTGCTCGTGCAGGAAGACGACACGCTCGAAGACGACGTGATCACGCTCTACGCCGATCTCATCTGGGAGCTGCCGGGCGGCCTCAAGATCACCGAGAAGAACTTCTACGAGAGCCTCGAGAACATCAACGAGAACGTCTACGGTTTCTCGCAGATGGCGGATACCTGGGCCTATGAGAACCAGCTGATCTTCGGTTACGAGTTCGCGAAGGAAGGCCCGGTGAAGGTCGGTGTGCAGGCGAGCCCGTCCGTCCGTTACCAGAGCTTCGAGCACGGGGACGACTTCGAGTTCGAATACTTCGACCGTCGCGACATTACCCAGCCCGGCTCGCCGGTCGACCGGCGTTCGCTCGCGACGCGCGGTGAGGATCCCTACTCGGATCACGTGAAAGGTCACTACACCGACGTTGCGCTGTCATTGATGGCGGATGTGACGATCCTCGAGAAGCTGAACATCCTCGGCGGCGCGCGTTACGACGACATCGACATGAGCGCGACATCGCTCGCCGATTCGAAGACGAATCCGGGACTGCGGGCGTCGGACTCGCAGGGAGCCACGTCCTGGTCCGCCAGTATTTCGTATCAGCTGCCGTTCGGCATTCGCCCGTATGTCACGAAGGCGCGCCAGTCGACGCTGATCATCGGCCAGGGCGGTCAGATCGATCCGTCGAATATCGCCGGCGGCACCGCTGTCGCGGATTCGGACCTCGACGAATACGGCATCAAGGCGAGCCTGCTCGACAACCAGTTGTACCTCGCACTGGACTACTTCAAGCAGAGCCGCATCGACTTCAACGCGCAGGACACCGTCACCAACAACACGACCGAAGCGAAGGGTTACGAGTTCGAAGCGCGCTGGGTGGTGAACCCGATCGTGACGTTCACGGGCGCGTACACCAACCTGAAGGTCACGAACCTGACGGCCGCGGAAAGTGGCACGCAGTTCAGCTTCGCCGGCGCAGGCGACCTGAAGGGCGTCGATCCGTCGCTGTTCCTCGGCGGCGTGGTGCCATCGATCGTGCTGGTGCCGGATGAGGCAGCCGCTCGCAAGGCGGGTCTGCCGAAAAATCTGTACAGCGTGTATGCGCTGCTGAGCCTGCCGGGTGCATTCGATGGCTTCACGGCCAGCATCGGCGCCACGCATGTGGATGCCGTATGGTCGGGGTTCTCGAAGACAGTGAAGCTGCCGGCGTATACGCTGGTGAATGCGGGTATCCACTACGAGAAGAACAGCTGGTCGATCGGCCTGCAGGGCAAGAACCTGACGAACGAGCGGTACTTCCGCTCGAACTTCCCGGACTTGTTCGGCTCGTCGGTGGTGCTGCCGGAGCTGCCGCGTAACTACCTGGTTTCGGCGTCGTACAAGTTCTGATCTGAAGGGATGAGGGGGATGAAGAACAACGGACTGGTCGCGATCGTCCTGGCTGGACTTGCGACCCTGGCAGGTTGCGCTTCGACGGGAGGGGCGGCGGCAACGCCGCCCTCCTCCGCAGCGAAACCGATCGAAGTCAAGGTCGTCGTCGTCACGATGTTCGAAATCGGCAACGACACCGGCGATACCGCCGGCGAATTCCAGCTCTGGCACGACCGCCAGAAGCTCTCGCAACGGATCCCGTTCGCGCATCACCACGACCTGTATTTCAACCCTGCGACGGGTGTGCTCGGCATGGTCACCGGCATGGGCACCACCAACTCCGCGACCGCGACGATGGAGCTCGGCATGGACCCGCGCTTCGACCTGTCGCATGCCTACTGGCTCGTCGCCGGCATCGCAGGCGTCGATCCGCAGGACGCCTCGATCGGCTCCGCGGCCTGGGCCGAATATCTCGTGGACGGCGACCTCGCGCACGAGATCGATGCACGTGAAATTCCAGCGGACTGGCCGACCGGCTATTTCGCGCGCGGCACGCGCAAACCCTACGATCCGAAGAAGCCGCCCACCGACGGCGAATTCTTCCGGCTGAATCCGGCGCTGACGGAGTGGGCCTATCAACTCACCCGCAGCACGAAGCTGAACGACAGCCCGAATCTCGCCGCGACGCGCTCGAAGTTCACGGGCTTTCCGAACGCGCAGAAACCGCCGTTCGTGCTGAAGGGCGACAACCTCGCCGCCATGACCTTCTGGCACGGCAAGATCCTCAACGAGTGGGCCGACAAGTGGGTCAACTACTGGACGGATGGCAAAGGCAACTTCGTCACCTCCGCGATGGAAGACACGGGTACGTATCAGGCGCTCACCTATCTGCATCCCACCGGCAAGGTGAACAAGGATCGCGTGATGGTCCTGCGCACGGCCAGCAACTACACGATGCCACCGCCAGGCATGACCGCGGCCGAGCACCTGCTGCGCGAGAATGACGGCTACGCCGGACTCGAAGCCTCCGTCGAGGCCGCCTATCGCGTGGGCTCGGTGGTGGTCGACGAGATCGCAGGCAAGTGGACGACGTACAAAGATCACACGCCGCCCTTGAAACCGTGACATCCGGGGAGACACCGAACGCTCCGCTGAAGCCGGTGCCGGCGCCGGCCGCTGCGCGTGACGAGGTGCACGACGAAGCCTCGCAGGATGAAGAACGCAGCGCCGGCCCGACTCCCGATCTCATCTATGGGCTGCACGACGCCCCACCGTTGCCGAAGACGCTGCTCGTAGCGCTTCAACACGTCTTTGCGGTCTTCGTCGGAATGATCACGCCGCCGCTCATCATTGCCGGCGCACTCGGGCTCGGCGCCGGCGACACCGCGTACCTGGTGAGCATGTCGCTGTTCGTCTCCGGCGCAGCGACGATTCTGCAGACGAGCCGCCTCGGCCCCATCGGCTCGGGCCTGCTCAGCATTCAGGGCACGAGCTTCACGTTCATCGCACCAGTGATCTCCACGGCCGCCGCGCTCATTGCGGCCGGCTCCACGGCGCAACAGGCCCTGGGTGTCGTGTTCGGGTTGTGCCTCGCTGGTGCGCTGACGGTGGCCGTGCTGAGCCGCTTCATTCATCTCGCCAGTGCCGTGATCACACCGATCGTGACCGGCACGGTCGTCACCCTGATCGGTCTCACACTCATCGAAGTGGGCATGGTGAACGTGGCCGGCGGCTTCGGCGCCAAGGGTGATGGCACCTTCGGCAGCATCCAGAACCTGATGCTCGCTGCGCTGGTGATGATCACCATCGTCGTGTTCAACAGCACCAGGTCGCCGAACCTGCGCATGCTGTCGGTGGTGATCGGGCTCGCCGCCGGCTATGTCGCCGCGATGCTGCTCGGGCGTGTCGATCTCGGCGCCTTCAACGGCGTTGCACTGGTGACGGTGCCGCAGCCCTTTCGCTTCGGGCTGGGATTCTCGTGGACGGCCTTCATCCCGTTCATCGTGATGTATCTCATCACGGTCATGGAGTCGATCGGCGACCTCACGGCCACGTCGTCGCTCACCGGCCAGCCCATCTCGGGCCCGCTGTACATGAAGCGTCTGCGCGGCGGCCTGCTGGCCGATGGCCTGAGCTCCGCGATCGGCGCGAGCCTCAACTCGTTTCCCAGCACCACGTTCGCGCAGAACAACGGCGTTATCCAGCTCACCGGCGTGGGCAGCCGACACGTTGGCATGTTCGTCGGTGGCATGCTCATGGTGCTCGGGCTCATTCCTGCGGTCGGCGTGTTGGTGCAAGCGCTGCCGCCTTCTGCGCTGGGCGGAGCCACTTTGATCATGTTTGGCATGGTCGCCGCAGCGGGACTGCGCATCCTGGCGCGCGTTCCGATGAACCGACGCAATTCCACGATCCTCGCGATCTCCCTGGGGCTCGGGCTCGGCGTAACATTCGTGCCTGAAATGCTCGATAAACTCCCGGCCCTGCTGAAGAGCACGTTTTCGTCCGGCATCGCGACCGGCGGAATGTGCGCGCTGGTGCTGAACATCCTGCTGCCGGGCGAGCGGCAATGAATCCATGGGCACGCTGCTAGTCAAGAACATCCACACGCTCGTGACGATGAACGAGCGGCGCGAGGAGCTTCGTGACGCCGCCATCTACGTGCGCGATCACGTCATCGAGCAGGTCGGCCCGACCAGCGCGTTGCCTCGTACAGCGCATGAAATCGTGGACCTGCGCGGGCGACACATCGTGCTGCCTGGACTCGTGAACACGCATCATCATTTCTATCAGACACTCACGCGCGCGGTGCCGATTGCGCAGAACTGCGATCTCTTCAATTGGCTCAAGGCGCTGTATCCCATCTGGGCACGCATGACACCCGAAGGAGTGCGCGCGAGCGCGCAGATGTGTGCGGCGGAGCTGATTCTTTCCGGCTGCACGACGGCGAGCGATCACCTCTACGTGTTTCCGCACGGATCGACGCTCGACGACGAGATCTATGCTGTCAATTCGACCGGCCTGCGATTCCATGCGAGCCGCGGCAGCATGAGCGTCGGCGAAAGTCTCGGCGGCCTTCCGCCGGATTCGCTGGTAGAACGTGAAGACTTGATCCTGCGCGATAGCCGGCGTGTGATCGAGACGTTCCACAACGCGTCTCGTCACGCGATGACGCGCATTACCCTCGCGCCCTGCTCGCCCTTTTCCGTGTCGCGCGACCTCATGCGCGAGACCGCGGCGCTGGCCCGCAGCTACGATGGCGTGCGGCTTCACACGCACCTCGCCGAGAATAAATCCGACGTCGACTACAGCCTCGCGACGTTCGGCGTGCTACCCGGCGACTACGCCGAATCCGTGAACTGGGTCGGGCCGGATGTCTGGCACGCCCACTGTGTCTTTCTCGACGATGCCGCCATCGCGAAATTCGCGCTCACGGGAACAGGCGTGGCGCATTGCCCGTGCAGCAACCTGCGCCTCGCGAGCGGCCTCGCGCCGGTTCGCAAGATGCGCAAGGCTGGCGTGCCCGTGGGGCTCGGCGCCGACGGAGCCGCGTCGAACGACGCAACCAATCTGTTTCATGAGGCGCGACAGGCCATGCTCGTCGCTCGCGTGCTCGACACCGATGCCGCGGCGATGAGTGCGCGTGATGCGCTGGAGATCGCTACGCTCGGCGGTGCGCGCGTGCTCGGGCGCGATGACATCGGCTCGATCGCGCCAGGCATGTGCGCGGACTTCATCAGCGTGAATCTCGACCGGCCGTCGCTCGCCGGCGCCCAGCACGATCCCGTCGCGGCGCTCGTGTTCTGTCAGGTGGATTCGGTCGACTACAGCTTCATTCACGGCCGCAAGGTCGTGGACAAAGGCCATCTCACCTCGGTGGACCTGCCGCCGCTGGTCGAGAAGGTAAACAAGCTGTCAGCGGCAATGATCAACGGTTGAGCCTGTCGTGAGTCGATTTCCGTGACTACCTTGGCGCACATTCCCATCGTCGATATCGGCGCACCCGGCGCGGTCGACGACGTACAGCGTGCGCTCACCGAGAGCGGCTTCATGTACGTGCGTGGGCATGGCATCGACCCGGCCCAGATCGGCCGGGCGTTTGCCATTGCCAGCCGCTTCTTTTCCTTGCCTCACGAGCACAAGACGCAGTTCGCCTACGGCAGCGTCGAGGCCAACTTCGGCTTTCAGGGCATCGAAGGCGAGAGCCTCGACCCGAACAGCAAGCCGGATCTCAAGGAAGCCTTCACGATGCGCAACGCGCGCGCGTGGGCAGCGCAGGCCGAACGCTGGCCCGATCCTGAGTTTCGCGACATGGCGCTGGAGCTCTACGACGAGGGGCTCGCTGCCGCGTACCGCATGCTCGCGATTCTCGGCGCCAGTCTCGAGTTGCCGTCGCACTTCTTCGCCGAACGGCACCTCGGTGAGAACGTAACGCTGCGGTTCCTGCACTATCCGGCGAACCTGCCCACGAGATCAGGCGACCAGCTCGGCGCCGGCGCGCACACCGACTACGGCTCGATCACGCTGCTCTTTCAGGACGACGTCGGCGGCCTCGAGCTGCTGGGCGCGGATGGCCAGTGGCACTTCGCGCCGCCCGTTGCCGATGCCGTGGTCATCAACACAGGCGACTTGATGGAGCGCTGGACCAACGGGCGCTTCCGGTCGACCGTGCATCGGGTGCGCCCCATCACCGGCACACGCGATCGTTACTCCATCGCGTTGTTCGTCGACCCGGACAGTGCCGTCCAGGTCGAATGCATTCCGAGTTGCGTGCGCCCGGATGCGCCCGCCCGCTATCCCCCGATCACTGCCGGGGAGCACATCCGGCAGAAGATCGAAGCAACCCACGGCTGAGACATCATGAAACGATTTGCCCGAAACGGCGCTCCGGCGCACAGCCGCCGCGCGTTCTTCTCTCGACTCAGCAGTGGCATCGCCACAGGCATGCTCCTGTTCGGAGCCGGTGTGGCGTCTGCAGGCGAGGCACCGGCTACACCGACTCACTACAAGCCCAGCGACACCATCGTGATCCTCGGTGCGGTTCCGCAGGAAATCACGATCTTCACGGACGCCATGGGCAAGCCGCCGAAGAGCGAGCTCTGGGGCATTCCCTACTACCGCGGCAAGATCGCGGGCAAGGATGTCGTCGTTGCGATCACCGGCATCGGCAAGACGTCCACCGGCATGACCAGCACGCTGTTCATCACGCAGTTCAAGCCGAAGCTCGTGTTGATGAGCGGCACCGGCGCACGCATCAATCAGTCGCTCCGCACGGGCGACGTCATCGTAGCGACCGTTATGCACGAGCATGACTACGGCAGCCTGACCCGCAATGACATGGTCTATCGCCCGTTCAACGGCGCGGTGAACGGCAACGAGATCGAGAACGCGTTT
>Ga0247774_1001484_pt1 | contig 11797 bp, 14 predicted proteins | sample UWRJL001104B6_FD_179933 | JGI IMG/M metagenome (GOLD analysis project Ga0247774, IMG submission 179933) | Plant litter microbial communities from Arlington Agricultural Research Station in Wisconsin, United States - UWRJ-L001-104B-6 | ecosystem: Environmental > Terrestrial > Plant litter >... | reverse complement strand
ACGACCATAAATAGCCGTAGTAAAGTTATTGCGAGCGAAAGTAGAGGAATGAAAAGTTCTTTTTATTTCTAACATCTTTGCAAAAGGGGAGTCTGGGACCCTTATTGCTTTATAGTATAAGTTTCCCCTCTTTATTTCTAGCATCTTCTAGGACAGTTGATAAACTACTAATCGGGCGCCTCTGGCCCGTCGACCAATATACTTGAACCCCATAACTGATGGATGATTCGCGTAATGTACCACACCAGGGATTCAGGGCGGCTGTCCGCACTGGCTTTCCGACGCAATACCCGGTCAACAGTACAACATCTGCTAACCCTTCAGTTGAATGATCTCGGCCCGGTCATCTGAAGCCACAGACCATACCGACCCTTTTCAATATCGTCAATGTCAACATTGCGTAGAATCACAGACCATAAGTCTCACAAATCTGTAGGCAGCTCACCCAAACCCCACTCTTCGACCTACATTACTTACAAAAGCTCGAGCATGTATCCAGAGCCCAGCAGTACAAACCACCACAAGCTCTGCGCGAATCCGAGTCGCATAGCTCCACCTTCGACATTATTTGCCCTTAAACAGAACAGCTCGGTCTTGACAGGGTCTCCCCTCACGCTTTCGTTGCTGGTATTGCTGTATCCCCAAATATGACTGACAATGTATACCTGCTGCTGAAGCTCCTTGTATGCTGTCAGATTGTCCGCCATGTGCTCGTCGTCGATCAGCGCCGACCTCTCAAAGTCCACAAGTCCTTGCCGGTTCATATAGATGCCCGGGTCTACGGCTATACGGTGCCACGAATTAGCCAGCCAGCCCCATAGCGAACAGCCAAGTTAGAGAAACGAGCGAATGGGCCAGACTCGCAAAATCAAGGCCCTCGACCCAAGGCCTGTGTGATTTGAAACTTACCAGGAATCTTTACGCCGTCCATTCCATGACCGTCATACCCCTTAAGATCCTTAAACTGCTTGCGACAGACATCTGGCACCAGCAATGACGGGCATTCGGGCTTTTCCCCATCCAGGCGGTAATTCTGGAATCGAGCGTGGATCTCCTCCAGACATTCATCGCTCAAGATACCATCGCACCTCCCTGGATTCTTCGGCTTCTTTTTAAGCTTCAAGCCGTAAACAAACGAAGTCTGCATGCAGAGGCTCCACGAGGGGTCTACGTTCATAAACGACGTCTCGCTTCTGAAGTCGTCTTCCGAGGTAGCATTGTCGACGACGGTCTTGTTGAGGAGGTTTGGCGGTACCTGCATTTGGATCCAGGTCGCGGCCGTAAAAAAAGAGCGGCGAGGGACATTGTCACGGACTTTGATGATGAAACTCCAGTCGTCGCTGGGCTTCCCCGGATAGGGCTCGGAGACATCGATACCGGGGAAGGAAATCTCGTCGGTGGCGTTGGGGGTTTCGAAGGCTTTGTACCAGTCCTCTTGGGTGATATCGTCGAGTTCTGTGTGGCCCACTAGCTCGGCGAAAACCCCCTTGGCAGCAAGGAGGGCGAGCAATGCTATAGAGACAAACCGTGTCATTTTTGCTTCCTTTTGAGTCAATTTCTAAGAGGAGGTTGAAAAGAATTGAAAGGGATTTTTGGAATTTGGATAACCATCCAGCTAAACCTTTTGCGACATTGGTGATGGTTTCCTTTTTATTTTAGCGCGTCGTGTTGGTTACACGGGCGAAAAGGCGGTGCCAAAGCGAACGAGGCTGCATGTAAGCTGTGCCTCATTAGCCACCCAACTACCGTCGTAGATGTGTGACCGCGCCTCTGCTTGCCGCTTTCCAACTTGTCTGGGCACCATCGACATCCAATATAGCCGCCACTTCGCCAAGAGACCAAATGATCTGAAGTAGTGCGGGAAGCTATTTCTGTCCTAGGCGAGCAACATTAAAGTCTTTTTTTCCTGTTAGACTATCACATCTCAGCCGGGCATATGTTAGATGACAGACACTACGGATGATTTCCCATGAGCCGCGACGATGACTATGTGTCCCACGCCGGCAGTATGTGCGAGTACAGTATTATTATCACCACTCTCCCTGCTGGAGGCAGGAGTACATCATGGGATCGGCGGTGGTGCTAGCCATTAAGGTTAAGAAATGTTGAAAACTCATGAGACCCCTACCGTACCTCTCGTTGGTCTAAGGGTTAGGGTTTAATCGAATGACTAAGCTTCAGCGCCACAATCATCGTCGACAAAGCTCCGCAAAGCACGGCAACTTTCAAACCCAATGAGCTCCCAAATTGAGCTCTCATCGACCTCAACAGCTATAATGGCAGCGAAACGCCTTCCCCGGCACTTCGCTGATGCAATAAGCCCATCCGTTCCACGAAAATTCCCCTCATTCCCCGCAATACCGGCCGTCGCTCGCCGCCACACCAACCACGGAATCCCGGCCCGCGACAACCACTCAACAACCTACACGTCGGTCAACCCCTCCGAAATCTCCCACTTCGACGCCCTTGCCTCCACCTGGTGGGACGCCCACGGGCCCTCCCGACTCCTGCACCTCATGAACCCGCCCCGCCACGCCTTCATCCGCACCTGCCTGGCATCCCAGCCGGACGCGTCCCGCGGGAAGAAGCTATCGTACCTGGATGTCGGGTGCGGCGGCGGGATATTCGCCGAGAGCGCCGCGAGGCTGGGAAACACCGAGCGGGTGTTGGGGATTGACGCTTCGGATGAGGTGCTGGCCGTGGCAAGGAGGCATGCGAGGCGGGATCCGGGGGTTAAGGGAAGGTTGGAATATCGGAAGTGTACGGTTGAGGAACTTGCTGCTGGGCAGGAGAAAATAAATGGGGAGGAAGAGATAGAAAGGAGATTTGATGTTGTTTCGGTGTTTGAGGTTGTGGAGCATGTGGACGAGCCGAGCTTGTTTCTGGACAAGTGTGCGATGCTGGTTAAGCCTGGGGGGTGGCTTGTTTTGAGCACAATTGCAAGGACGTGGGTCAGTTGGTTTACTACGAACCTCATGGCGGAGGACGTGTTGGGGATTGTGCCCAAGGGAACGCATACGTGGGAAAAGTATATTAACGAGGAGGAGCTGAAGGGCTATTTTGCGAATCGGGGTGGGTGGAATAGTCCGTTAGCGCAGGGAGTCGTGTATGTGCCGGGGTTGGGGTGGAAAGAAGTCCCAGGGAGTGAGAAGTTGGGGAATTACTTTTTTGGAGTAAGGAAAGATGGACCTTAGATCAGGCACAATACCCCCCTTTATATATGTATCAATATCGAAAGAAATAGAATGTATAACGTTGTACAGCATTTACTACACATCCAAGTCACTTCATGCCAGAGCAACGGATTCTCAGCCCAGCCGGACTTTCTTCCACATCCCCAGACACTCCTGCAAATCCACCGATAAACTGCCCGCCATCGCCGCCGTCGACTCCTTGATGACCGCCACCAACAAGCTCGCCTGCGCAAATATGGCTTGCTCATCCTTCAGGGCATTGAAGTCTGCTTTCCGCATGCCCGCGTTGTCAGACCATATCCTCCACAGATCCAAGATCTCGCAGATTTGGTTAGCAAACTGGCCCTCGAGGACCATCCGGTGAAGCACAACACCCACAGCCTCTGACACGGAAAGAAAGTCATTGATGTGGCCCTGAGACTTAAGCCACCGGAGATTGTGCTCGGCAACACGCGACGCGTTCCATTTGGGCGATTGAAGCGCTTCCATTTGGCGCTCTTCTCTGCGTTGGTTTTCGCGACGCATCTTGTCACGCACTGAGTGGAGGTAATAGTTAGCAACAACCTGGAAAGGAAGATGATGTGGCATGTAAATGGACGTACTATCGTCGAGTCGCTGCTGGCTCTCCTTCTGCATCCGGATCATCGCCGCCTCTTGCTTCTGGTTAGGCGGTAGTCGTGCCTCGGCCTGCATGGCCAAACTTTGCTCCCGTCCCCTCCGTACAAAGTTCTCAAAGTCTGCATCCCGATCATTATGCTTCGTCGCCCACTCCGGCGTCATGGACTCATCAACCACACCTAGCAACTCTAGAACACCGCACGGCACGCTATCCTTTCTCGCAAAGCGGAGCATATCGTTAGGGATCTTGTAATTCCACAATATCGTTTGACTACTCGAGCCATATGCTGCCGTCAAAGCACTCGCAAACCATACCCCCGCCATCTCACCGGGGCGGACCCGAATGTGCTCAATATACAGACAGTCGGGCCGGCGCAGCGCCGTTTCGTCTTGAGGAATGGCCGTGATGAGGCCGTCAACGGACACCTGACAGGAAATGGCGCGGCGTGTGTTAGATTCGATTTCCTCTTGGACGGTATCGATTGTTGCTGTCCGAGAAGGTCCGCTTTTGAGGGACTTGGAGGATTTGGGGCGTTCGGTGGCTTTAAAAGGGGATGATGATTCGCCGCCATCTTCGCTTTCTTCTGCATCTTCTTCCTCAACCCTCTTGGTTTCAGGGAGGATTGGTGCTGGGATTCTGACCCAATACGGAGGGAGAGATGCGTGGCTTCTTGTGGTCCAGTGGCCAGACCAATTAACTGCCAGTGACAAGTTTCCCTCCGAGTCGTCGAGTGGTGCAACAGTGAGGGCGTTTTGAGTCCCATCTGGCGATTTCAACAGAGCACATCCGACCGGCGTCCACAAGCCTGTACTCCGCAAAAGCCTCCACCCGTGAGCATCCGGAACGGCACCTACGACGCGTCAGCACAGCCTTTCACGCCTTCGTCCTAGATCTTCGGCCGTAAACCTACCCAAATCCAAAAGATACGAAGTCAACTCGTCAAAAGCGACCTCCACCTGTGGCTGCCTCAACTGATCCGCATATTCCACCCGTTGCGTCTTGTTTCCAATCGCGTTCGTCTTCCAATTAAACGTCGTCCAGCTTCCCCCCGGGATACTACTCGGATGCCGACTCAGGGTCCAATACTGCTGCCTCTGCGCCGGCTCGAACCTATCCCACGGCGTGACGGCGTACCGCGGTAACTCCACTTCAATCACGCGATTCACCACATCGCTACGCGTTAGTGCCGTGAGTTTGCTATGCCGCAACATGCGCTTGATGCGTGATAGCGCCGCGAGTGTCACTACGGTGTTGTACAGGATTGGTAACACACCGAGGACGGCGAGGGGGACGCCGATATAGGTGATGATGTCTGAGGGGGTTGAATTGCGGTCGTCGTGGTCGGCCATTTTGGTGGTGAGGAGAGATGAAAGGGAACCTCTTTCCCGTGACTTTCGAGTTTGTTGACCTCGAAGAATAAAAAACTTCGAGTGATGATTTGAGATCGCTTAGAGGTCCGTGACGATGGCTTGGAATGCTAATGAGCTGCTAGGTGCCCTTGGTGTGGCTTTACTTTTAGCGGCACTGGGCTTGGCAGGGGCCTCTGCCGCCTAATCGAGGTGGGGAGGAGACTCTGGGTGAGGTTCCATATCCTTCAGACTGGCGAATTGTAGTTTTCTGCGTTGAAATTTGCACTACATTAGCTCCCAGAATACTTGGGCTGATTCAGATAGGGTAAGGGTCGGGATTTATCATGATGGAGTGGCAAACCAGTTGGCGCTAGCAAGACCACTCGGCTTGTAATGAAGGCGCGGAGCCTGACAGAGAGCCCCGCTCTTGTGAAAAAAGTCCACACTGCCCCTCCAAAACGCGTTCCATCGCGTCTCAATCCAACACTTCAGATCACATTGTCAACTCAGCCATGCCAATCCTTCAAACCGCCCGTCGACGCCTCCAGCAGGGCCGCACCTCCACAGGCCGGCCCTCCACGGCCCGATCTGAAAACATTGGCCCAGTAGAGCTGCCCGAACCGAAACCCCCCGTCGGCGCGCTGGACGAGAAGGCGCTCCGCGAACTGCAGGTGGTCAGCAACTGCCGGGACTCGGCCAAGCTCGAAGAGCAAATTAAAAAGTGCCTCGAGGCCATCAGCAAGAGCACATATGCCTTTAATGAGGCGGTAGGTGGCACTAGGACGGCCGTGATGCTGTCGTCGGACAAAGTCAAAGATACCGATCGAGTGGCGGCGATGCGCAAGCGACTGGCCGAACTTGAGGGAGTGATGATGGAACTGTCACGGGATAGCGAGAGGGGTATAAGGGAGATTGTTGACCTCAAGGTTGATATCGAGGATCAGAAGCAGAGCATTGAGGCGGCGTACTTGAAGGCCGAAGTTGCGTCCGCACATAAGAAGGCAGAGCTTGAACGGATTCAGGAGGCGCTTGAGAGGGCTGGACTTGAGGAAGGGGCAGATGTGACGGGGCTTTTGGATGAGACGGGGATTGAGTCTCCGGCACAAGCTTGGCAGACCCTGAAAGGTGAAAAAGCCCTTCAATATCAGAGATTGAACGCGCACCAACGATATGCGAAGGACAACGATTACGTTGCTTGGAAGAACGAATGGCATACTGGGCTCCACGGAACGCAAGTCCCTTTACCGGACCAAAAGACGTGGTTCACGCGGGATGGACAGCCTGTCTTGCAATTTAATACGGACGAGGTGGACGAGGAAATGGAGGATGACGGCGACGATGAGCTTGTGGTGGCTCGGGAGGTCATCAGTACGACCTGCCCTCTCTCGCTTGTTGAAATGACGGAACCGTACACCTCTAGTGATTGCAAGCACACTTTCCAGAAGGGTGCCATCTTCGAGTATCTCGGATACGGACAAGGCAAGCCTTGCCCCATGTCTGGCTGCGGAAATGTGAGTCAACCTGGCCATTTTCTTATCTGCTTCGATCCAAGCATATTTTGACCGACTGGGATTAGAAATCTATGACCCGACAGAGCTTGTATTTCGATCAGGTAACCCTTCGGAAACTCGACCGACAGAGGCAGCAACAACGAGAAGGAGCCTTTGATGACGACGATGACGGTAACACCACGGTTGTTAGCCGCAGTCGTTCTGTTACTGTCAAGCGGGAAGTCAACAGGGGACGGCGGCGCGCTGCACCTCCGGATGCGGATGGGGACGAGGATGACTTGATGGAGTAGCTGCCACAATTTTTTACGATACCCAAGCAGATCGAACCCTTGCTGTTTTGATGGTCACACATCCCTTTACCAGATGCGTAAAAGCTCGGGGTGGACGTCGCTTTATTAGATGCAGGGTCTTAAGAATGCCTTGCGACTCAATATACAAGCGGAACAGTACCCGGAAATCCTGTTCCCTGACAATCTATTCGCGTATTGGCACATATGCAGGTGCCGCTTACTTGTCACTGTGGCATTTTGTACCTTCCTACCTATTGCTAGACTGGTGGCCAATATTTGTCCCGTTGCGGCCGCAGCGCGAGAACACGATTGGCTGCCGCGCCCACGCCTTAAAACCAATGACGTGGATGGCACTCGAAAGCTACGGCGGACATTGTTCGTCCCCTGAGCATGTTAGTAAAGTCAACAAATATATTTCCAGGAAACGGAAAGAAAGCCGTAAGAAAGCTATCCTGAGGGACACACGGAGCATTTGCGGCGGTTACACAACTTTCACTGTATTTACTCGAAATCCAAATCATTTCGGAAAATTTCACCGGGCAATTGAGCCTGGTGGGTGTGGCTTACAGGTTAGGCCGAAAGCTCTAGACGATCGACATAGCCTGCTGCTAGCTTGGTTGGTTCTCCGCTCGGTACAACTGTGCCGCGGTCCCATTTAAGGCTACACGGAATCCCAGACCCCAGTCTACTCTCCAATTCTTTCAAGCTCTACCGAGAATAGAAGAAGCGGAGCGAAAAGTATCGCATCCTACGTCTCGCCGACCCTTCCCAAGACGAGATCAAAGCGCTGTTGGCTCTTCGCAATGAGTGTCGAAACCGCAAAATGCGTCTGCTCCAGCCACCGGTAGCAACGTCTTCCCTCGCGCTCCTCCTACCAGCATGGCTCCTCGTATGTCCCCTACCTGCGACGGCGCAATTCGCGCCCAACGACCCCAAAGACCTCAACCTCACGACGGTCAAGTCGCCCATCAACGACGCCATCACAGTCTCGTACAAAACCCCCGACGGGGCTTGCAAGACGGCCTTCGACCACCAGCAGCAGTATACAGGGTGGGTCAACGTCCCTAGCGGTACGGACGGCGGCGACGCAAACTACGAGACCAACCTGTTCTTCTGGTTTGTCGAAGCGCGCGAGCCGACTACGGCCCTGACAATATGGCTGAATGGCGGACCTGGTTCGAGCTCTATGTTTGGCTTCTTCACGGGGAATGGACCCTGCGAGGTTGTGGAGAAGGGGGAGAATAGGTTGGAAACGGTTAGGAGGGAGTGGGGGTGGGATCGAGCTTCGAATATGTTGTTTATTGACCAGGTGAGGTTTTGTCCCTTTGACAATTGCAGAGCCTTGGAGTTTGGTCTGGAGTGGGAAGCTAACAATTCGCTCGGTAGCCAAACCAAGTGGGTTTCTCGTACGATGAACCGACCCAGGCGTCCCTGGACTTGATCAATAACCAGCAAATCGTGCCACCGAAGCCGGTGCCGAAGGGGAGACCAAGAGGGACGTTTTTGAATGGGACACTTAGTTCGTTGGACACCAAGACAACGGCTAATACGACCGAGAACGCCGCCATGGCGGTTTGGCATCTACTACAAGGCTTCCTCTCGGTCCATCCAAGGTGGAATCCACCGGAGGATAGTCCGCTCGGCGTGAATCTCTTTGCCGAGAGTTATGGGGGAAGATACGGGCCAATATTTTCCACGGCGTGGGAGAAGCAGAACGACAAGCGCGAACGAGGGGAAATACCACAGAATGCAACCCTCGAGATTCGGCTTAAATCTCTAGGCATAATCAACGGGTGCATCGACCCACTCATTCAGGGGCCTTTCTACCCTACCATGGCGCACGACAACGTATACAACATAGAGGTCATCAACGGGGTATACTCGCAAGCAACCATTAACAAGTTCAGCGCTGAAAACGGGTGCGAGGAAAAGATTGTTCGGTGTAGGGTGGAAGCGTTTGTTCACGATCCGAACGACGTCGGAAACGACGACCGCGTCAACAAGTTGTGCCACGACGCGCAGCAGACGTGCGATGAGGATATGCAGCTGCCATATTTCTCGACGGGGCGGAACCCGTATGACATTTCCCGCGTCACCGCAGACCCATTCCCTCCAAGGTGGTATCTTGAGTACTTGAACAATCGAGACGTCCAGGAAGCAATCGGCTCGGCAGTAAACTACACCGAAAGCGACCCGCAAGTCTGGGACGCCTTCTCCGAAACGGCCGATTTGATTAGAGGCTCCGCGATTAGGGATCTCGCGGGGTTGGTGGATAAGGGAATCCGCGTGGCCTTGATCTACGGGGACCGCGACTTCATCTGCAACTGGCTCGGCGGCGAGGAAGTTGCCAAAGAAATCGCCAGGCAGTCCGGTGGGAGCTATCCGAATTCTTTCCCGGCGGCCGGCTATGCGAGCATCCATGCCAATGACTCGTACGTCGGGGGCGTGGTGCGTCAGTACGGTAACCTGTCGTTCTCCCGAATATACCAGGCCGGCCACTCCGTAGCGTCGTACCAACCCGAGACGGTCTTCCAGGTATTTGCAAGGGTGATAATGGGTACCGCGGTGTCGACGGGGGAGATTGTGAACCCGCTCGACTTCGGGACCAAGGGGTCGGCGAATGCTACGATGGAGCTTGATCCGCCGGCGGGGCCCGAGCCCACGTGTTGGCTCAGGGCGCTAGCGGAAACGTGTGATCAGGAGGCGATTAGCCGGGCGGAAAACGGAGAGGGGGTCACGATTAATGGGGTTGTGTATGCAGCAAGTTCGGACTGGGCCTTGTTTGGGGCTACGAAGACGGAAGACTCGGGGCCGGAGCCGACGCTCACTGGGGTTTATACGGCGACGCCGACGGATGACGGCATTGCGGTACTAGGTAGTTGGAAGATGTTAGTTGTGCTGGCCGTCGGTACGATCATATTTGGGGAAATGTAGCTGGGGATGCCACTGTTGCGTTTCCGACAGGCGTCTACTCATGCATTGGGTTGGGAAAGGAACTTGGCCTAGGTTTGGTAATGAGGCATGTTCCAGGATGTCCTTCATGAGCTACGGTTCGGATATAGAAAACTCAAAAGTCTCACTGACATGCTGGATCGGCTGTTCCAGATGTTACTTGCTTTGCCATCGGCTGGCTAGTCAACAGGCAATGAACTGGCTTGAGGGTTGCTCCCTGCTGCTCTGTATCAGATCTATCCGGGATTTGTAATCGAATAGGAGTAAAGGGAATCAGCCCCTTGAGCATAGTTATTCCTCAAGCTCGAGGTAGCAAGTCTCGCTCATACGAAGTACGACTGAATTTAACAGAAGCAGGCTGCGGGCACTTATCGCCATGCATCGTCATTCTTGCTGGAACGGATTGAACACGTCCCTTGAGTCCTTTGATTCCCAAGGTCTGAGTTAGCGCCGGACAACAACATGCTCTTCATCGACGATGATCCCCAAGCACCTGGCGAAAGTGCTTGGTCTACGAGCTGCCGAATAGAGCTTTCAGCCTACCTCAAGACTGCAAAAGGCGATATTCCCAGCGCCAGGCAACAATAATGAGGGGAGAGCAAGCAAGGAAAATATATTCGTCAAATCTTCAATCACGCCTGTAAAAGGCGTCATACGTAGCAAGGTGGTATAGGAAAGTCCAACAGTCCATATCCTAACACACATCTCTTCTCAAAGGTAGAGACTAGCACCCATTGAAATCCTACACTTTGATCCGTTTAGATCTTTGTCCAACACAATCTGCCGTATGTCCTTCTCTCTTTTGCTGAGAGAATACTGTTCCAAGCAAGAAAGGGACCAAGTTACCACAAATCAGGCAAGGGAGACGGGGGATGAAGGCAAGAAGCGACACAGGCCCTTGCAGCGGTGATGCAACGAGAGAGGGCAATAGCGATGTCGCAAGAGAGAATACTATGAAGCTGGAGCAATTTTCAAGACGAGGTAGGGACAACCGTAACGCATGAAAACGAGCAAACCCGAAAACGATAGGGAAGCTGGATACGAAGCTGTGGGTGAAAGCACAAAAGAGTAACAAGAAACCAATGGTGGCCAGTCTTGTGTTATCCAAATAGTCGAACACACTCGTGTCTGACTGTTCAGCAGCATTAGGAAAGAGGCACAGATATTCGTCGCAATTCTTAGGAACAAAGTTAGCGAGATGAAGAGGAGGGAGAAGCTTATTGGATCCCAAAGAATTGAACTTACCATGTTTTTTTTTTCCGTCGAGACAATTTTCCATGTCGTCACTACCAGTGTGAGAAGAACAGCGTAGCAGGTCGAGAGTGGTCGGTGGGTGGCGGTGCAAACGCGCCGATTGTCGATAAGCATAAAACGGTGGGTGAGGGCTTGGCCGCGCCCTCGGCGGATCTATATAGTATAAAAACGTGGTGACTGCTCTGCGGTGTGCGCGCTTGTTCTCTCGGGACAATCTGGGTTCTAGGTAGTGATGTTATGGTGCCGTTGATTCCTTCAATTCGAGTGGTTGAGGAAACGGTGTCCAAGAAACGCGTCTTCATTATCCTCCACCACTCCGCCTATGGGGCTGACGGTGGGATGATGAAGAAAGCTAGATGTATATTCCACCTCCTGCGGAAGATTGAGAGGTGTGCCCGTGTCGTAGCTTAGCGGGAGGGGGGTAAGGCTCTGAGGGAGGTCGTGATGTTTGTTCAATTGAACGTATGAAAGCGCCGGGAACATTTCGGCATTCTGGAGATCGCATGCCGGGACTCCTGTGGGTAGAGCCTCGGGTTGCGGGGAAAGAAGACCAAGTACATAGGGTGGATACTGGAATTCAGTTGGCGGCCACTGGTTATAGCAAACAGGTCGGCTATCCGGTTGTGTG
>Ga0247774_1001483_pt1 | contig 11800 bp, 5 predicted proteins | sample UWRJL001104B6_FD_179933 | JGI IMG/M metagenome (GOLD analysis project Ga0247774, IMG submission 179933) | Plant litter microbial communities from Arlington Agricultural Research Station in Wisconsin, United States - UWRJ-L001-104B-6 | ecosystem: Environmental > Terrestrial > Plant litter >... | reverse complement strand
CCGGCGCTCACCGCACGGGTCGACTCCTTCCTTAAGCTCAAGGCCCAGGGCACGCACTACAACGTCAAGTTGGAATCCATGCCCGCGATGCGGAACCCGTCCCTGTCCGACAAGCTGCTGGGCTTTGCGGGGTTGACGGCGAGCGACGCGTATGCGACCAGCTTGTCGGCGGACGTGTACGATCCGAAGGCGTTTCCGGCGTGGGCGTTTCGGGCGGGGTTGAGAGAGTGGGAGGAGAGGCAGCGGAAGAAACGGGAAGGGGGCAGGGTTGAATTTGTGAAGGCGACGGCGGGGAATGCGGAGGAGGGGGAGGGGGCGATGTTGGGGATCGGTGGACCGGGGGGCCTGAGTAAGAAGAGGAGACACGAATGAGAGATACGTATCTGGACATGATGAGATGTTATGCAAACCAGCAGGGGAGGAGATCTCGTGAGAAGCCAGGCATGATGGAACGTAGAACGAGCGATCTTTGGGGAACTTGAGAGCACGTCAAGTATATATTGGTAGCAGAGCACCGCCGTTTAGAATATCGCGAATACCAGAAACAATCATTGAGCCGCAAGGGAATTTTACGAGGTTGATATCTCAATTATAACTCGATATTGACAGTCCTGTCCGCAAGCCATTATCGCAGAGGCGGCGACCCGTTTCATGAAACTGACCTTTCAGGGCCTCCCTGAAAAAAGGATGCTACTAAACAAATAACGATGAACAATGCTTCAAAATGCTTTCTCCGGCGACCCTGGCCACTCCCGGACTAGCCAAGATGCCTTCGTCGTCCACAACCATGATGAAAGGTAGCGGTGTCTGTCCTCAGGCATTCCGCGCGCAAACACGAATGAATCTCGTACAATCAAAATCTTCCGCCAACTCCTTGATATTAAACACATAACTAGCCTTTCCCAATCCGCGTCGCTCTCCCCGTCTTGGTCATCACTTTTTTTCAAGACAGGTCAGTGGCGTTTTTGCCCTGATAAAGGCGTCGGTCAGCGGAACATCGACCTTGTTCGTCAGGGCCCTCAGAGCCCCGGCAAAGTACGGAATCTCCTTGCCGTTCTTGGTCACGTTCTTGCCGTGGAGCTCGAATGGGAGAACGCCGTCGGTACAATAGGGCTTGGTGGTCAGGGCCTCGACGATGGGTTTCTGCGTAATGTCGCCTCGCACCGTGACATGGTTGATGCCAGAGTCAAGAGTGAGGTCGTTCATGTACACGAGGCCAATATCCGTGCCGTCCAAGTGGTTGGTGAAAGTAGCGTTTCCCTGAATCGGTTAGTTTTCGCCCGCTCCAATTGAAACTAAAACATGCTACTTTTGGCACGGGGCCTGAAGGCCGGTGGGAGACTTACAATCTCTATGGTGAGAATGGAAGCATTGGGCACGTCAACGGTCGCATTGTAGTTGTTGACCTTCTGCGGCGGCCGCACATCTGACTTGGTCACAGCGAGGCCATGGAAACCGTTAAGTCCTACATCCGAGTTAGCCAGGTTTGGCTCGTCCAGGGGATTCCGTCGCACGGATTGACGGCCCACTCAAAACTCACCCTTGAGCTCCACCGTCTTCTTGAACGTCACGCCGTAGGCCTTCGACAGGCCCTTCACATGCACTTTGGTATCCCCCTCAATCGTCATCCGGAGCGACTCGTTGGCGAGCAACCAAGTGTTGAACGTCGTGAAGGCGCCCATGTCCTCCACCTTGACGATCTGATCGACCTTGACGTTCGACTCCTTCACGGACTCTGTCTCCGGGAAGTCAATCGTCGCAAACGGAGGGTGGCCCTCAAGGTCCTCGAGGTACATGACGCCCTTGAAGCCGTCTATCTTGGCGTGGATCTTGCCATCGGTCCGGATGGTCGAATCGACCGCCATGCGGTACTGGGTTGGTTCCGTGTCCGAGATGACGATCGAGTTGATGGTGAGCTCCGAGTCGTTCATTTTGCTTTGCGCCATCTTGGGAATCGCGACAAATATGCTAGGCCATATCACGTCAGTTTTTGAGTCCATAGATTCGGGTGCGGTAAAAATGATTCATCGCGTGCTCCCTGCTTCCTAGCATGCGTGCGCAGCTGCATTTTTCAATCTAAGAAGGGCGACGTCCACCACCAACTTACATGAGGAGAACTACCAGCAACACAATTGCGATGGATGCGAGCAAATATGCCAACCAAAACTTCTTGCAGTGAGCTGCGCAGCCCCTCTTCTTCTTCGGCGTGTCGTCATGACTCATTGTCGACTTCATTTCATCGGACATGTAGAGGTGTTATCCAGAAAATCCTCGATGGTGTCTCGCCCCTCGATCTCGTAGAGTTTGCCGAGTTCCAGCAGCTTGGTATTAGTTTTTGAGAAAATCAGGAGCTCCGATTCTTCAGCTCGACGGATGTATAAGGAAGAACAATTAAAACAGAAACGGATTATTTTCAATGCAACACAGAAAGTATCAGAGAACATACAAGAATTCCAATTGACGCATACAAACAAAATCGTCGAAAATGTGGGACGCCTTTGAATAAGTATAAAAATTTACTGAACGAATAATGGCAAACACAGAGTTCCCACCCTGTTTAAGGTAACCCCAGGGTATCTATCTTCAACTCCGTGCAGTTCATTTGCAGACCTCTTGAACATGGGCTTTGGCCAATCCCAGCATGGTCCTCCTCTCATTCGCAAAGGGGTCAGGTGTTAAGAGGCCCACCGCAAATTTGGTGCAAAGAAATCGCATTCTCGGTGACTTCCAGCTTTTTTTCGTGTTTGGGCCAGGGTAACCATGATTAGCGCCACTATGGTTGAGTGACAACCCATGGAGCAAATTGCCAAATTCGGAGCTCTGCCGAGAGACGGTGTCCATCTCCCCGCATCCTCCACCCACCGGCCGAAGTTTTGGTCAGACGTCCGTCAGGGGTGTTGCTCTCACGGCCCACTAGCTGCAACCACTGACAGGTAGGAATTGCTCCGTCGCCACTCGTCCTGTCCGTCTCGAGGCACTGGGAGCCAATCAGCGGAGCGACCATCCTCGGCTCTGGATCTTGCACATGAAAGAAATCGATGGCCAATTGTCACGAAGAGGACAGGAGGGGGGCCTTCATCCAGAATAGGGTTGTCCTCCTTATCATCAAATCAGTCGGTGATGATGAGTGAGACTTTCCAACCTCAATTCAAATAATGCGCTGGGAGCCGGCACTGCTCCTGCTGTTGAGAAGTTTCAAAAATGCCGTAGAAGATGCTTGCCCGCTTTCATTCAACATCGTGAGTCAACTGCTTCAGAAATACGAACTAGACAGGCAAGCATAATCCCCCTCGCGAAATAGGAGAGCGGATCACAGATCTGGATTGAGGCTCAATCAATCTGTTGGCTCCCTTCCCGTCCCTCATTCATATCGCATAGGAGAGCGAAAGAGTCGCTGACCCTACAGCTTACAATCCCCTTTCCCTAGCGAAACTGCTCGGCAGCCTATCAGATGGCAAAGTCCCATCTTCCACTCTCGTTCCCGAGCGAATTGTGGCGCGCTTCGAGAATTCTCCAGGGAGCCGCAGGTGCGGCTCGAACGCTGCCGGAATTTAAATACTAGCCAACTAGTACGTGGATCGAAAAGCAAGCCACCGTTGCTTTTGAGCTCTTGGGCTCTTGGCTCTTGGGCTCCTGACACTTTCAGCCCAAGAGGGCAAGAAAGCTCACGATGTTTGGGCGCTTGTCGTAAATATGCCAAGACGAGGCGTTGATGCACCTCGTATTATCGACCAAGCGAAGACATTTGCACCAGGAGAGCAGACCCATCGACTTGCAAGGTCGAGAGCCGGAAGGACGTCTGAATCTTTGGACTGGTTTCGCACCTAGGTACCTCCCCAAATGCCCATGTACAGTATTGCGAATCGATCAAATATCGTGGCCAATACATCGCGGTCAAGCAATCGTATGATCCCTGCCACCGGCAATCCTCGGGGTTCTCCGCACTCCACGATCGCCGGCATCAACAACTCCCATCACCACTCAGACCAGGTCTGGCATGGCCCACTTCTGTACTAGGTAGGGCAACACCAGTTCAAGATGGTGGTGTAGCGCCTCCGATGCTCATTCCCGCTCCTAGATGCTTGCAAAAAAGCATTGGTCGTGCAGAATGGCCACACCTGAAATACTCCATTCCAATACGAAGCTCTCCAGTTTGGCCTCGGTGCGTGCTCCCCACCATGCACTTTGCCCGCCGTGCAGTGCAGCTCAGCGGCGCAAGATGCCCAGGCCGTCTCGGCGGATTATCACTTTGCATATCGAGCACGAGCCTGTTCTCGGCCGAGGAGAGCTTGTCATTCTCAATCCGCAAAGCTTCGCATCAGGTTGAAAGGCCATATGCACTCGATGTGAAAATTTTGACTTGCATCTCCGTATCGAAAGCCGGCCCCATAATGTGGAAAGTATTTCGATATTATCATCCGCCAGAAGAGATTACCAAGATGCGAATACTAGTCTACGTGGTGGCTTCGATACCTCTGTAGCAACCTGCAGGGAGCTAGTGCTGGCACGCGACACTGAAAACGCCTGGTTCGCAGAGAAGGTTATTTTATCGTCATCCAATGAAACCCTCCCCAACCATGACCACCGTTCAATCTGGAACTTCATCAACTAGCTATGCTAGGCCTCCAAAACATGGTGCGGTCGCAATATGCACAAAGTACGGAGCATGTTCAGCCCCCAACCAAAATTTGACCGTTTGCTGCAACAGATTCCAATCAGTCCAGTATCGCCGAGAACTTTCTCCGTATCAAGGCGGTGTGCAGCCATCTACCTGGTCGACCGACTTGATTGATATGAGGGTCGCAAGGCGATGATGCCGTTTGGGGCAAAGTTCCGCCGAGATGAAGAGGTGGCGGTTCCACCTGTTAGGTTTGAGATCGCTCGGCCGTATGCAGCCACTTTTGGCCGGCAGGACGCTCCTCTTGACCATCCGGGGTGTGGCTCCATTCTGTATTTGTTGCGGGTGTTTGGGTGGGTGGTTCTTTGCCCGCTGAATTGAATAAACAGGCTTCCTACCTACATGAAGCTACAAACTCCGCAGCTGTAGTTGATTAGAAATATACTCGTCGATGATTCCGTTCGTACTGTAATTACTGGCTTACACCGAGATGGAGTTCATCAGATGATATATAAACCCCAACCCTAATCAGGATAAATCCACAATGCATGCTTTGGAACTGGAGAACGAATTATCATATTGCGACTGCGATGTAGGTTCATTGGGAGATGACGTTTTACAATCGGAACCGGCGATTTTATATGAGATAATATGGTACGTACTTCCACACATCTTCATTTTCGACCTCGGCAGAGCAAAAGTCAATCCGCGTAGAATTCACGTGGCCGTCGTATTTCACTAGTGCTTTCAACCTATTTGAGGCTCGTAGGATAGAGAGGGCGGCGCGTGGATATTCCATCTAAAATCGCACTACTCAGATTCTATCTCTATGTTTCGCAGCAGAACCAAAAACCTAGACTTGTAGGAAGAGAAAGACGAAACCCCTATCTAGACTCCGTGTATCAAGGCGCCTGATCAAGATGCCAATGCGAGTCTGGCTGATGTCCAGGGTTCTGCTGATGAATCAAGTTGCCTCTAATAATGCCTGTCCGTACCGTCTATCCTCGTACCACCTCGAACAGTATATCGAGAATCGTCAAAGTTGGACCGAACGCCATGAAACTCCGAAAAGTCCAGATCCGATGAGAGAAAAGTGAACTCGTCCAAGCCGAAACAGGAGGGAAGCAGTTGACATAGGCATGTCATCAACCAGCCTCTACGTATCGAGCGTTCGCCATCCGGATCATATGCCACACTCCCACCAATGCTGACCACACCGCACCTGCAACTGATGGGGCCGATCCCACCTCCACCATCTCTCCCCTTCACTCCCAAACCAGCCCAAGCCCCTGAAGAGCGAGACCGGAACCGGCTCAAACAGCCACACGCCGCCGGTCGCAAAGTCGTCAGCCAGCGGCCAGCACGCCAGCTCCAGCCATGCCAGCACGAACAGCAGGTTGCCAGCCTTTCTGGCCCATGTCGGCAGCTTCCCGATCTGGGCTCCAAATAGGTGACAGAAGCCGATCTGCATGACGATGCCGACGGCCTGGTACGCAAAGAATAGCCCGGGGCGCCACCACTTCGTATCCGGAACGGTCGTGTACGAGCCGCACATATGGAGAATGCCCGAGTTGCCAAACGCAAAGGCCATGGCGGCGAGTTTGGCTTGCGTCGAGTTTTCTTCGAGGTAGCCCTGCTTTACGAGCCACGTTGCCGGGGCGGTGAAGCCCAACCGGAAAATCTGGTGCCAGGTGCCGCCCCAGAAGCCTGCCAGGCCGCGGTCGAGTACGTTTCCGGGCGCCCCAAACAAGGTAGAGTGCGTCCAGGTGTCACGGCGCAAGGGGATGAAGTAGCCGCCGACGGCGTACTGGTAGAGGTCGATAAAGGTCACCACCCACACGATGGCGAGGTAGATGGAGGTGAGGACGAGCAGGCTGCGACAGCAGTCGCGGACCCAGGGATGGATGCCATGTAAGAAAGACGGCAGGACGCGGGAGTTGGGGCCGAGGACGAAATACGGGTCTTTAGTAATGAGGGTGGAGAGGAAGTCGAGAGAGATGTACGTGAGGGACAGCTTGATGAAGCGGTTCTTGAGGAAGGAGCTCGAATCGGGGTGGATGACGTAGCCGGCTCGGGTAGTGCTGGGCATGGAGACATCGACGGGTTCTCCTGAGCGTGGCTTCTCTGGCCTGGCAGGATGGGGAACTGTGGGGATGGCGTGATTCCAACCTGACACGAAAGTAAGCCAAGGCGAGCAACGAACGGAGGGGTCCTGAAAATAACCGTTTACCTTCGCCTCTGAAGTTGGTCAGTAGCAGGTCTGCAACCCAGTTGAAGCGGACGCCGAATGGGGCATTTTCCGGGTAAGCTTGCCAGTAATATTTGTAGCCTTCTTCCCCTCGATGAGTCCGTACCGTCCAAGGCTCGCGTGCGGCCTGGTTCTTATCGGCTAGGGCCGTGCCATTTGCGGCATGGCCGTTGGTCATGACCGAACCATTCGTATGGACGTTGAGATGCCCGTTCCCAACCTTCATCCCGCCAGATGCCTTCTCCTTCTCCGTGCCAACATCACCTACCTCGGCCGAACCTGACCCCTTGACTCCACACACCTTCTCTCCGGGCTTGACCTTCACGATCCTCTCCGCCTCAAACTGCGGCGCGCTGAAGATCAGCCACTTCGCGGACACCATGATCCCCCACCACGCCAGCAGGCCCGTCGCGTACGCACACGCGATATTGTCACTGGACGTCCTCTGAACCAACCGCGCGTTGAAGGCGCAGATGAAGGCAAAGACGAGCCATCGTGCTTTGTACAACCACGGACGCTTCGTGTGCGGAATCGACAGGTAAAGAACTGGTACCACGGCCGACGCAAAGAAGCTGTAAGGGAAGACCAGAGGTACTTTTGTGCCTTCCCGAGCCGACTCCCAAAATGTCTCGACGTAGCTGTTCCGGACCGTGAGGCTGAAAGGTTCTGGGACGGCGGCCATCCCGATTTTCCTGATGATACACCGACCGGAGCTTCCGCCGTGGTAGTGACGTGGGAACTAAGGGAAGGTTGGGGGGGGACGATGCTGGAAGGGTTAAAGCAATAGAAGTATTCGCAGTAGCACGAGGCAAGAGATGGCGATGACTGATAACCTCCCGGGCGAAGTTTTCACGGCGGGCGGCAGCACGCTTCTCGGGCCGCGTGTATCTTCCCAGGCCACGGCTGGTTGGTATCTACTATCTACTCAGAAGAATAGGGATTTGGGGATGAGATGCTCATTCTCGTGTCAAACGGGGAAAGCCGTTAATATGGAATGAGCAACTTGCATCAAAGTGCGGCGAGACATCAGAGCAAAATTTTGTTAGCTGACACACATGATGACGGCTAGACCTCACGAGCCAAGCCTGGTTCAGCCATCAGCATCGCGTGGGAGGATTTGGCTCTAGCGCTTATCCGCGTGTGCGGTGCGCATGCAGGTACAAAGCACAAAGCCCGCCCATGTTCGATACCCGTGGTCTCTTATATTCATCACTTTTTGCTTCCACCTGCAACTTTGGAGTCATTTTTGCTCCGACATAGATCTCTTGAGGTGCAAGAAATCTTATTTAATACTGCTGCCTCGGTAGTTGAGACCTCTTGCCAGGCTTAATAGAGCTTTTTTAGGGCTTGAGCGTTCAGAGGAACAGGCCTATGCATCACTGCATCCTAGCTTCAGACTAGTAGTTAGTGCACAATCCATCCGCAAAATGCCAGAGAAATATGCCCGGGTATCCTACAGGGCAGTTTTAGGCCATATATTTTGGAGCCCGAGATCGGGTGGGCGGGCGCCATTCCATCTAGGATCTTGCATGACAGACCTCAGAGTGCAGCGGGCTTTTGTCGAAATTGCCCCCACGAAGCCCCGGAAATTTTTCATCTTGATACCCTTCTGGGAAGACGTTCCTTATGTTCTAGAAGACGACCTTGGAGGGTAAGGGTTGCCCTATCTAGGGCCTCCGCATACCAATGACTTCAGCAGAGGGAGTTATTCCTGCAGAGGGTCTTCGGCATTCGGACCCGTGATTCCTGTAGCAAGAAAGCAACTCTCTCACGGCCCTACAGAAAAGGCTAGCCGCTAAATAGGCAGCACTAGAATCAGCCCTCGGTTGGTTGATCGTTGAGCAATTGCAAACGTCGGGAGCACCTCGCAAATATCAGTCGGAAATTCGCCCATGACGATCTCGTTACGTGAGGTGATTGAGTGGCAAGTTGACGACCACTACCGCACACTTCCTCCCGCTTCCCCGGCTAGGGCATGCCGGTCCTTCAAATGCCGGAAGGCCGAGAGGGAAGCAATAGAGACCCGCGACTTGTTGAATCCGCTTCTCACTCCTAGGACGAGCACCAGTACGACTCTAGTACGAGATCCATCTGACGCCTCCACCGCGTCAGCTTCTAAGTCAAACCGGCGTACGATACTTGTTTAACCTTTTAACAGCCACATTTGGCGCGTCATCCGGCGCTTTTGAGTCTCAACAGACTCGCCAGAACAGGGAACCGGCGATTCATCGGTTCTATCACGAGATTGTGCGACATTCAGCCCAAAAGCGCCTCTCCTAACAGAGCCCGACAGCAAATTACCACGAATCACCAGCCCTAAGAGTACCTCCAAACCATCAAATTCCATGAGGAATGAAAGCCTTCAAGCGACTGATCGCAATCAGCAATTTGACGATTCAAACTTGCGAGGCCTCAAGAGACGAAAAACACCTTCCTAGAACTGAGGGATGCATCTGCAACGCGGGCCAAACGGTTTGCTAGCACTGCCTGGAGGCGTCGGTTGGACGGCACGAGAGCATAAATAGTAGATCCAATCACCTTCCTCGGAAGCGCCACTCACCGAAAGCCACACTCAGTATTCGCACGCCTGGTGGCACATTCAATGTCGGGTGGATATTCGGCATCGAATGTGTCTTGATGGCTCGAGTACCTTAGGCATTCGTGCCGCAAGTCTAAGGTGTGAGTAAGGGACGAGGGCGTCACCCAAAAGCCTGTCAATGATGTACTACGAAGTTGTCACGATGTCGTACCATTCACATCCGTCTGAAGTTCAAAATTCATGCCATCGCTTCTTTTCGAATGCTTGGTTGCTTGTGATGTCCAGTTGCTCCACCTCGAAAAAGCAACCCTCCGATGCGGCTGGTGTTTTCTTGCCGCGGTTCCTTGGACTTCGATCTTGCAATACGAGCCACAGTGGACACTGGACTGTACTTCGTAAACCTCTTCGGCCTTCGGCATCTCCAATAGCCTTTGCCCCTAAAAGGGCGCTGCAGCTGATACTTCTGGGTCTTATTATCAGCTGAAATCCACACGGCAGGCAATCAGCATCATCTTCACATTCTTTCCACATCGACGATTCGACATCTGTCTCGACTGGCGAAAGCTTTGCGCCAAATCGAGCGCTATCTTAGCCACCACATCGATAGTGCCAATCGAGTCTTCTGCCTGCACCCCGTGCTTTCTCTCCTTCTAAAGGGGATATAATCGAACAGTCGCTCTTGACAGCCTGCCAAGCGCACTTGAGCTGTTTCATTCGCACAAGTCACAACCATCGATTTTGACGCCAAGGCTCAACGACCGTTTTCATCGGATTGCGTCAAGGAAACCTGCTGTCGAAGACGCTTGACAACCGATTCTGAAACCCCACCGTGTCACCCTACCAAGCGACAAAGCCTTGCTGCACGTCGACACTTGGTAAGAAATATTTGCGAAAGCCGCCGTTAGTCGTCCAACATCACCTGCTCGCGTCACCGGATTTTGAAGCAGTCCCGGGATTGAAAGCTCTCCCCGCATTCTTGGCAACGCGCCAAATCTCTCGTTTCTCAACCGCAGGAACCAAGAGGACCACCAACCTACTTTGCACAGTGCCCCCAACCATGTCCAGCGCCGATTACTACAATTCCGGCCCAGGCCCTCAGCAGCAGGCCTACGGCTCGCCCCCGCCCATGCACGCTGGTTATGGCGGTCCGCCGCAGGGCTATCCCCAGGCCCCTCAACAGGTGAGCTTCAATTTTTTTTTTCTTTTTTTCTATGCGCGAAACTGGGATTGGCTAGCTCGCACAAGTGAAGCGACTACGGACCCAACAAGCCTTCACTCACTTCGCACGTTTGTGTTGCAGCTGGCATAGTGTTCGTTTCCTGTGACTGGAAAGGTTAATGCAGAACGAGTACACATGTTGGTGAAAATCGAAATGCAATGGTCAAAATCTACAAAATAGCTCTTAAAGTAACACGGATGGATAGGCATACGGAAGCCAGGCTCCCTACCCGCAGCAACAAGCGCCGATGCACGTGCCACAACAACATCATGGCGGGCCACCTCCCCAGGGGAGGAAGAAGGGCGGCGGGAATTGCTTGACAGCCTGTCTCGCCGCCCTGTGCTGCTGTTGCGTCATCGAGGAAGGCTGCGAGTGCTGGTAAGGCCATACACAAACCCACACCCAGACCGGAATCTGGACTTGCTGGTGTGTCTGAGCGCTGACGTGGAATGTTCTAGCGGCGAGTGCTGTGAGTGCTGCTTCGACCTCTGTTAAGTCGACAACAAAAGGATTAGCAGCGGGCGACATAAGGGAAGCCACGAGAGAATTCTGGTATGACAGGGAGGGTAACAGACGGCAGTGAAAGAAAGGCGGTGGCATCTCTGCAGGAGTTTTGGTGTTTTACGTGGGAGAGAAGGCCCGTTAAATTCCTTTTCATACAATACAAGAAACGAAACCAAATGCCTAACACACCCGCATCTCCGATGGCGAACGATGTCTTAGTTGACTTGCAATCATTTCTTCGACGCCGAGAGAGGCACAAGTAAACATCACTTTGCGAGGATGGGAAATCAAATCTTCTTAGAAACGATCTCATAAACTTACAAAGGCACTTTTCTAGTATCCGCTGCTCCCCTCCGCAGATGAAAAAACCAACGGAATAACCACCTATCTCCACGAAGAAACTTTCAGCCATTTCTTCCTCCCCTGCGTTAACTATCTCCATAATTCTGTTCTGCACTCAGAACCGAGTAGCCATGAAGCCAAATTCTCACCATCGTAGCTGGCATCCCCTCATTTTAGCTGCTCAGCTGCACGTAATTGGCCGGGAAGAGACCCGACTTTCCATTCAAGTGACCGAACCACCAATCCTCATCCGGGAACTCAAGATCGGTAATGGTCTGGCCTTCCGCAAAGGAAAGTTCTGCATCAAAGTCAGCCTAGGATCTTCTCAAA
>Ga0247774_1001482_pt1 | contig 11801 bp, 5 predicted proteins | sample UWRJL001104B6_FD_179933 | JGI IMG/M metagenome (GOLD analysis project Ga0247774, IMG submission 179933) | Plant litter microbial communities from Arlington Agricultural Research Station in Wisconsin, United States - UWRJ-L001-104B-6 | ecosystem: Environmental > Terrestrial > Plant litter >... | reverse complement strand
GGTCTGTCTTTGTAAGCACTCATGCCTACTCTTTCTAAAGCATCGGCAGCGGTGCGGCGGCTAGCTGCCGAGAAGCGGCGAAACCATCCGGCTTTTCTGACTCTTCCCATCATCACGACATCCCAAACGGTGGCGGGATAGTTCCAGTCAATTTGCGATCGCTGCGGCACGTAGGCTACTTTTTCGAGTCGATCGGCGATCGCTTCTTCGCCACAGGTAACAGTGCCGCGATCTGCGGGAATTAAGCCCAACATTGCTTTGATCAGCGTGCTTTTGCCGGCACCGTTGGGGCCAATAATACCCGTCAGCCTTCCGGGTTTGACGGAAAGATTGATATCTCTGAGTGCTTCTACCGTGCGGTAGTTTACTGCTAAGTGCTTAACAGCGATAATTTCTGTGTCGGTAGCCGTGTCTTGGAGGTGGCAAACCATTTGAGACCACGGAGTCTCGTTGGGGAAGGCGGCGGTATTCATTGCGGTGACTCTATCTCCTTTTTATTAAGTTTACTGTAAAAATGAAAAGAATATGAAATCATCGGTAAATAGGAATAATCTGGAACGCAGGAGAGGTACATAATGCGACAGTGCAAGCTCGAAACCCCTCAAACCATAGGTTTTGTGGCGAAAATGTCAAGTAGGTTAAAACTCAGATGTTGCACCATTGTCAAGAACGGGCAAGATGCCCGTTCCACAAAGAATGAGTTTTCTTGTGGAACAGGCATCTTGCCTGTTCCTAAACAAGTAATTGAGAATGGTGCCAGATGTGAGTTAAAACTGATATCTTGCACCATTCTCAATAACAGGCAAGATGCCTGTTCCACAAAGACTGAGTTTTCTTGTGGGGTGGGCATCCTGCCCGCCCAGAGAAGGGTTATTGAGAATGGTGTCAGATGTGAATTAAAACCGATATATTCCACAATTCTCAATAACAGGCAAGATGCCTGTTCCACAAAGAGTGAGTTTTCTTGTGGGGTGGGCATCCTGCCCGCCCAGAGAAGGGTTATTGAGAAGAGTGCAAAATGTGAGTTAAAACCGACGGCAATTGTGAAGCAATCCTATAAAGGAGAGTTTAGCCGTGAGTCGGGGATTGAAACCGCCGCCCGTGGATTGGACAAGTCCAAGGTATTTTTGATTAGAACTATTGCCTGCGGCATTTTGACTGTCGGTTTATTTAGTTGCGCTCAAACCCAGGGCGATCGCCTCTCTCCAGAGGCAGATGCTAAACCCAAGGTAGTTGCTACCAGCACAATTATTGAGGATTTGACCGATCGAGTAGCGGGTGGCGAAGTTCAGCTAACAGGAATTTTGCAGCCGGGAACCGATCCTCACGTTTACGAACCCGTGCCAAAAGATTCTCAAGCTTTAGAAAAAGCTAACTTAATTTTGTATAACGGTTACAATTTGGAACCGGGATTAATTAGAATGATGAATGCCGCCGGAATTAAGGCGCGGAAATTAGCAGTGGGGGAAGTAGTCAAGCCTTTGCTACTGAATAAAGAAGGCAATACCGTACCCGATCCGCACGTTTGGGGAAATGTGGAAAATGTAATTCAAATGGTAGAAGCGATTCGGGATGGGCTAATCGACCTGTCGCCGGAAGATCGGGAGAAGTTTACGCAGAATGCTGTGAAACTTACTCAAGAGTTAAAACGTTTGGATAGTTGGATCGAACAAGAGATTAAAACAATCCCCGAAAATAAGCGCGAATTAGTAACAACTCACGATGCTTTTCAATATTACAGCCGCGCCTACGGATTGGGAAGTGCTGGCAGTTTGATCGGGATTAGTACCGAGGAACAGCCGAGCGCTCAAACGGTGCAAAAGTTAGTAGAATCGGTGAAAGCTGCCGGAGTTCCTGCTATTTTTGCCGAGACTACAATTAACCCGCAACTGATTAGAACAGTGGCGGAGGAAGCGGGGGTGAAATTGGCGGCGCAGCAACTTTATTCGGATTCGATTGGGGCGCCCGGAAGCGAGGGCGATTCTTATGTGAAAATGATGTCGGCTAATACTCGCGCCATAGTCGAAGCTTTGGGGGGGAAATATACGCCGTTTGAAGTTAGCAAGTAGCAAGTAGGGTGCCCCGGAAGAGTTTTATTTTCTCTGCGGGGTGACAGCTAGCTGACGCAGCCTACAAGTTTCAGTAGGCTTGGATTGCATAAGTCTTTGATTGATACAGAAACCGCAGATTTAAGGCAGATAAACACAGATAAACGCAGATTATTGAAGGAATTGAAAGCTGGAAAATGCAAGAGGTCTAGTTTACCTGCTTCGACAAAATTAAATTGAGCACGTTCAATTCGTTGGAACTTAAAAGATATTTATCTGTAAAAATTTTTTCTCGGCTTTGTTCTAAACTGTAGCTTCTAAACACGATAAACGGAAAATCTTGATACTTGTGCCCGATCGGCATTACACTATCTACAGGGTAGATCGATCGCACACAAGCCGACAAAATATCCCGAAACCGCCTATCTTCCGGTTCTTCCAGCCTGCTGTCAGCAAAATACTCCTGCATTTCCTCCCCGCTGACAAAAGCAAACAGCGGTATGGCATAATAGCGATCGAACTGCTGACTCTGCTGTTCGAGATACTGAGTTTTCTCGACTTCGCTGTTGAGAAATTGCAATAACTCGATCGCACCTCCTCTAATTGCCGATATTACATTCTCCGGGGACGAATCGCTATCCCTAATTAGACGCATTTTGTGCAGCAACTTCTTCTCTAGACATTCCTTAATTTCTCGATGAAGCCGCATCTGGTATGTTTCTACCAAAGTGCGATCGGCTAGAGGTACGATCAACAAACTACCGCAAACATGACCTAGTTCTAAATTATCATAGCTCAACAAACCATCAAGAGGATTGCACTTTTCCAAAAACTTACGATTAAAATCGTCCCGCATTTCCAGGTAAGAATCGCCCCTTTGACGCGACTTGTCATCATTTGTCAAAACAAACTCCCCACGACCCAAAAGCTGTTCCAGGCTCATATAAACCTCCTTAAACAACATATTTCCTCGCTGGCTCTCGCTCTTTAATGTCTTAATTAGAGCAGCCATTTTGCTACCAAACGTATCCCCCACTGCGGAAACCGACTTACCGCCAATCGGAATCATCAAAAACTTTTCCCTACCTAAATAACCGTATCCCGAAATTCGCGTCATCACCGCCGTCTTGAGAATTAGCAATAAATTCAACAAACTCAATTTGCTTTCTTGCAGGGAAAGTTCCGCATCATCAGCGTAATAAACTGCGGTATCAGATAAGTAAAAAACCAACTTCTTATCTTCACCATCAAGGGTTTTACCGTTGTCATATTCTCCGCGTCCCCGATAAATCACCTGTATGACTTCCATCAGATTTTTCTCAATTTGGAAGCGGGGAATATCCACTAAAATATGCTTAGTTTTCGGGAAAGAAAGTCCACGACTTCCCGATGCAGTCATAAAGATTACTTTAGCTGTATTTTTGTATTTCTGTATTTTTTCTTTCTCCTCTTCCGAGATATTCGCGTGAATTTCTAGATAATCGGTAAACCGATCAAACTTTTCGCGACACTCTCTAATTTTATTAATTAATTCAGTTAATCTTTGCTTGTTTTGAATGTATACTATAATTTGTTCTACACCTGGGATGGCTAATCGCTGATTGATATCCTCTATTATTTCATATTGTACCCGCTTTACTAAATCACTATTCTGTTTTAAAGGCGCATTTTCACTGTATTTAACAGTTTCTACAAATACCTTATAAGTAATCTCTAGACGGCGCGCCGGGTAGGAATTCGCATTAATAACCTTGGCAGCTAAATTGTTAAATTTAAAAGGAATAACTTGTAAAGGTTGAATTTCTTCCGAACCTTTCGCTAACTTTTTAAAATAGATTTTGTCAGGTTCCGGTGACGTGTTATCAAGGTGTTGTTTGATAACATCAGGGTCAACTATCGAAGCATCTGCGACAATAATTTTAGTATTAAAGCCGTGTTCCCGCTTGTGCAAATCATGTTTTTTGACAATCTTGCCAATTCCGGCTAAAAACTCAACCCCACTATCATCTCCCGTAATTTCATCTATCATAATGAAAATATGTTTGATGCGACTGGATATTTCTTGCATTTTAGCGGGAATGACCCGTTTGTCCCGTTTATTGTAAGTATCTTGAAATATTTTTTCTAAATGCTCTAGGGTATTTTGTCGGTTTTCTTTCATCTTCACCGATTGAATAGAAACGGTAGCTACGATATTACTAGATACCTGCTCATCGATCAGCGCGTATATACCTTCGCAAATGCTCTTGAGCACTCCATTTCCTTTGGGATTAGCGGGTTTGATTAGTGTTTCTCCCTTTTTTTTAAGTTCTGATTGATGATATTCCGTCCTCTGAATTTCTGAATCATCCTTGAGGAAGCGAACAGTTTTTTTGGGGAAATCTTTGCGATAGCTATTCGATGCGTACTTGACGGTACAGTGTCCTGAATTGCTTTTGATGATATCGGCGTTAGTGTTGATACAAAATAAGCGATCGTCGCCGAGCAAACCAGTATTTTTATCTTTGAATTTTTCGATAATATCCAAGTTTACTTGCTTGCGGGGACTGACGTACAGAAATAAGAAACCGTCGTCGATATGGCTGCTTAGGAATTTGGCGATCGCAGTTGTTTTCCCAATTCCCGGATTCCCAGTCAAAAAGATATAAGTTTCATCAGATTGAAGCGCTTTCACAATCAATTGAGCGTGAGCATTTCTCAGATGTAATCCGCGATCGATTTGCAAATCATCTGCCAGTTTATCTGATATAATATCTATGGAATTAGCAAAATTATCTATCCGTTCTGTATGAGTTACAGGTTCAGTGACATTTTTACCAATTCCTAACAGAGAATCAACAAAGTTTTTGCCTTCTTTAAAACTGCGAGCCGCGTTGAGTTGAATAACATCCAAAACTTCGCTGCGAGCATCGCTAATCTCTTTACCTTTCGGTTCATTCTGGTAAATTTTGGCACAAGTTCCCAACAGGTTAATTTTGTCCTGACGTAGGGAAATAGTGCTAATATTGCGATCGCTATAACCGACAACATTCAGCAAAACCTCAGCATCATTGGGAATAATACCTGTTGTTTGCAGAAAACCGTAGAAGCTGTGAGCGTAGCTACCCGCCTGAATTAACTTAGTGCTTTCCTTATCTTTATACTTAAAAGCTGTAAAATAGCGTTTTAAATCCTCCGAGAAATCAACACCTAAAGTGCTGGTATCGATTCGCAGATTAGAAAAAACACTTTTCGATCGCAAATAGCTAATTTCTCTGAGTAAAGACTTCCGGATCACCTCTATTTCATCCAGATTCACCGCCTCCGAAGCTAACGCGGGAGAAAACACGGATAAATCCACGCATAGAATTCTAAAATCCTTATCATTTTGTAACAAAATGAGTGTATCCGCTTGCAAAAACTCGCCTTTTTTCGAGTAACGCCGGGTGTACAAGTTAATCTCATCATCTGATAAACTCGGGTTTGCAGTTGTTAACTGAGATAATACCTCTTTAAAAGCTGCTTTCTCATCCTTGTTGTAGGTTCTGATACTGTTAGCCTGACTAAAACTGCACTGACAGTACAAAATTTTCACCTGATTGAAATTCCAGCCAGTAGATTTGAGGTACTCCCGAAAGAAATTTAACCCCCCAAGAAAGCCTTTTTGGACAAAAAATAAACTCCATTTTTCAACTATTTTACCATCTAAACTCCCTAGCAGATTAGCTTCCCTGATTATTTCCGCTATCATCTTTGGCAATTTTAGTTTCTCCAAATCGAGACGGTAAGAATCTCCGAAATTGTGAGCTATATTTTCCTTTTGGATATATGCCAGAATCCCGATATTGAATCCAACCTCAAACAGCCGTCCAAAATCTTCACCGATCATAATTGTGTACCTACCTTACCGATATTTAATACTTCTCTTACCTTATTCAAGAAGGCCAGCGAGTTAAAATCCGCACTACCCCCAGCATGACTAAATATAGATAAAGCACCAACGGAGTCATCTCCGATAATTCGCTCGTAGGGGTCAAGTTTTAAACTAATATTTTGGCGAGCTTCATACCGGGAAAAGTGGAATATTGTTAAATAGTGAAGCAAAGTATCTTTAATTGCACCATCATAAATTAAGCCTTCACGAATATCTCGATCGTCCAGAATACCTTGATAGATATTCAACAGCGTCGAGTAGGAAATCACGCCGTTGTAAAAGTTCTTTTCTCCCGGCTGCTTTACTTTAATCCCGTTAAACAAGTTGAAAAACATCACAGCTTGCTGACTGGTATCTGCAAACAAGCTCGAAAGCTCCATTGCATCTTGAATGTAAAAAGATTTTCCCCGATCGCCTAAAAAACTGCGGACGTAGTATTTGTCAAAGAATATCGGATAAATTTTGAGATCTCGCCGCTCTCCCTTCAAAGTTCGGAGCAATTTTTTTGACATAAAAGACAATTCCTCATCCTCATCAGTCTGAGTAATGTGCAGCGTGCTCATATAAGGTGCTTGCGAAATATATGCAAAATTCCGATAACCTTGCTGATAAAGCTGACTCATTGCATCTTCAAGAATTAACGGCTCACTATACAGACGGCTGACGCTGTAATTCTCGGAAAATGTTTTCAGCATTTCCACTTGAATGGTGGTGTCATCTAGGCGATTAATTCCGACAACTTCTCCGATTAAGCTGGCTTTTCTTTGGAAACGGTTTTGATTACCTCTTTTCGCATCACTATCCCGACTGGAAACGACAATAATTGCTAACTTGTCTAACTCAGGAGCTAGCTGCACATTGTCGAAACGAAACTTTTTAGGAAGTATTGAATACAACGAACTTAAACCATTTTTGATTTTGTAAGCATTTGGCTGTTGCTTAATGCGAAATCCTTGAGAAGTTGAGCGTTGTTTTTCACTCAAAATATGAGACAATGTTTTTGAAAGGTTAGCCATAAACTTTTCTGAGGGCGAAGGGTGTTGGTCGTCGCCTTCGTGAAGTCTCACCATCGGAATAAACAAGTTGTCAGCAGTATTTTCGAGCAATATCCTAAGACAGATATAAGACAGCAGCAGCATGGTAAATTTATACACAAAAGCCGCCGCCGGTTGTAAACCTTTATCACCGCTGTCTAGTCGTCTGTCGTCATAGGGAAACAAAACTAATTTTGTCTGAAAATGCTTGTTGTATATTGCTCTAGAGCGATCGGCTTTAGGTGCAGAAAGTACAGGCAAAACATGGACACCTTCGATATTGTATTCCATGCTGAAAGTTTGGCGTTCATCAGTAGGAAAATAGCGAACATCTTCTATGGTAATATTAACTGGTAGCTGACAGATGGCTGTTTCATCCACACTAGGCTGTTCGACGGCAATATAATGGAGTGTCTGCTTGTAATTTACCTCCATAACCTCATTAAAAAATTTACCAGTCTTCAAAATATTTTCAATGTCTTCTACCAGGCCCATTTTGAGGTTTACGTGTCGCGTTTCTGTTCGGCTTGGTAAAATAGCTTGGCGTTCCAGAAAACCTTTCAGCATTCTTTTAAGATGGGTGATTTTGTGCTTGATATTAAACTGATTAAACCCTTTAATAAAGTTGCGAAACAGCTCTCTTTTCGCCTCGTCGTCAGAATCTTGTAGGACTGGCAATACTCTTTGCTCAAATATGGCGATCGGGTGATGATTGAGTTCAGATTCAGGGTGGTAATTTTGTGCGAGTGGGTCGCTCCGAGAAGCAAACACAAAATAGTACAGCAATGCTATTTTTAACACCTTGCGGGCGAATGTTTCGCTAAGGGAATCTTCTGCAATTTCTGCTTGGTGTTCTTCACTGTCGGGATTTAGTAGATTTAGATAATATTCAAATACTTCTTCCCCACCGCGCGCTTGAACTGAGTTATCAAATTTTACTTTTAAACCAAAAATAAATTTACGTTCACTTTGAGGGGCGTCGGTGCTTTCTCCCAAGTAACCTGCTACAATTGGAATAATTGGCAGTGCATCTAAAACTTCTGCTCTGGCAAAAATTTCTCTGTAATTAAAGTCGAAGCCTGCATAATTTACTTTATACTTGCCATCAGATTTAGTGCTGTCGTTGATGTAATCTTCTATCAATCTGAGGCGGCGAACCAAGTCTTGTAAATAGATGATGCCTGCAGTATCTGTGCTGCTGCTAGCGCGGATGTGTTCTAGCAGATACTCTAAATAAGTAATTTTTGCTTCTTTGTTGAGTTTTCCTATGGTTTCTTTATCTACGAGTCGGATCAATTTGTGAAAATCTGAGTCGGGATTTTTAACCATCTCATCAAGACGATGGTTGAGTTCTTGTTTATCGTCGCTAGTCTCGGCATTTTCCTTAATATAGTTTTCCAAACCCTTCTTTAGCTGTTGTTCAAAAATATCGGTATTTCGCACAGCCATCGTCAATTTATGCAGTTTTAAAGCCGCATGACTCCCAGAAGCCTGGCTTTGCAAAGTTAGCTTTTCTTTTTCTAAATCCCTGTGGGGTTTGCCAAAATCGTATTTGAAACCTAACTCTTGGCCGCTTCCCCGAAAAGAGGGTGAATTCAAAGGAGTGATTAAGCTAGCGACAAACTTTTCTAGAGAATCATTTGGTGGGAATTTAGATTCTAAGTGTTGCTTCAAACACTCTTTAATCTGCCTGACTCTATCGCCAAAATGCTCCTCAACTTCCGACGGAAAATTAACAGTAGCAGAATTTGCTTGGCGTTCAAAAGAACCCAAAGGTGGCTGCACTTGCTTTTTGGCAACATCAGCAGCAAGGGCATCAATATCGACTATCAGACGGTCGCGGTCATCTGATATTTTAAACGGATTGTTTCCCTGCAAAACTTCTAAAATCTTGTCCAGCAAATCGCCATAGTCTACTGGAACTAAATCCTCGTCGCCTAGTCTTAAGACGTTCACCCTGTTAACTCCTTCAAAAAGCTTGAATCCACTCTTTCACATCATACTCAGTCCAAACCCCATTTACCCAATAAGGATCGGCTTCCACTAATTGTCGCACAGCGGCCTCATCTTCGGCTTCGTAAATTGCAAAAACTTTTGTTAAGTCTTTTGTTGGCCCAATCGTACTTAACACACCCGATTCCTTCTGCTTGGCAAGTCCGGCTAAATGAGCGTCTCGAAATGGAGCGCGCACTTCGAGAACATCTTCGCAGTAACTTCCCCACATCACATATTTGGTCACGGTTTTGAGCCTTAGATGAATTTGTTTAAAAGTTATTGTACAATAAGAGTAAGAAGATTTAACGAAATTTTTAAGGATTAAGATTAATTAACCGCTGAGGGCGCTGAGGGCGCTGAGGAAGAGGGGCAAGAGAGATGTTTGTTAGATAGGAGAAGATTGCTATGACTTTATTAGACATTCGTTTGTTGACGGTTCAAGAATATCACCGGATGGCTGAAATTGGGATTATTGACGAAGATGAACGAGTAGAATTACTGGCAGGACAGATAGTAAAGATGGCAGCAAAAGGAACAGCCCACGGTGCAGCGGTGAAACGCACAGAGAAGTTACTGGAAAATCGTTTGGGAGAGCGGATATTGGTGCGGCTGCAAGACCCGGTTCTGCTCAATAATTACTCGGAACCAGAACCAGATATTTCTGTAGTCATACCCGATCCACTTTACTATGAAGACCACCATCCAACTCCCTCAGAAATTTATCTGATTATTGAGGTTGCTGATACTACGCTGAGAACAGATTGCGGGATTAAAGCGACTATTTATGCTCAGTCTGGAATTGCTGATTATTGGGTTTTGGATGTTAATAATCGGCAACTCCACGTTTTTCGAGAACCGAGTCAGGATGGTTATCAAAGTCGGGTGATTCTCGGGGATGATGCGAGCATTTCTCCTTTGCAGTTTCCCGATTTTTCCTTTATGGTTCGGGATATGTTGCGGCCCTTGGTGTCAATTTAACGCTTTTTCCCTGAGTCCGGCAGGGGTTGAAACCCCCGCCTCAAAGCTGAAGTCCTCTCAAGAGGACTGAAGAGTTCATTAGTTAGCAATTATGCACTTTAGACGGTTTTATTGCAAAAATTTGAGATTCTTCGCTTTGCTCAAAATGGCAAATTTACCTTGTAATCCGTAAGTCTTGTTAGTCCTCTTGAGAGGACTTTAGCTTTGAACCAGGGAATAAATTCCCTGGCGGCCTCTATTGGTGACTGACGGCCTATTTTAGCTTCTCAAACTAACGCCGAATTTTTCAACTAGGATATCGCGAACTTTTTGTTGGGCGGGTTCGACATCGGTTTCGCTGAGTGTTCGATCGCCCGCGCGGTAAATTAACCGAAAAGCCAAACTCCGCTGTCCCGCCGGTACGTTGTCGCCCCGATATTCGTCGAACAGTTCCACGGAATCCAGCAAACTACCGGCCGCCTTTTTCATCGCACTCTGCATCTCAACAACCGGAACTTCAACCGGTGCGAAAAACGCAATGTCTCTGTCAGAAGGGGGGAAACTCGAATAACCCGCAAACTTGCGAGTCGAAATGCTGCATCGCCCTAATTCAGCTAACAGCACGGCTAAATCTAATTGAAACACGTAAACCTGCTCCGGCAAACCCTTTTCCTGCTGCAATTGCGGGTGCAACTGTCCGAAAACTCCTAAATGTTTCCCGTTTAAGGATAACGCAGCGGTGCGACCCGGATGCAAGCGCGAATTAGAGGAATCGCTTTGATATTCCACCGACAAACCCAACTCCTGAAACACGCTTTCCAAAACCCCCTTGGCTTCAAACCAAGTCAAAGGTCGATCGCGCCCGGACTGCTGCCATTTCCACACAGTCGGATCGCCGCCCATAATCCCCGCAACTGCATCGGCTTCCTTCTTTGCATCCCCATCTTTCCAGAAAATGCGGCCGACTTCAAAACCGTTTAGTGCGCCATTTCCCTGTTCCAAATTGTACTGGAAAGCATCTATCAAACCCGAGAGCATTTCTGTCCGCAAAGCCGAATACTCCACAAACAGCGGATTCGCCAGCACAACCTGATTGTCTCCCTCAGTTTTCACTAAAGAATAGTGCATCAACTCGGTCAAACCGGCCGCCCGAAAAGCCGATCGCACATTCCGAATTGCGGCATATTCCGGCGACAAATAACCTGCCGCCGTTTTGCTGGGCAAAGTATCGCAGAAATTGTCGTAACCGTGGAGTCTGGCAACTTCTTCAATTAAGTCAATTTCCCTTTCTAAATCGCGGTAGCGGTAAGGCGGAACAGTTATTGCAAACACCCGTTTTTTCTCCGTCGGAATAACTTCGCATCCCAAGGCTGTGAGAATATTTTTTACCTCTTCCGGTTCCAGATATTTAGAACCGCCGGTTTGTCCTCTTTTCAACTGCCCCAAAACCAGATTTACTCGGTCTAAACGCAATTCGAGCGATCGGCTAAAACTCACATCATCGCCCGAACTCGCCGTTTTCTGCACCGTCGCAGTGCCTCCAGCCAACTCCAAAATTAGGGCAACAGCGCGGTTGCAGGCCGTCATCAATGCGGCCTGATTCACCCCCCGTTCGTAGCGGATCGATGCCTCGCTGCGCAGGCCTTGAGCGCGCGCAGAACGGCGAATCGTTGCCTGGTCAAAAATCGCTGCTTCCAAAACTAAATTTTGCGTGCCTTCGTGAACTTCCGTATCTTCGCCGCCCATTACCCCAGCTAAGGCAACGGGTTTGTCGCTAGCAGTAATTAACAGATTTTGTGCTTGCAAATTGCGGTTTTGTCCGTCCAAAGTTTTGAAGGATTCGCCTGTTTTGGC